>SL_3KL_010_SEDDRAFT_10006057_pt1 | contig 10829 bp, 12 predicted proteins | sample SodLakKL_010_SED_2_FD_10381 | JGI IMG/M metagenome (IMG submission 10381)
TTGAAAAAGAATTTCCTCTGGATGTCGCTCACGCAAAATGCCATATTCCTGGTTGTTTTGTTTGCCGTCGGCATGATTTTTACCCTGACGATGTTTCTCTCTACCTTTTTTGCCTCATTTTTAAAAATGATCGGCATTTGGGTGGTACTGGCCATCGGTTTGGTACTGCTGACCTGGTTTGGATTCAGGGTAAAGGGCTTTGCCGTGCGGGACAGAGACATCACCTACAAGACCGGACTTATTTTCAAATCCGTGATATCGGTACCATTCAACCGGGTACAGCACTGCGAGATACGAAAAGGGCCCTTCGAGGAGCTTTTTGACATAGCAAAACTAAAAGTCTATACGGCCGGGGGAGCGGCATCGGACCTGTCTATTCCCGGATTGGATCCGGCGCGGGCGGAGAGTTTGAAGGAATTTATACTCAAGAAAACGGAGGAGGAGGATGAAGAAGAGTGACACCAATCCCTATCCACAGCCTGTAAGACAGGACCCGGCGGCCATTTTTGTGCTGGTATTCGAGCGATTCTGGAGCCTTTTTGTCCAGTTTTTGCCCCTGTTGATCATTTTTTTCCTGGCCGGCAGGGGACAGGGAGAACTCATCTTTTTGGTTTTTGCCGTGGCTTCAGCGGTGATATCCGCCTTTTTGTCCATACTGCACTACTTTCGCTTTCACTTTCACATCAAAAGCGATTCCCTCGTCATCACCAGGGGTTTGCTAAACCGTACCCACTCCTCCGTGCCATTCGAGCGCATTCAGGTGGTGAATTTTGAGGCCAGTGTAATCCACCGGATGCTGAATGTGGTCAAGGTGGTGGTGGAAACTGCGGGATCGGGCAGCAGCGAAAGCGAGATTTCGGCCCTCAAAAAAAGCGATGCCATTGCCCTGCGCGATTACCTGCTCGCCATGCGGGACAGTGCTGTGGAGGAATCCGGGGAAGATACTGAACTGGAAACCGAAGAGTCCACAACCGGCTACATAGGGGAAAAGATATTCAGCCTCAGCTTGTTGGATTTGATAAAACTGGGCGTGACCAACAACCACCTCAGGACCGCCTGGGCCATTGTGGCCATCGCTTTTTACTGGTGGTCCCAGTACTGGGTGTATCTGGACGATCCGGGAGACATTCCCTATTTTCCCATACTGGAGGATTTATTCGATTCCCTGGTTGCGTCCTTTATCATAATGGCCATTTTTGGCTTACTGGCAGCCAGTGCGGTGCTATCGACCGGTATTGTCATCATCCGCTATTTCGGACTGCGGGTTTTGAAAGTGAGGGGCGGGCTCAAGGTGTCGGCCGGTCTTTTTGCCCAGCGAGAGTACTCAGCCCGAAACAACAAACTGCAGATTTTTTACTGGAGCACCAATCCACTGCGACGCCTCCTGGGCCTCTTTTCCGTAACCATGGCACAGGCATCCAGTGAGGACGGGCTGGGGAATCAATCCATCGGCATACCCGGTTGCTCCATCGATCAGGTGGGCATGCTGCGCAACCAGTTTTTCCGGGCCGGCACCCTCGAACCCAATATCGCCTACAAACCCGATAAGCGGATGATAGGCCGGTATTTTATCTTTTTCGGCCTCATTCCCGTAGCCCTGGCGCTGCTGGTAATCTACTTCTTCACCTCCCAGTGGATTTTTTGGGTCTTTCTCGCCCTGCCATTCATCCTGCTCGCCATAGTGGTCTATTACCGCAAACTCGAACTGCGCATCAACCACGAGGTCCTCTACCTCAAAAAGGGCATCATCGAAGACACCTGGAAGTTGATCTATCTGCACAAGGTCCAAAGCGTGGAGTTGACCCAAACCCCCTACATGCAACAAAGAGACCTCGTCAATTTCAGAATCTACACCGCCGCCGGCAGTATTTTGTTGCCCTACATCACTTTGGATCAGGCATATACGCTGAGGGATTTTATACTGTATAAGGTGGAGAGTAGTCGGAGGGGGTGGATATAGGGGTTTTGGGACAGCTTTAGTTTAGTGGGGCGAGTGAGTGGATTGTATGCTGAATTGGCTTGGATGGGTCAAAAAGGTTTACAGATTCTTTGTGGAATTGATGGAGAATTTGTAGCTTTGGGCGTGGATGAATAAAGTGACAAAATCAACTGCTGACATAGGAGGATTATACGCATGTTTTGGGGGTGGGGTGCGGATAGGTGGATGTTATCGCTCTGTGTAGTAAACCAACCGCACAGTCAAGCACATTTGGTTTTTCCCGAGACACAAAGCCAATAAACCCAAAGAACTTGCCTTTAGCATCGAACCCAAACAGAATGATTATTTAAATACTCATTTAGTGAGACAATAAATTTTTATGCTTACTTTTGAGAACTATAAACAAGTTCAAGAATGAACCGAATAAAAGACGTTTTAGAACAAAAGGGAATTAAGCAGAATTGGTTGGCGGACCAACTTGGTAAGAGTTACAATATGGTAAACTCCTATGCCCAAAACAGACGACAACCAAGTTTAGAGGACTTATACAAAATTGCCGAAATCCTTGATGTTGAGGTCAAAGAATTATTAACTGAGAGAAAAGAACAATAATTTATGGACGGGATAAGCCTGACACCAGAAAAAGAAAAACCCAACGCATTGCGACAGGTTTTTCCTCAAGCTTTCAGCGTACTGCAAATGATAGATACAGGGATTGAATTTAAAACGATATAGCTATGCTTCAAAATATAAAAATAGAGGGATTTAAGTCTATCAAAACATTGGATTTGAAACTAAATCCAATAAACCTTTTGATAGGTTCAAATGGGGTTGGTAAGTCCAACTTCATTTCCTTTTTCAAGTTGGTAAACAACATCTACGAACAAAGGCTTCAACAATACTCCTTGAAAAGTGGTGTTGACAATTTGCTTCATTATGGTCGAAAAAATACTAATGAAATAAAGGGCTATTTGAATTTTGGCCATAATGCTTATTCATTTCAATTGTCTCCAACGGAAAATGATACTTTGTTTATTTCAATTGAAAAAAGCTATTATTTCCCCGCAAAGAATAATCTGTACTTCGATAGAGATAATTTAAAGGAGAGTTTAATTAAGGGGTCTTCTACTACCCGTGATAAATACCTAAGTGAACATCTTGAAAGTTATAAAATATACCATTTTCACGATACCAGTAGTTCAGCCCCTTTAAGATCCAAAGCTAATACGAATGACAATAGAAGTTTAAAAGAGGATGGCGGTAATCTGCCTGCTTATTTGTATTACTTGCAAGAAATACATCCGTTGAATTTTAAACGAATAGAAAAAATTATTCAATCGGTTGTTCCTTTTTTTGACAGATTTAATTTATCTCCTGCTTTTTTAGATGAGGAAAAAATACTCTTAGAATGGACTGAAAAAGAGCATCCTGAAACGTACTTTAATGCCAATCATTTATCTGATGGTAGTTTACGGTTTATTGCATTAGTTACCTTATTAATGCAACCCAAACTGCCAAAAGTTATCATTATTGATGAACCTGAATTGGGTTTACATCCAACAGCCATAAATAAACTATCAGGTCTAATAAAATCTGCAGCAGCAAAGGATTGTCAAGTTATTGTTTCTACACAATCCGTAACACTACTTAATAATTTTGAAGCCGAAGACACTATTACGGTTGATAAGGAAAATAATCAATCAGTTTTCAGAAGGTTGGACAAGGAAGTGTTAAGCAATTGGATAGAAGATTATTCAATTGGGGAATTATGGACAAAAAGTATCATTAAAGGACAGCCACAATGAAAAGATTAATAATAGTAGTAGAGGGCGATACTGAAAAAGAATTTGTTGATAAAGTATTAAGTCCTTATTTGTATGCAAAAGGCTTGCTAAGTGTGAATTGTTTTAAAATAAAACATACCAAAGGCGGATTGACAAAATACCAGCATCTGAAAACAGATTTAATAAACTGTGTTTATGAAAGCAATGTTTTGGTTTCGACCTTAATTGATTTTTACGCATTGCCTAAGGACTTCCCTAAGTATGAAGAAGCAAAGACAATTGTTAACAGAACAGATAGATTGGCTTTTTTAGAAAAAGCAATAGTAGAAGATATTGAAGCAGAAAAAGAAAATTCCTTTCCAAATTTGTTGCCATACATCCAACTTCACGAATTTGAAGCCTTAGTTTTTTCTTCAATTGAAGCAATCAAATCGCTATACTCAAATGAAGATGCAAAATTCAATGAGTTGGAACAAATTATAGCTGCATATCCGAATCCAGAAGACATTAACGACAGTCCAAGAACAGCCCCCTCAAAAAGGCTCAAGAATAGCCAGTTAATAATAGGGTACAATAAAGTTAATGATGGAATTATGATTATTGAAGAAGCTGGAATTGACACTGTTCTACGTAAATGTCCGAGATTAAATAATTGGGTAGAAACCTTAATTAGAAAAGTAAAAGAATGAAATTAACCTTTTAATCTAATCACCAATGCACAACAGAAAAACAAATGGACGAAAAAGAACACCGAAGCGATAACAGCACCTAAGAAAACATGGTGCGGCCAGTGGTTTCCGCAAGGTTTATTCTTCGTGGGCACCTTTGTCACTGGCGTACAGAAAAAGCTTCGAAAGCCCCACGTTTCTTAGCTGCAAAACATTGACCCGCACCCTACCAAAATCCTGCACATCCCGACTCCACCTAGAATCACCACACCCCCCACAAAACAATCCCCCCACCCCCAATTCCAGCTTTACTGAAAATTCCGTAGCTTTGGGGATTAAAATTACGGATGCCGGTGAATCAACCACTGGCATAGTGCGTAGCTGCAATTATCGAATAAAAGAAAGCGAATGTTTGAACAGACTTTTAAAAATATAGATGATATTCTGTACAAGGACGCGGGGGCGGACAGCGAGCTGGATTATATAGAGCAGACGTCCTGGGTCCTGTTTTTGCGATATCTCGAACATCTGGAAAGTGAGAAGGCGGATGAGGCCTCTTTGCGGGGGAAGGAGTATTCGTACATTTTGGATGAGGAATACCGCTGGCCCAACTGGGCAATGCCCAAAACAGCCGACGGGAAACTGGATCACCATAAAACACTTACCGGTCCCGATCTGGTGAGGTTCGTGGATTATAAACTCTTTCCCTATCTCGCTGAATTCAAGCAAAAATCCATTGACAACCCCAGGTCCATTGAATACAAAATCGGGGAGATTTTCAGCGAGTTGAGCAACAAGGTGAAGAGTGGTTACAATTTGCGTGAAATTATTGAAATGTTAGATGGCTTGCCCTTTGGCAGGTCAAAGGACAAGCACGAACTCAGCCACCTGTACGAGACGAAAATCAAGAACATGGGCAATGCCGGCCGAAATGGAGGGCAGTACTATACGCCACGTCCATTGATTCGCGCTATGATTGAGGTGGTTGATCCTAAGATCGGAGAGAAAATTTACGATGCAGCCTGTGGCAGTGCGGGCTTTTTGTGCGAGGCTTATGAGTACATGTACCAGCGCATGGAGAATACCACCACCAATTTCAAAAAACTGCAGGAGGAAACTTTTTATGGCAAGGAGAAAAAGAACCTGGCTTATATCTCATTGGGGTAATGAATATGATTTTGCACGGCATTGAAGCGCCCAATATCATACACACCAACACGCTGACTGAAAATATTCGCGACATTCAGGAGAAAGACCGGTATCATGTCATTCTGGCCAATCCACCCTTTGGCGGAAAGGAGCGCAAAGAAGTGCAACAGAACTTCGATATCAAAACCGGTGAGACCGCTTCCCTGTTCCTGCAGCATTTTGTCAAAAGCCTTAAAGCAGGGGGCAGGGCCGCCATTGTTATAAAAAACACCTTCCTCAGTAATGCCGACAACGCATCCATCTCACTGCGCAAGCAATTACTGGAGAGCTGTAACTTACAGACCATCCTGGATATGCCGGCAGGCACGTTTTTGGGTGCCGGGGTGAAAACGGTGGTGTTGTTTTTCACCAAAGGGGAACCCACCCAAAAGATATGGTACTACCAGCTCGACCCGGGAAGGAAATTGGGGAAGACCAACCCTTTGAATGATGAGGATATGCGGGATTTTGTCTCCCGGCAAAAAACCTCTAAAGACAGCGATAATTCCTGGACCGTAGAGGTCTCAGACATTAACCGGGACACCTTTGATCTAAGTGTCAAAAATCCCAATACTCCCGAAGAGCCTCCCCTTCGCGAACCGGAGGAGATTCTGCATGAAATTCAGGATTTGGACGAAGAAAGTGCCGAGATTCTAAACACCATTTCGGAATTGATATGAAAAGTGAAATCATTTTATATCGACCTAATGAAACAGCCGAGCATATTGAAGTACGGCTTGAGGATGAAACGGTTTGGTTGTCGCAACAGCAAATGGCGACCTTATTTAATCAAACAAAGCAAAATGTCAGTTTGCACATCAATAATTGTTACAGGGAAGGTGAGTTAGAAAGGGAATCAACCGTCAAGGAATCCTTGACAGTTCAAAAAGAGGGTAGCAGGAGGGTCAAGCGAAAGATAGATTATTACAATCTGGACGTCATAATATCAGTGGGTTACAGGGTGAGATCAAAAGAGGGTACCCAGTTTAGAATCTGGGCTACAGGGGTTTTGAAAGATTACTTGCTGAAAGGCAATCAAATGAAAGTAGGCTTTAAAAAAGCCAATGAACAATACGGCAACTTTGAAGTAGAACCATTCATCCACAGCCACGACCGCTTTTTGATAGTTGATGAGAAAGAGGTTTATCACCTGGGTGCTTCGCTGAAAGATTTAGGGAAGAAGTGGTTTGCGTTCTCAAAGTTGGAGAAAAAATCAGTTCAGAACATTACAAACACCATTTCGGAATTGATATGAAAAATGAGATAGTTTTATATCAGGCTGAAGATTTAGCGGAACATCTGGAGGTGCGGATAGATGCCGAAACAGTTTGGTTGACGCAGGAGCAACTGACTCAACTTTTCCAAAGAGACCAATCGGTTATATCCCGCCACATTCGGAATGTTTTTAAAGAAGGTGAATTAGAGCCAAAAAGCAATATGCAAAAAATGCATATTCCAAATTCTGATAAACCTGTTGCCTTCTACAGCCTTGATGTAATTATTTCTGTAGGCTATCGCGTGAAATCCAAACAAGGGACTCAATTCCGAATCTGGGCAAGCCGTGTGTTGCGAGACTATTTGCTCAAAGGTTATGCCTTGAACCAACGGATGAACCGCATTGAAAATAAGGTGGAAACACTTACTGAAGATGTGCATGAAATCTCTCTGCAACTAAAAACACAAGAACTACCTACCCAGGGCGTATTTTTTGATGGCCAGGTGTTTGATGCCTACGAATTGGCCTCACGTATCATCCGCTCAGCAAAGAAAAACATTGTGCTCATTGACAATTACATCGATGAAAACACCCTTACGCATTTAGCCAAAAAGGGGAAAGGAATAAAAGTACATCTGCTCACCAAAGCCATCAGCAAGCAACTGAAACTAGACCTGCAAAAAGCCAACGCACAATACGGCAACTTTGAAGCAACAGTTTTTACCCACAGCCATGACCGCTTTTTAATCATTGACGGCAAAGAAGTCTATCACTTAGGCGCTTCGCTGAAAGATTTAGGCAAGAAGTGGTTTGCATTCTCAAAAATGGAACCGAAATCCGTAGTGGGTATTATGAACGAAATAAGGGAATTGATATGAAGAAAAGAGAGGCTCAGTTGCCGGAAGGGTGGGAAGTAAAGAAGCTGGGGGAGGTGTGTACAATAAAACCTCCAAAAAAGGAGGCGAAGTTAAAAGTACGCGATGATGAATTTGTTTCTTTTCTTCCTATGAAAGATTTAGGGGTTTTGGAGAAAGAAATCAACCCAGTTAAAGAAAGGCTATTCAAAGAAGTATCAGGAAACTACACTTACTTTGCTAATAGGGATGTATTGCTTGCTAAGATTACACCTTGTTTTGAGAATGGGAAACTGGGTATAGCTCGAAATTTGACAAATGGCATTGGTTTTGGATCCAGTGAGTATATTGTTTTTAGAGGTAAGGGACAGATAGCAGAAGAGTATTTGTTCTACTTTCTTTCTCAGGAGCAATTTAGAGAAGAAGGTAAGGACCGAATGACTGGTGCAGTTGGTCACAAAAGGGTTTCAAAAGAATTTATAGAAAATTACAAGATACCACTCCCACCCCTCTCCGAGCAAAAACGCATCGTATCCATTTTGGACCGAGCTTTTGCCGCCATTGACCAGGCCAAAGCCAATGCCGGGAAAAACCTGCAAAACGCCGGGGAGCTTTTTGAGAGTTATTTGCAGGGGGTGTTTGAGGAGGGTGACTGGGAGTGGAAAACGCTGAATGAAATTGCGGAAAATCTCGATAGGAAAAGAATTCCAATAGCCAAGAATAAAAGAACGGCAGGTGAAATTCCATATTACGGAGCTTCTGGGATTGTTGATTATGTAGATGATTATATTTTTGATGAGGACTTACTCTGTATTTCCGAGGATGGTGCAAATCTTCTCGCTAGAACTTATCCGATTGCATTCTCAATTAGTGGAAAGACATGGGTGAACAATCACGCTCATGTTTTAAGATTTCAGAACTTTACAAGTCAAAAATTTATTGAGTATTACATCAACTCAATATCCATTGATGATTACGTCACCGGAATGGCACAACCTAAGTTGAATCAGAGAAACCTGAATCGCATATCTGCGCCATTTCCACCATTGGAAGAGCAGAGAAAAATTCTTGATAAAATAAATGGGATTCAATCCCAGACTCAAATACTCGAAACTCTGTACCAAAATAAAATAACGGCTTTAGAAGAATTGAAGAAAAGTATTTTGGCTAAAGCATTTGATGGAGAATTGGCAACCGAAAAAGTGGAAATGGTGTAATTATGGCAAAAACGCATAGATCAATAATGACAGGTTCATCCTCAGATCATCGCACCCAAAATGGTGCGCGATTTATCTTTGATGATGAATGCAATAAGTCCACGCAACACGCACTAAAACAACTCAAACCTCTTTTCGGCATTGAAATTGATGTTGTAAGTGATACTGTAAATGATGCTCTAATTGATGCTGAAAATGCCATTGTGAAAATTATAGAAGATGAGCCGGAACGTTAATCGAGGAAATATGCCAGCTATATACCATATTGGGCCTGAAATCTTATGTGATGGTTATGTGATAGGGATAGCTGTGAAAAACTATAACACCCTGGGAAACAATGGTTTTTTGTGTGATAGTCATGTGATACGCGGCCCATTTTTTATAAATCGCCTTTTGAACAACTGATCAAATGAACGAAACCGAAACAAGAGCTGAATATATCGACCCTGCTTTAAAGGCAGCGGGGTGGGGTGTGGTGGAAGGCAGCCGGATTCGGATGGAGTTCCCAATAAATAAAGGTCGCCTGATCGGCCAGGGTCAAAGGAGAATTCCCGATAAGGCAGATTACATACTTCAGTACAACAACAGGAACCTCGCGGTAATTGAAGCCAAAGCAAAGGAGAAGTTTTACACAGAAGGCGTTGCTCAGGCCAAAGATTACGCAGCCCGGTTGCAGGTTCGGTTTACCTACAGCACCAATGGTTTGCGAATCTATGAGATGGATTTACAAACCGGAAAGGAAGGAGATGTAAGTAGATATCCCACACCTGACGAACTGTGGGAGTTGACCTTTCCCAAATCAGATGAGCCCGATGCGGAAATTGTCGAAGCCTGGAGAGAAAAACTATTGGCGGTCCCTTTTGAAGACAGAAGCGGAACGTGGCAGCCGCGCTATTATCAGGAAAACGCCATTACAAAAGTACTGGAAGGGATTGCGGATGGCAAAAAACGCCTTTTGCTAACCCTGGCAACCGGAACAGGCAAAACCGCTATTGCATTTCAAATCGCATGGAAACTTTTTCACGCAAGATGGACAGTTCGTCAGGCCGGTCAACCCGCATCGGAAGCCGAGAGAAGCCCGAGGATTTTATTCTTAGCGGATAGAAACATACTGGCCGACCAGGCATTTAATTCATTTTCCGCCTTTGAGGAAGATGCAATGGTGCGAATCAAGCCAGCCGACATCAAGAAAAAGGGCAGAGTACCGAAAAATGGCAATGTGTTTTTCACCATTTTTCAGACTTTTATGTGTGGCCCCAATGACTCGCCCTATTTCGGCGAATACCCGGAGGACTTCTTTGATTTCATCGTAATCGACGAGTGTCACCGCGGCGGGGCCAATGACGAAAGCAGTTGGCGCGCCATTATGGACTATTTCAGCCCCGCTGTTCAGTTGGGGTTGACCGCCACTCCCAAAAGGACCATTAATGTCGATACCTATGAGTATTTTGGTGAGCCGGTTTATGTCTATTCCCTGAAGGAGGGCATCAACGACGGTTTCTTAACACCTTTTAAGGTCAAACAAATAAACACCACCATAGACGAGTACTTATACACGGATGATGACACGGTCATTGAAGGTGAAATAGAAGAGGGCAAACGCTACACTGAAGCCGAAATGAACCGCATCATTGAAATCAAAGAGCGCGAAGAATACCGGGTGAAGGTTTTCATGAGAATGATGGACCAAAGGCAGAAGACACTGGTTTTCTGCGCTACACAGTTACACGCCTTGGCAGTCAGAGATTTAATCAATCAATTTGCAGAATCCAAAAACCCCAATTACTGTCACCGGGTTACCGCAGATGATGGGAAATTGGGCGAGCAGCATTTGAGTAATTTTCAGGATAACGAGCGGAGCATTCCAACCATTCTGACCACTTCACAGAAGTTGAGCACCGGCGTTGACGCACCTGAAGTCAGAAACATTGTTTTGCTCCGTCCTGTCAATTCCATGATTGAG
>SL_3KL_010_SEDDRAFT_10006058_pt1 | contig 10829 bp, 4 predicted proteins | sample SodLakKL_010_SED_2_FD_10381 | JGI IMG/M metagenome (IMG submission 10381)
TTAACTGTTCAGGAAGTAGGGAATATTGCCCGTGCACGTGGCATGCCTTCTTCAGAAGTTTCGAGATTAACCAGCCGGCTAAACAGAATTGCGACCGGACGAGACCGGGAGAGGGATGCTACAGTTCGGTCCATTTCAAGAACCGGTGATGAAGCATCACTGCAATTTGACCCAATGGTGCCACTTGAGGAAGAGCTTCTGATCAGCGAACTCAGAAGGCTGGTACAGGAACGGGATGAAGAAGACCTGATGCGGGAACTTGACCTGATACTTGAGGAAGGATTTCCGGTGTTTGGAGCAAAATTGTTTGCCGGATCATCTCTTTCATTTGAGCCGTCTTTAAACATTCCAACCCCGATTGATTATGTGTTTGGTCCGGACGATGAAATCAGAATTGATATCTGGGGAGCTGCCGAAGCAGAATACAGGCTCATGGTAAATCCGGACGGCAACATCCGTATTCCAAATATCGGACCGATTCAGATTGGCGGTTTGAGGTACGATGAAGCCAGAGATCGAATCATACGGAATCTGCAGAGTATTTATTCTGGCATTAATTTGTCTGATCCGTCAGAGGGCAACACCTATGCAGATATTTCACTGGGTGATACGAGAAGTATCAATGTAAGCATGATTGGAGAGGTTCGGCAGCCGGGCTCTTATACGGTATCTTCGCTGGCCACTGTTTTTAATATGTTGTATGCAGCCGGCGGGCCAAACCGAAGTGGTTCCTGGCGAAATATTCAGGTTATTCGTGGTGATGAGGTCGTTCGGGAATTCGACTTGTACGACCTGATTGTTCACGCCAACCAGAGAGATAATATCCGGCTAAACGATCAGGATATTATTCGGGTGTCGCCATATATCAACCGTGTCCGGTTAAATGGAGAGGTAAAACGTCCCGGGCTTTATGAGATGAAAGAGGGTGAAACTCTGGCCGATCTGGTTGAGTTCTCCGGTGGTTTTGCGGAAAATGCATATAAAGAACGTATTGTACTTCAGCGAAGAAGTGATATACAGCGAAGTATTTCCGATGTGCAATGGCCCGAAGGCGGGGATATCGAGCTTCGTAACGGTGATGAAATTGAGATCAAAGAAATTACCGACCGTTATGAAAACAGAGTTCGGATTGAAGGTGCTGTGTATCGGGAAGGCGATTATGAATTGACCGAAGGCATGATGCTGACTGAACTTTTGGATAAAGCTGAAGGTGTTACCCAGGATGCATATATGGAGCGCGGAATCATTATCAGGAGTATGGATAACCTGATGCTCGAGAGTATCGCTTTCTCTGTTCGTGACATTATGGAAGGTTATGCAGAAGATATTGAGTTGAAGCGGGATGATCTTGTTCGGATTGCTTCTCTTTTCGATATGCAGGAAACCATGACAGTTCGTGTTTCCGGTGCTGTCAACAGCCCGGACAGATTTGAGTATCTCGAGGGAATGACTCTTGAAGATGCCATCTATCTGGCCAGTGGTTTGCGCGATCGGGCCGCAGCCTATCGGGTTGAAGTAGCACGGCGTGTTATAGATGAAGACACCCGGGTAAAAGTAAATCAGATTGCAGAAGTTTATCAGTTTGAAATTGATAAAAATTATCAATTCCGTGATCGTGACCGCGAGTTCAAACTCCAGCCTTTCGATATGGTTTTTGTGAGAACAAAGCCCAATTATCAGCGGCAGCTTACGGTACGGATTGAGGGAGAGGTTCAGTTCCCGGGCGAATATGTTCTGGAACACCGGGATGCCAGGCTGACCGATTTGATTGAACAGGCAGGTGGTTTGTCGCAATATGCATTTCCACAGGGTGCCTCCATGCAGCGGATACTGGAAATTCAAACAACTGAAGTTGAAAGAGATGACCTGGACGAACGCAGGCAAATGCTGGCCGCCCTGAATCTTGAAGATGTAGATCTCAATCGGTTTGAAACCGTTAATGATACAACCTATACGCCGGTTGGCATCCGACTGGGAGATGCACTTGACAGACCGAGAGGAACAAACGATATTCGGCTTCAGGAAGGCGATGTTCTCCGCATTCCGCGACAACTGGAAACCGTTCGGGTGGAAGGAGGAGTACTTTCCCCTGTAACCATGAGATATGTGTCCGGGCGAGGCCTTCAAAGCTATATTGATGCTGCAGGGGGGACTACCGAAAGAGGTCAACGAAGGCGTGCCTATATTGTTTATGCAAACGGCGAGGTTGATCGGGTAAAAAGCTTTCTAAGGATCAGAAGCAATCCCGGTGTAGAAGCAGGCGCCACCATCATCGTGCCTGAGAAACCGGAATCACGTGAATTGTCTCCGCAAGAACGCATCAGCCTTGCATCAAGCATTGCATCAACCGCCCTGTTATTTGTAACACTGATAGATCGGCTCAGAGACTAATTCCGGACGTATCCCGGGTAATATCAAACCGGGTACCCGGCAGTTTGGCTGATCTGAACCCGGTAACAGAATATTTGAATAGACAGGATTGACATGAGTAAGCAGAAAACGGCTTTAGTTACAGGAATTACCGGCCAGGATGGCTCTTATCTTGCCGAATTACTTCTGGAGAAAGGATATATCGTTCACGGTATTAAGCGGCGGGCAAGTCTGTTTAATACAGACCGGATCGACCATTTATACCAGGATCCGCAAGAAGAAGATCAGACCCTGTTTTTACATTACGGGGATTTGACGGATTCTATGAATATCACAAGAATTATTCAGCAAACGCAGCCGGATGAAATCTATAACCTCGCGGCAATGAGCCATGTAAAAGTCAGTTTTGAAACCCCGGAATATACAGCCAATGCAGACGGGCTTGGCACTCTTCGGATTCTTGAAGCTGTTCGCCTGCTCGGTTTGGAGAAAAAAACCCGTGTCTATCAAGCGTCCACTTCGGAACTTTATGGCTTGGTTCAGGAAGTTCCGCAGAGTGAAAATACTCCGTTTTATCCGCGTTCACCATATGGAGTTGCCAAGTTGTACAGTTACTGGATCACTGTAAATTATCGCGAAGCTTATGATCTTTATGCCTGCAATGGAATTCTGTTTAATCACGAATCACCCAGGCGGGGAGAGACATTTGTGACCCGCAAAATAACCAGGGCAGCAGCCAAAATTGCTCTTGGATTGCAGGACAGGCTCTACATTGGCAACATGGATGCAAAACGTGACTGGGGACATGCCAAAGATTATGTGGAGGCGATGTGGCTGATGCTTCAACAAAAAACTCCCGAAGATTTTGTAATTGCCACGGGGCATACAACATCAGTCCGGGATTTTATCAGAATGTCGTTTGCGGAAGCGGGAATGAAGATTGTGTTTAAAGGAGAAGGTGCAAATGAAGTTGGCATTCTGGAATCGTTTGAACCGAAAGAAAAAAATCAAAAATACAAATTCTCAAAAAAACCTGGTGATCTGTTAATCAAAGTAGATCCACGCTATTTTCGGCCAACAGAGGTGGATATGCTGATTGGAGATCCGGAAAAAGCACAAAAAAAACTGGGCTGGAAACCAAAATACAACCTGGAAGAACTTGTAAAAGAGATGGTTCACTCCGATCTTGAACTGTTTACCAAAGAGCGTACGTTGTTGGAAAACGGATATACCGTTTTGAGACAGGCTGAATAGATGCAAATATTTGTGATGTTGATGCCAAACAATTTTCTATGAAAGAGTCCGTCAAAAAGATCTATTCACTTCTGCCCGAAGGAGATCACTTCAAATTAGGGATCCTGTTCTTTTTGATGCTATTTGCTTCTCTGCTGGCCTTAATTGGCATAGGCACTGTTCCGGTTTTTGTACTGGCAGTAATGGACGCCGATAAAATTTTGACCATGCCGTATATTGGTCCCACGCTCGAATATCTGGGTATTACTACTCCCCGGCGCCTGGCAATATTTGGCTCTGCTTTTTTATTGCTGGTTTATCTTCAAAAAAATCTGTTCATGGTTTTTTACGACTATTTGAACAGTAAATTTATGCTCAACCGGAGTTTTTATCTTCAAAATCGCCTGTTCAGAGCATATATGCACTCGCCATATACTTTTTTTATCAGTCGAAATTCATCTGAATTGCTTAGAAATATAAGCAGTGAGGCAAGAAAAGTTCTGGAAGGAACTCTGAAACCGATCTTGCTCATTGCGCTGAATTCAATCATGACAATTGTTATTGTAGGCGCACTTATTGTTGTAGAACCTCTGATTTCCGGCCTGGGGATTATATTATTTGGTTCATTTTCATACCTGTTTTTAAAAACTACCAAAAATAAAATGTCATCATACGGAAGCGAGTCGCTTGGGCACAGGCATGCTATGAATAAAGCGGTTCTGCAAGGCCTTGGGGGGTTTAAGGATGCCAAAGTTTTAAAACGCGAAACTCATTTTTTGGATGAATTTGAATTCCACTCTGGTAAACACCGGATTTATGACCTCTGGAGAAATGTTCTGAATAATGCCCCTCAGCAGATTATCGAGATGATTGCNCTGACCGGAATTCTGTTTATTGCTTTNATGATGGTATTACAAGGCCGTGATGTAAGCGCCATTGTTCCTGCTGTAGCAATGTTTGGTGCGGCCGTTATGAAAATTAAACCTTCTATTTTTACGATTATTCAAAATGTGAACAATCTTCAATATAATATTCATTCTGTGGATGCCATTTATCACGACTTGAATTTACTTGAAAGGGATATCCACAAAACCACTCCAAAAAGGCATCGTTCGAACAGGGTTTTAAAAATCAAAAATAACATTGAACTCAAAAATCTGGACTATTCCTATCCTGATTCTAATGAACGGGCATTAAAGGATGTATCGATTACAGTCCCCAAAAATCGGTCAATTGCATTTGTCGGGCCTTCCGGTGCCGGAAAAACTACCATTGTGGATGTCATCCTGGGGCTGCTGGACCCTTCAAAAGGAAATGTTTTTGTGGATGGGAAAAATATAAAAGATGACCTCGATGCATGGCAAATCAACATTGGGTACATTCCCCAGTTTATCTATCTGCTCGATGATACCATAAAAAGAAACATCTGTTTTGGTATTCCAGATCAGGAAATTGACGAAGAACAATTTAAAGTGGCCATCGAAACAGCCCAGCTAAAAGATTTAATCAATTCACTTGACAAGGGGGACCAAACGATTGTGGGAGAACATGGAATTCGGCTTTCCGGAGGACAGCGCCAACGTATTGGCATTGCACGAGCTATATACAATAATCCACAGGTTTTGATTATGGACGAGGCGACTTCTGCACTCGATAACATTACAGAAAAACATGTGGTGCGGGCAATTGAAAAACTGAAGGGAGACAAAACCATAATTATGATCGCCCACCGGTTAACTACCGTCCAAAATTGTGATATCATCTATATGATGAAAGATGGCAGAGTAATCGGAGAAGGGAACTATTCAGAACTACTGGAAACAAACGAAGAGTTCAGAGAGATGAGCCTTATCGATCAGTAGGAAAGATATTGTACCCGGGGCGGGACTCGAACCCGCACGATATCGCTACCATCGGATTTTGAGTCCGACGCGTCTACCAATTCCGCCACCCGGGCAAAGTTTATAAATTATTGCCCTGCATTATGTTAAGCCACTTTATAAAAGAATAAAGTACGTTTGAAATTGTACTTTTTTCCTCATTATTTGCCCCCTCAAAATGCCGTTAGTGACACCTTTAGTGACAAACATTGAGCTCCACAGGTTGTTAAAGAACATTGATTGTTCAATCACACAAAAGATACAACATTACGACTTACATCTTCAACGTAGTTTGTGCTTTTATTGGTCAAAAATATTCAGTTTCTTTGCACGGTAATTATTAATTCAATACAAAGTAATTTAAATGGGAAAGAAGAAAAGCTATGATTTAAGTGAGGATTCGAAAATTCGAGAAGTTTCATTACATCATCATCGGTTTTCAAGATTCCTACGTTTTTTAAAGGAAAAAAAAGCAATAATTGAGTTTGCCGATTATGATAAAGTAACTAATGAGAAATTCACGCTTACTTACTCATCGGATAAAGATAAAAGTCACCTAACTATCGAAAACTTAGTTTCTTATTCACTAAGATTGTCTGAAAATCAAGCAAATGATTATATCAGAGAAAAATTAGGATTAGATGACAAACACTCCGGTGGGGATAGAGTAAACAGTATGGGAAGAATAATAGAAAGCATAACTGTGTACTATGACAGTGGCTTAAAGAATTCATTTCCAGTGAATATATTCTCGAAAGATCACCTGTTTTCATACCGAGACTTTTTACAAATAGAAGATAGAGAATTGACTACTGAGGATAAGCGTAGTAACCAGAAATTGGAAAACTTTATTTTATATCATCCTCTGAAAGAAAGTAGGTATAGAATTGTTGCTCATTTCGATTTTCCTACGATTATACCTGAACATATTAGATTGTTTGATTATTCTTCATTCCCTTATAAAAAACAATTATATGAGTTATTGTATTACATGGAAGAGGATTCAACTGATTTATCAATACCTCGAATTGAATCATTCATGAATATTTTTAGAAAAATTGATGAATACTATTCGAAACCAATTTCATATGATGGAATAAATATTGGTGAGAGTACATTTTCACCTGTAGTTGACTTGATTATCCCTGATCACATTGATTTTAAATATGCTTATGATAAAAAGTACTCATTGGAAAAATTTGCCCGATTATTTAGGGATATTAAACTCAATGAACTAAGCAATTACTACTCTATTGAATCATTAATAAAAAATAGATATGCAATATTGTGGCACCTTACGAATGAAAAATATCCGGTTATGAAATGGAATATTGAGCTTCAGGGTATTCTACTTATAACAGCTCTGGAACATAAAGAAATGTTTAGAATAGTACATCACGTAGCGGATTATATTTTTGCTCGACTTCGTTTTGAGCTTGTTGCATCAGCACATAACAATAAACCTAATTATCAAGAGCATTCAATTACGGCTGAAAATCTATGTAAAGTGTTAGAAGATTTTATGTTTCCGAAAGGACTTGATGCAACTCTCAAAATTAATGGAAATAGTATTTTGGAAGGTAAAATAATCCGATATCCTGAACCCGATGTTGCGATTGGAGCTTATGACCAGAAAACGATTTACGATCATTTAAAAAAGATGATACGTGATCACATAATTGAAAATCTTTATAGAAATTTATATTTGCCTAAGTTAAGAGGATACAAGTATTAATAGATTTGGATTTAGGAAGGTTTCTTAATTCCAAACGGGTTAAATTGATCTTTACGAGTTTAATTGCGAGCCACACAATTCTTGTGGTTAACCAACAAATCGCAATTAATCTCAATTATTATGCATTTTAAGCATTATCTCACCTCCGGGGAAGCTGCGGAGTACCTGTCTCAACAGCTTAAACAAAAGATCAAGTACTACGACCTGGACAACCTGCTACGAGCCGGGGCTATCGAGCCACCAGAAAAGTTTGGTGGGCGCCGGTTATGGTCCCATGCAGATCTGCGGCGGGCAGCCAAAGCACTTAAAATACGCCGGGCGAAGCGGCCTGTCTTAACCGAAAGGCGATCCTTAGTTGAGCAGGAGGAGAAATGATGAATCATAAAAAACAGAAGACAGCTCCGTTCCGAGTGACGTTTATTGTTAATCTGCCTACTTGCAGTGCAGACTTCCACTACTCACTTTGTAGTGAACAGGCTGCGGAGGAGTCTATCATCTTGATGCACTTTCCACTTGAAGCCTTTGATCGAAACTCACTTCGGTGTGTATTTAACCTATGCACAATCAAATAGTGCTGCTGGAATGGCTGGCCAGCCAACGAATTCACTGTGTAATGCCTATTGAGATAAGCTTATTGCATTTGGTTCGATTTTCAGGCTTGCGTAGATGAGAGTGAAATGTTTCATGCGGTAAGTACGGATCAATCGGAACAATATTTATTTCAATTAAGCTTTTAGCAATTCTTCAAATACACAGTAATGTGCTGGCAGCCACTCTTACCTAATAAGTAAATCAAAGAAGTGGTGCACTGATGTTTTTAGTGCACCTAAATTTCGTTTCTAAGGGCCTATCTCTTCTCAATCATCTGTACGTGATTTCTATCAATGTGTTTTGCAGCTACCAGGATTAACACAATTGATTCGTTCTGTTAATTTTTGATTGAAATACTATTCAATAGCACGATTCGAATAGGATCGTTCGGATTATATATTTTTCGGGCCGTTGATGTCATATTTTGGGAAAAAATAGCAAGCAATTCGCTCTTTATGTAAAAAGATAGGCCCTTAGAAGCAAAATTTGGGAATAGCTACTGATTTCATCGTTTTCCTGACAGGTCCCTGGTAGCAATGTCACCCATAATCAAGCCATTCAAAAAACCAAATTTTCATTCAATCAGTAAAATAAGGCTCTGATATATCATCATATTTAACTTCAATAATCAGGAATCCTCAACTTAAATTATTTAACCACGGTATTCTTTTACCAGAAAAGTCAATTTTTCAAGTTTCAAAGTTTCATAGACCCAAAATCGGCCTCTATACATATATAAACCTAATATTTCATGAAACTTTTTTTGAAACTTTCATGAAACTGAATGAAACTTTTGGCTCAAAAAGGTAACCTTTGAGGTTTCATAAAAGTTTCATTTAAAAAAAATTATTATGGGCGTCAAATATAGTATTATCAATTACATATGATTTTAGATGTTTATTAGTAAAAATTCATGAAACTCCATGAAACTTTTAAAAGTTTCATGGGAATCCTTGCCAGTTTTCTTTAAACACCACATTTTGCCCTTTTTTCCGCCATGAAACTTTTTTTAAGGGGTTAACTCAATTTTCTGCAAAATCCAAAAATTGCAAAATTTTTATTAGGAAAATACTTCAAATACCATAAATAATTTAATCGACCCGAATTGGTGGCTGGGAACTATCCTATCTTTTTGAAATTTTTAAAAACATTCAGTCAGTCAGGTAGATCATTTGGTAATGAATCTCTGATTATCAGAATGGAAAGAAGAAGAGGCAACCATTGGTTTTTTAGCTAGCACCTATTCTTGGAAACTATTATTGAGAGTTACCTCAACACTCAATGGCTTGGCTGAAATTCTAATGGACGAAACGTTACGAATATGTCTGAAAAGCTGAATTTCTAAAACTTAAATTATTTAACCGGTGGTTTCTGTGTGTAAACGAAACGGTAAAAACCGCAAAAATTTCCTAACCAAGACCCAATTTCAGTGCTTAAGTATAGTAAAATCAGAATTATAATTTGGTTAGGTTTATGGTTAGGAATAGGTTAGAAAAGGGTTAGGAAGGTTAGGAATGGGTTAGGAAATTCAAAAGTTCCTAACCCTATTCCTAACCATGAATTATGTATAAAAAACAGATATTTATACAAATGGTTAGGAAGGTTAGGTTTGAGGGTGGGGGGATAAAAAACACACACAAAATCGGTACATGTGCAAAATATGTTAATTAATAAGTTAGGTTATATGGCTTTGTTGGTTTAATAAATAAACACAAATATAATGAGGATTTTACCCTGAAAAGGTGTTCATGGAATTACATATTTATTGGTTGCTTGGCCCACTTTCAAGAAATGAGTAATCAGGAAATCGTTTATGGTACATCAGCCAGAATGAATATTTGGTGCTGAAAATATGAAGAAATGCGATAGATGGATACGTGCGCAAAAAATAGTATGCCCGGAGTTACATCCTGGACAAGCGCTCATTACATTTTTTAGAATATCAGAAATTCGAAAACGAGAACTGGCCTCCAGGCTGAATAGAAAATTATATTGTTTTTATCATTGCACCGGTTACAGGACAAATCTCTTATTTTTGATCGATCCGATGTTGCCGGAACCATTAAAGGGTATTTGATCTGGTTGATGAGGAAGGTTGCACCTGTTGCCGAAACACAAAAATTGCCGAGCAATCCCGATAGAATGCGTTAATTTTCGTTTTTGCTTTCAAATTTATGAATTTCTTGCTATTTGACTGCCTGGATCGCTGGTTCAGTATGAAAAGCTGAAGTTCGTTGAGCCCCTTTCAACTGCATTATTAATACATACAATATGGTACAGTTTGTTATCAGGGGTTACAAAGAGTTATCAGGAGTTATAAAGAGCTCCATATCCGTACATTTTCGTTACACGTTGGCCTGTAAATTTCTGGTATTTGCCTGAAAGTACTGCTTAAGCGGTCATGGTATGATATAATCGATGTTCAACCATCCTTGCAGTTGTACGATACGAGTCTCAAATTCATGAAAAAATTAAAAAAAAACCATCATTGAGCCTATCTGAATAGAAAAAAGAATGTTTTACTGCGAAGCCAATATTTCAGGATTTCGCCTAAATACCATTGAAAAACAAAAATATCCGGTTTAAAACTTAAACAGTATGAGCTTTGCAATTCAGAAATAAGAAGGCAGTCAAGTATATATCTGTTAATTGGCCCCTGATGTGTTCTTCAATAACCTGTTATTTCTTCCTGTAAGGTTAACCAGTGCAGGCAGTACACAACTTCTTGAGCTGAAATATGAAATTTTCAGAATAATCAAGGCTGAATGGCGATAACTGTTTCCGGATAAGTTGAAAACCAATTTGTTTCGTTGTACTGGCGGGTAGTTTTCGTTTATGACAACAACACCTGTATGGAAAAAAATGTGGTTATAAGATATTCCAATACAATCCAATATTGAGATTCATAGCAGAATACGATAACTGCCCGTTGGCGGTCAGCAATGAAGCAGCCAATATTCAGATAGTTGATCCATGCTGTACCACTGAAACCAAAAAGATAAGCTCTTAGAAGCGAAATT
>SL_3KL_010_SEDDRAFT_10006059_pt1 | contig 10829 bp, 10 predicted proteins | sample SodLakKL_010_SED_2_FD_10381 | JGI IMG/M metagenome (IMG submission 10381)
AGTCCCCCGAAAAAGCTGCCGTCGGATAATATTATCCAACCCGACCATATACCGATGAACAGCGATAGGTATACCTGACGCGTTGCAATTGCGAGGATAATTGCAAGCAGAGGAGGTACAAGAGAGAGCCAGTCGTAATGCATAGAAGGTTAAAAATAATGGTTTTTTTGAAAGTACATTATTTCTGAGAGATAATCAACGAGGTGTTATTATAAGAGAAGGTTATCTTTTTTATTTTGTTTAATAGAGCATTATATTATAGGTGTATTTAATTATGCATTGAGACGGATGAGGAGGGATATGTGGTGTTATTAGCTACATTTTGCTTCCCGTATTCCTTTAACTTATTTATCGATCAGAGGGTATATATGCAATCATTACAGGATTATACATTGCGGAGTGTATTTAACCACAGTACTGAGATGTTCAGAGATAAACCGGCACTTTCATTTGTCGACGGCGAAACCTATTCCTATGGTTCGTTAAAGAAACAGGTCGATGAAGTATCGGCGTTCTTACACGAACGAGGTGTGTACCCCGGCGACCGGGTGGCGATACTCGGCGAAAACAGTCCCCATTGGGGAATTGCCTACTTTTCCATAACCACGATGGGCGCTATTGCCGTACCGGTATTACCGGATTTCCATGAATCGGAAATCCATCATATAATCAGGCACTCGGGTGCAAAGGTGTTGTTTGTGTCGGAACGATATTATCATAAAGTCGAGGATTTCAATCTTGAGAAGTTAAACACAGTCATATTGTTGGAAAATTTCTCAATAATAAATCCGGACCTTACAAAGGACAGGTTATCGGCACTGCTTGAAGACGGCAGCCGCGAACTTACCAGGATCAAGCATCTTGCGCTGAAGTTTGTAGGAATGGTGCCGGATACGGTCCGGGAAGACGACATCGCCGCGATTATTTATACCTCGGGAACAATGGGAAATTCCAAGGGCGTTATGCTTCCCCATAAAAACCTTGTCAAGAATGCACTCGCAACGCTCGATATGGTGCCGGTTAAAGATACTGATAGATTTCTTTCAATACTGCCACTTGCACATGTGTACGAAGGAACGCTCGGTTTAATTGCTCCGATAGTTGCAGGTGCTTCAGTGCATTATATAGCAAAGCCGCCCACCGCTGCGGTGTTGCTCCCGGCTTTAGAGCAGGTTAAACCGACCGCTATGCTTTCTGTTCCTTTGATTATTGAAAAAATGTTCAAAATGAGGATCCGCCCCAAGATACAAGAGAAGAAGATCGTGAGAATGCTGTATAAGTTTCCGGCAGGTAGAAAGAAGATCCATAAAGCTGCTGGTAAAAAGTTGCTGGAAACGTTCGGAGGTGAATTGCATCTGTTCTGCATCGGCGGTGCATCGATCGCGCCGGAAGTCGAGTTGTTCATGCGCGAAGCCGGATTTCCGTATGCCATCGGCTATGGATTGACCGAAACATCGCCACTGGTAACCGGAACCTATACCGATAAAACACGATACCGCTCGGCTGGGAAACCGTTGAATGGTGTCGACCTCAGGATCGATAATCCTGATCCGAAAACGGGTGAGGGGGAAATACTCGTACGCAGCGATATGGTGATGAAAGGGTATTATAAAAATGATGAGGCGACGAAAGAAGTAATTACCGAAGACGGGTGGTTTCGTACCGGTGATTTAGGGTATATGGACAATGATAATTATCTCTATATTAAAGGACGTTTAAAGAACGTTATCCTCGGTCCGAGCGGCGAAAACATTTATCCTGAAAGTATAGAATCGGTCATCAATCGTTCCGAAATTGTGCTCGAATCACTGGTGTTTCAACAGAACGGAAAACTCGCTGCACGGATCCACCTGAACTATGAGCTGCTTGACGAGGAGTTCACCGAACGGAATATGAGTGAACGTGATGTTCGTGCAGAGATAAACAAGCGACTTGAAGAGATTAAAAAGTATGTAAACGAAAACGTTTCATCGTTTTCCCGCTTAAGTAAAGTGATCGAACAACCCGAGCCGTTTGAGAAAACGCCGACCCAGAAGATAAAGCGGTACTTGTATACCTGAGACTATGTAATCAACATTCATTCATTTCATCCGAATGACAACAAATGTCATATCATCTTCCTGTGGTGCTCCGTTCTGCCAGGAATCTCCGGCACGAACGAGCTGTCGGATAATTTCTTCCGGATCTTCATTTCCTGTTTTTGAAAAGATCTGCTCAACTCCCGGATAATCAAAAATTTCTTTCTTATCATTAAACAATTCCGGTAAACCGTCGGTCATAAATAAGACTGTATCACCGGGTGACAGGTTGACTTCTCGTTGTTCATACGGGAAGCCGGAGAAACTGCCCAGCGGCATTCCTTTTATTCTGACCTCTTCAACTATATCTGTTTCTGCACGATAAATATACACCGGCGGCATCCCGGCAGCAGAAAGCGTCATCGTTCCGTCTTTTATCCTCGCCAGCGTCAATCCCATATAAAGCTGACCGAGTTTTAGTTTCTTTATAGATTCGGTATAGTGGTGAAAAGTTTCAGGAATATTCCGTTGGCTCCCCAGTTGATGAAACAGACTCTTTGCCACGGTAACCATAATGCCCGCTTTCATCCCGTGTCCCGTTGCATCTCCGACCGCAACGGTTAAGGTGCCGTCGTTGCCGGTATGAAAATCGTAATAATCGCCGCCGACCTCTGTGGCCGTTTTCATATAAACCGCTATATTAAATGCGGGATGGTCGGGTACTTCCTTTGGCAGCATCGATATTTGAAGTTGGCGTGCATCCTCGAGTTCTTTGGTCTTTCGCCGGTTGTCGGCTTCGAGTAAACGCCGTTCTATCTCTTGTTCTTTTGCCTTTCGCTCCTGTTCGAGCGTTTGAGCCGATAAGGTTTTAACATTGTCGAGCTGCACTTCCAGATCCCGATTGATACGTCCGAATTTTCTCGAGAGGTATATTGTCATTGAGACACTGAGTGCAACAACACCATAAATATATGTTTCCACTAACCCCGCTATCGGATTAATAATAGTGTACTGTACAAGATACTGGTATGCGACGGTCACAAATAGTAAGACAAATCCGGCTTTGATTATCCATAAATCATGAGCATGCTGAGGTTTATGCCTGAACATTTCGAATAGTAACAGACATAAAACCATTGTCATAACAATGTTTGTAATATCTTCCCGAATTCCGAATGGACGGAAATACCCCCATATACCGATTGCGATCGTTACACCGGCAATAACATAGATATAACGGGGAATTATCCGTCGCAGCAAGTAATATAATGTAAGTGTGAGAAATGCAAGTGTGAGTCCCCTGAATAAATAAGCTAACCCACCGTACCGTATTTGTAGTTGGGCAGTAATAATATGTCCATCCTGGAATGAAAAAAAAGTAATTCCCGCGAAGCCAAGCATAGTGAGTGAATAGTAAAGGTTTTCTCTGAACGGCGGATAATAGAAAAAGAGCATTATATGCAGCAGTGCGAGTGAAAACGGAAGTGCCGTAAAAAACATCCGATGGATTGTGGTTTCACGGACGGCATCTGTTCGATGAACGATATACCATTCTGTGTCGGCGACAGTAAATTGAAACCCTGCTCCGTATCCCATTTCGAGGATTCGTTCCCACTTCTGGCTTGAATATCGTACTGTTATAATATTTTCGGTTGCCGGTCCGAACGAGAATTCTTTCGGAGATCGATCACTGCTCGGTATTTCTGTATCTTCCGAATATCCCACTGTACCGAATGTAGTCAATAGTTTTCCGTTGAGGTAAACTTCTGCAGCGCCTCTTAGCCACATATCAAGTATGATCGGTTTGTTTACAAGTGATGAGTCAACCGTAAGATGAAGTCTGAACCATCCGATACCGTTCCATCCAGATTCCGGCAGATTATGTGGTGATAAAAACGTGTTTGTACTCTCCCAATCGCTGTCATCGAAATCAGGATCAGCCCATGCAAGATCATCGCCGGGATGATAACGCCAGGATTGTGCAAGCATTCTGTGCTGTTCAAGGTCCTCCGCGCGGAGATGATAACTGTGTGCTGATTGATTGGATAAAGCAACCTCATTGTTTTCCGGCGATGTTTGATCGCTCATACCGGACAGTGAGAAACAAGCAGGTACAATCGAAAGTACCAGTATAACAGAGCTAAGGGTTTTTATCATTAAAATTCCATAAGAAAAATCTGCACATCTCATAATACAAATCGTTTCTCACCATGTCAATCGATATACATAAGAATTGATTTTCAGGTAATTAGACTTGATGGGTATGCAAGGGATATGCTTCCGACCATGGTATCAAACCCACAAAATATTTATCTCCTTTTCAACGTACTTAAACTCATTATCCCCGGTAACGAGGTGTGCGTTCTTCTGAATGGCAAGGGCAGCTGCATATGCGTCGGCATATGACATTTTGTTTTTTGATTTGAACACTGCTGCTTGTCGTGCAGCTTTCCAATCGGGATTTTCGAATTGTATGCCAAGAGAACGAATATCCGATATTGTTGAGTCTGCTTCGGATGGCGATGTCTGCCGCGCAACGATATACCACACTTCTCCGGCATTGACAACGCTCATGTACATTGGAATTTTACGTTCATTGGCATCGCTAATAATTTCTTCTATTATCTTGCCTGCCGGTGCATCTTCAAAGTACGCGATGATTGCCCAGCTATCAAACACAAACATCCGCGGTTTTGCTTTCATTATAGCTCACGCTCACGTTTTTTCTCTTCTTTCAGAGATTTCATCAATCTCTTACCTTTAAATTTCCCCCGCAAATTGTGAATATATTCACGCGTTATCGGTTTGAGTATGATGCGCCGGCCCTTTTCATCGACTTCGATCTGAAAACGTGTTCCTTCTTTTATATCAAATTTCTTTCTCAGTTTAGCGGGTATTACTACTTGTCCCTTTGATGTTGCGATCGTTTCCATATATCTCCTTTTATTATTTATGTAATAAAATAAATATAATTCCAACAACAATCAATAGTAAGATATATTATAATTATCTTACTTACTGTTCGATCGAGTTCATCAACATTATTTGAAAGTACGCAATATATTTTTTATATCAACAGAAGATGATAAAAAGCACGATATAACATAACAACAATCTGAGTAAACTGACAATGAAAATCCGGTCGGCATCGATCGATATCATAGCAGACCATCGCGAGAAAAACAGCGGTGTAAGCGAGGCGCTCTGTACTCAGGAAAACGTCACAGTTGAAATCCGATCTCTTCAATTAGGCGATTACCGTGTTGATAATCTGCTTTTATTCGAAAGGAAAACTCTGCCGGATTTCATTACTTCGATAAAAGACGGACGTATATTCCGCCAGGGAGTCCAGCTGGCGTCATCATCACTAAGAAGTGTCTTAATTTTGGAGGGTACATCCGAAAGCATAGCAAAGAGCGGTATGAGACGTGAAGCAATCCAGGGAGCGTTGATTACCCTCAGTTTGTGTCTGGGAATACCGGTGCTACGGTCTGCTAATCCTGAAGAAAGAGCACGACTGATATTATACGCTGCACGTCAGGTAAAATCGTTTGCTGTCGATTCTCTTCCTCGCCGGAGCATACGTCCGAAAGGTAAGCGGGCGGTGCAACTTCACATTTTACAGGGATTACCCGGAGTTGGTCCGAAACGAGCGCAGTTGTTATTATCGGCATTTGGAAGCGTGGAGGCAGTTCTGGCTGCAAGTGTGGAAGATTTGAACAAGATTGAGGGAGTGGGGAAAATAACTGTTCAAAATATTCGATGGGCGGTGAGTGAGTCGGAGAATTTGTATGGGGAGAATCGCGAGAGTATTTTTCTGGTATAAATGACACTCTTGTCGTCATTTCAAAATTTAAATGACGATTACATCGTCAAGCTATGAAAGCTCTACCTGTCCTGGACAGGGGAGAAAAATTACAATATTTTTCCCCCACCTCTTGACTTTTCCATTTTGCCTTTGTATATTCACTTTATATTATAAAGTACTTTATATCGCTATCAGGAGGAAACAATGGACCAGCAGAGTGCTCAACAGGAACTGGCTTTTGTAAAAAAAGTAATCGAAGACAGCCGGAAACTGCTCATTTACGACGGCAAGGACATGATCGTGTGGGGGGTGCTTGTTGTAACCGGTATGTTTCTTATGTACTGGAAATTCCAATTCGGACTGGCTGTTCCTACCTATTTAATTTGGGTTGTGCTTATAGGCGCCGGATGGATCTTTTCGATGTGGAGAGGGATGAAGGTGAATAAAATACACCGCGTGAAAACCTTCAGCGGCAGGATGATGCGAACAATCTGGATTGCCTGCGGTGTGTGTATGACAATTGTCGGTTTTGCATTTACTTCGAGCGGACTCATAAGCGGATGGGCGATCAATCCAATGATTTCACTGTTTATGGGAGTGGCTTATTTTGCATCCGGAACCGTACTTGGGATGAGATATATGTACGTTGCGGGTTTCGCCTGGTGGATAGCGGCAATTACGATGGCATTCTGGACCGGTCCGCATACATTTTTAATTTTTGCTATATTAATGATTGCGTTTCATATTGTTCCGGGAGTTATTTTTTACCGGAAATGGAAAACAGAATACGTACCGTCTGCAGCAACGGCGGTTAAATAACCTATGGCAGATTTCGATTATCAGCAACTGGATGATATTATACATTCGCGAATTCGACTTGCGATCATGGCGCTTCTCGTGAGCGTCGATGAAGCAGAGTTTACCTTCATCAGGGAGAAGACGCAGGCGACCGACGGGAATCTGAGCGTTCATTTGAAGAAGCTCGAAGATGCCGGATATATCTCTGTTAAAAAAAGCTTCGTTAACCGGAAGCCATCATCTTCGTACCGGATCACGAGAAAAGGACATAGGGCGTTTGAGATCTATGTCGAACGGCTGGAGAAATTACTGAAGAAATGAGAGCATTTTTAAGCAAAATAAGTCGATTTATTGAGAATAATTGAATTTCAAAAGAGAATTATTTTGATTTGACATTTTTATTTAAAATTTTTATTATGAACCAATAATGATTCATAATGAACCATATTATGGGGTATACCATGAAATCTTTTACAATACATAATATCGATGAAAGACTAGCAAAAGAGATAAAAAAGGTAGCACAGCGGGAAGGAAAAAGTATTAATCAAACGGTAAAAACTCTTTTGCAGAAAACGCTTGGACACGGATCCGACGAGCAAATAAAAAAATCAGAATTCCTTGATCTTTTTGGAGTATGGAACGAAGAGGATGAGCTAGAATTTAAAAGAAATATTCAGGAACTGAATAAAATTAACGACCAGGATTGGAGATGAGAAAAGTTTTACTCGATACGAATGCGTACACGAAATACCTCCTGGGTGATGAGAAGGTTCTTGGAGTAATTTCACAATCCGATGTTGTTTATATGTCTGTATTTGTAATCGCAGAATTATTTTTCGGTTTCAAGGGAGGAGCACGGGAAATTAAGAATAAGGAATTGTTGAAAAAATTTTTAAATAAACCATCGGTTGAAATAATCGGTGCTACAGTTGATACCTCGGATATATTTGCCGATATAAAATATAAACTGAAAAAGGCGGGGACACCAATACCCTTGAACGATGTTTGGATCGGAGCTCATGCAATTGAAACGGGGGCTGTACTTATTACATACGATCAACATTTTGACAAGATAGCCGGGTTACGGTTATGGGACTATATGTAGTAAAGTAATTTTTTTTATGTGTATACTTTATAATATAAAGTACTTTAAACAGATTGTTAATCATATGCCAGTAAACTTTGGGACTTTGATTAACCAATGTGATCAAACACTTGTCAAAGGAGGAGCTATGATGATTCGTTTTATTTATTTACTCACTCTCGCGGTGACGGTAATGTTACACTCTCCGGCGCAATCTAATTTGCACGAATTCGTAACCTCGGCGAAAGAAACCGTCGAACGCGGTTCGATAGAATTCGATAAGTCCTTATTGATGCAAGGTCACAGCTTGTTCGAGCGTGCGCTTGCAATGGAACCGGACAACCCGTTGCTCCAGTATCATGTCGCTTATGCGGAATACCGTTTAATGACGTATCTGCTCAACCGTGAGAAAGACCGGTTCGATCCGGTTGCGCATAAGGCGGTGGAGCGGCTGGAGAGAATACTCCGGAGAAAGCCCGAATGGTCTGAGGCGCAGGCGCTCCTCTCTGCTATCCACGGATTGCAGATCGCAAAAAGCTGGACGCGGGCATTGACGCTCGGTCCCAAAGCAAATAGTCTCGCACAGCAGGCAACCGGGAACGATCCCGAAAATCCCCGCGCGTGGCTGATGCATGCGGCACAGAAACTGAACACACCCCGTATGTTCGGCGGCTCGATCGACGAAGCGCTTGATGCGTATAAGAAATCCGTGGAGTTATTTGAGAACCGGGGCGAATATGATTCGCTCGAACCGTCGTGGGGATACACCGATGCGCTTGTCTGGCTCGGCATTACATACGAACGATTAGATCGTGATGAGGATGCGCTTGCCGTATTTGAGAAAGTGCTCGAGATAGAACCGGAATACCGGTGGGTTAAGTATAATCTACTTCCGGCGCTGGAAGAAAAATTTGTCGAAAATGAATAAGAGGTTGTCGGTTGTCAGTTGCCTGTTGTCAGAGTAAATATATCAATAAAATCACCAGCTATTTTAAAAGGATCCTTACTACTAAAAACCGGCAACCGACAACCAGTATCCAGCAACCAAAAAAGGAGACATAAACTTGAAATCGCTCATTATTTTTCTGATACATCTTGCAATATTTACAAATATCATCAATGCGCAAGAGCCTACTACAATAGATGGAGTTGTTACCGGCGACGATAATGAACCGCTTCCCTATGTCAACGTCTATCTTGCCGGCACGTTCGATGGATCGATGACAGCGGAAGACGGGTCGTTCAGTTTTACGACAAAAAAAACGGGTGAAGTAGAACTGGTGGCCAGCATCGTCGGCTACGAACAGCATACACGAACACTGAATCTCGAACCGTCTGCACACTATAGCTACACCATCCGCCTTCGGAGCAGTGCGGTGGAAACGCAGACAGTCGTCATCAGTGCGAGTTCATTCGGTACGGAAGAGGGGAAGGGACTCGTTGTTTCCCCGATGGATATTTTAATGACGCCCGGCGGCGCGGCGGATATTTTTCAAACACTAAAAACGCTTCCGGGACTAACGCAGGTATCCGAAAGCGCCGAGCTGTACGTCCGCGGCGGCAATCCGACCGAAACAGTTACGCTGCTCGACGGCGCGTCTCTCTATCATCCATACACGTTCGAATCGGCCTACGGCGGATTGTTTTCAAACATCAATACAAACATTATCCGGGGTATGTATTTTTCGAGCGGAGGATTTTCGGCAAAGTACGGGAACGTGCTCTCCGGCGTGCTCGACATGCAGACACACAATGAACCCGCACATACAGCATATAATATCGGACTAAATCTTGCAGGGGCCGGATTAAGCGCGCACGTGCCGGTTGCCGGCAGCCGTCTCGGCGTACGAGTCGATGCGCGTCAGAGTTATACCGGCCCGGTTATGTGGCTGAACGGATCGCAGGATGAATTCACCGTGATGCCGCGGTCGCGCGATATCGGCGCGCTTGTATCGGGACGATATTCTGATACCGGTCGCATAAAGCTCTATATGCTCGCAGCGCAGGATAAGCAGGGTGTGCACGTGCGCCGTGCCGAGTATAACGGCGCATTCGACGGCGAATCCGGAAATTACCTAATCAATCTCCATCATTCCGATGCAATTACGTCCCGGCTTGTTGCACGGACGAGTCTTTCGGCGAGCCGGTACACGGGTTTATGGAAGCTCGGCGTGCTCGATCTGGAACGGGCGGATGACGTATATAAAATAAGAACGGATGCGGAGTATTTTTATTCCTCGAAATGGAGATTGTTGTTCGGCGCGGAAGCGGAGTACCGGACGTTCTCGTATATGGGACGCATTCCCGATGAAGATTATAACATCCGTCCCGGTGCACCGTCTACCGTTATCGACGTGGAATACGGTGGAAGCCGTACAGGCGGTTACGCCGAACTCGAGCTTCCCGGATTATTCGGCTACCGGAATCTCTCCGCCGTTGCGGGTGTCCGGTTCGATTATATCGATGAGCTCGATCTATTGTGGTTCGATCCGAGAGTAACGCTCGGCTATGCGGTCGGTTCCAACTCCACGGTACGCACCTCGTTTGGTATTTTCCAGCAGACGCCCGACCCGCGGCTCTACGATCCCGCGCTCGGCAACCCGGACCTGAAACCGATGCGCGCGGTGCATTACATCGCCGCATACGATTACGCACCATCTTCGAACACTAACTTCCGCGTCGAGCTTTATCATAAGGAATACGACCGGCTGCCGCTCGAACACCCCGAACTTAATTACGATAACGGCGGATACGGTTACGCGCGCGGTATCGATATAATGGCAAAAGGACGTTTGTTGCCGCGTCTTGAAGGATGGATATCGTACGGCTTTGTCGATACCAAAAGAAAGTGGCTCGACTACGAAGAGTACGCGCCGAGTTCGTACGACGTGACGCATAACCTGACGCTCATCGCGACATACAGGATCACCGACGCATTCCGCACCGGCGTGAATTTCAAGTACGCCACGGGGCGTCCGTTTACCCCGGTGACCGGGTCGGTATACCGTGAAGAGTACGATGTGTATGAACCGGTATACGGTCCGAAAAATTCCGAGCGCTACAATAATTTCCGTCGATTGGATCTCCGGTTTATGTATTTCCGGCAGTTGTTCGGCAG
>SL_3KL_010_SEDDRAFT_10006060_pt1 | contig 10828 bp, 7 predicted proteins | sample SodLakKL_010_SED_2_FD_10381 | JGI IMG/M metagenome (IMG submission 10381)
TCATCACGGACCTCATCCTTCCCGACGCCTCGGGACTCGAACTCGCCAACATCCTGGATCGAGAGCGAGCCCACGAGGAAATGGTGCCCATCATCCTCATGTCCGGCTACTCCCAGGAGGAGGCAGGACCTCTAGGAGACCAGGAACACCGGGTGACCTTCCTGCCCAAGCCTTTCCGGGTGGAGGAGTTGGAGGGAGCTGTCCATCGGTCCCTGGAGGCACCTTCCAACTAGAAGGCTGACAAGGGAACGGGGGGTGGCCGAGGAATTTTCTGGCTCGTAAGTTCAAGCTCACGACTTGGGACGCTGTGTCCCATCTCGTGTGAGACTTCGGACAGCCAGGTGGGAAGGTGGCCATGGATACGTCCCACGAATGGGGCCAATTGGACGGGAACATCAGCGAAGGATCCCCCCGTCCTGACTCCCCTGCCCAGAGTTCGGCGGAAGAGGGAGGCTCCGGCCCATCCATACAGGAAAGGGCGGTAGAGTTGGCCCAGGCCAACCGCCAGCTCTCGGCNGCCCTGGCCGAGATGGAGGCCTTCACCTACTCCGTGTCCCACGACCTTCGAGGTCCCCTCCGGGCCATCAACGGGTTCAGCCAGGCCCTCCTGGAAGATTACGGAGCCGACCTGGATGAGATCGGCCAGGACTATCTCCGCCGGATCCAGGCTGCCAGCCAGCGCCTGAGTTCCCTCATGGACGATCTGCTGGCCCTGTCCAGGCTGGGCAAGGAGGCCGTGGATCGGGAGAAGGTATCCCTGGACGGACTGGCCCATGAGGTCATGGCCGAGCTTCAGGCCGAGGGTGGGACCCCCGAACCCGAGTTCATCGTCCAGCCTTCCCTGGACGCCTGGGCTGACCCCGAGTTGATCCGTCTGATGCTGGTGAACCTCCTGGGGAATGCCTGCAAGTTCACCTCCCGGACCCCGGAGCCCCTCATCGAAGTCGGTCGAAGCACCCACGACCCGGATACCTTCTTCGTTCGGGACAATGGCGTCGGCTTCGATCCAACCTATGCCCACAAGCTCTTCCTCCCCTTTCAGCGTCTCCATCCCCGTCAGGAATTCGAGGGGAATGGGGTCGGACTCGCCACCGTCCGGCGGATCGTCGAGAAGCATGACGGTCAGGTCCGGGCCGAGGGCAAGCCAGGGGAGGGCGCCACGATCTACTTCTCCCTCGCACCTCACCGAGATTCGTGACCCCCCACACCCAACCGACCAACAACGTGGTGCTGCTTGTGGAGGACAACCCGGACGATGAGGCTCTGACTCGCCGGGCGTTCCGCAGAAGCAAGCTGGCCAACGACATCCACGTGACTCGCGACGGTGTGGAGGCGTTGGAATACCTCCATGGGCGGCCGGAAGGCGCATCCACCGGCTGGACCCATCCCCTCCCCCGCCTGGTCCTCCTGGATCTGAAGCTGCCCCGGGTCGATGGCCTTGAGGTCCTGACGGCCATCCGCTCCACCGAACGGACCCGCCTCCTGCCCGTGGTGATCCTCACCTCCTCCGACGAGGATCGGGACCTGGTGGAATCGTACGAGCTGGGAGCCAACAGCTACATCCGGAAGCCGGTGGGCTTCGAGGAATTCACCCGGGTCATCGAGGAGCTGGGGCTCTACTGGCTCGTCATCAACCTGGACCCACCCCGCTCAGATGGTCCCTCGGAGGCGCCTGTTGGATAATCCCCTTCGCCGGGTCCTCATCATAGAGGACTCACCCGACGACGCCCTTCTCCTCCTGCGAAAACTCCAAGAAGGTGGCTTCCATCCCCAGGTCCATCGGGTGGAAACCCGGGCTGAGCTTACGCAGGCGTTGGAGGAGGGAGACTGGGACTTGATCCTGGCGGATCACCATCTCCCTGGTTTCTCCGGGACCGAGGCCCTCCAGATCGTCCGGGACGTTGACCCGGACATCCCCTTCCTCCTGATCTCGGGGACGGTGGACGAGGAGACGGCGGTGGAGGCCATGCGGGCCGGAGCTCAGGATTTCCTCGCCAAGGACCGCCTGGCCCGACTCCTTCCGGCCATCGAACGGGAGCTCAGGGACGCTGCCATCCGAAGGAATCGACGGTCGGTGGTCGCCTCCCTGGTGGCCACCCGCTCCCGACTGGAGCACCTCCTCTCGTCGTCACCGGCCGTTCTCTACTCCATGGAGACGAATCCTCCCTTCCGGACCACCTTCGTCGGCCCCAACATCTATCCCCTCTTCGGTCTGGACCCGGATCGATTCATTGAGGATCCTCACTTCTGGCGATCGCGGCTCCACCCGGACGATCGGGACCGGGTGCTGGGCGACCTGGCTGGACAGGTGGAGGCAGGGTGGGGCATCCGGGAGTACCGCTTCCTGGACGGGCACGGGGATTGGCGGTGGGTCCAGGATGAGTTCCAGCTCCATGACGGAACCCCCAGCGGACCGGGAGAGGTGACCGGGTACTTCATCGACATCACCACCCGGAAGCGTTCTGACGCGGCTCGGCGCCAGAGTGAAGATCGCTACCGGACCCTCTTCCATCAGTCCCGGGACGCCATCGGGGTCTTTTCCATGGACGGAGAGGCCCTGGAGTTCAATGAACCTCTCTTCCGGCTCCTGGGAAGTGATGAAGCCGGTCCGGTCGGGCTGAGCCTTCGGGAACGGTTTCTGGATCCGCAAGACTGGGCGCAAATCCAGGGGCTGATGCAGGAAGGATCCGTCCAGGATCACCCCATCCGCCTCCGTTCGGCCGAGGGCCAAGCCATCGACGCCCTCCTCTCCACCATCCCCTGGGCAAGTGACGAACAGGAGATGGAAGGGGTCATCGTCATCCTCCGGGACGTGACCCGCCAACAGCAGACGGAACGAGAGCTGAAGGAAAGTGAGGCCAAGCTCCGGCAGGTCGCCGAGCACGTGGATGTGGCGTTCTGGATCTCCTCCGTGGAGAAGGACGAGATTCTCTACGTGAGTCCGGCCTACGACCGGATCTGGGGACGCCCCGGGGGGGAACTCCACCAGGACGGGTTGGCCTGGCTGGATGCCATCCACCCGGAGGACCGGGACCGGGTCCGAGCCGCACTTCCAGGCCAGCCCGAGGGTGACTTCGATGTGGAGTACCGGGTCGTCCGACCCGATGGCCAGATCCGCTGGGTCCGGGACCGGGCCTTCCCGGTCCGAGACGCGGAAGGGCAGGCCCACAGAATTGTGGGCGTGGCAGAGGACATCACCGAGCGACTGGAGCTGGAAACCCGACTCCTCCACTCCCAGAAGATGGATGCGGTGGGGCGCCTGGCCGGTGGGGTAGCCCATGACTTCAACAACCTCCTGACCGTCATCGGAAGCCACAGCGAACTCCTCCTCTCCGACCTCCCTCAGGACTCGGAGCTCTGGGAGGACGCCCAGGAGATCCGCCGGGCCACCCAGCAGGCCTCCACCCTGACCCGACGACTCCTGGCCTTCAGTAAACGACAGGTCCTCCAACCCCAGAAGATCCGCCTGGAAGATGTGGTGGAGGAGATGGAGCGGATGACCCGGCGACTCCTGGGGGTCCAGGTGGAACTGGAGGTCCACCTGGACGAGCGGCCCGGCCGGGTCATGGCAGATCCAGGCCAACTGGAGCAGGTGATCCTGAACCTGGTGGTGAATGCGCGCGATGCCATGGAGGGAGGGGGCCGCCTCATCATCCGGACGGGTCAGGTCACCGCTCCCCATCCCGACGGTCCCCAGAACGAGGGAAGAGATCGAAGCTGGCGGACGCTTTCAGTGAAGGACACGGGCCAGGGAATCCCGCCCGCCCTTCAGGATCAGATCTTCGAGCCCTTCTTCACCACCAAAGACGAAGGAACGGGGCTGGGATTGTCCACCATCTTCGGAATCGTGGAGCAGAGTGGAGGCTGGATCGATCTGGATTCCAGCCGGGGTCAGGGGACCACCTTCACAATTCATCTACCCCAGGTGCCTGGAACCGACTGACCTCAGGTGGGAGGCCGGCGCCTCCGGGCCGGACCTTCATCCGACCCGGAAGCTACCGCACCTCCATGTCGCTACTCGGCCAGGGCTCGGTCGATCCGAACCAGGATGTCCTCCAGGTGGATCCGGGTCATCCCGTCCGGCGCCGTGTCCATCCCTGACGTCACCTCACTGCGGAGCTGTCTCAACTGACTCCGCACGATGGCCCGCATGTCTGAGTGATCCACGTGGAGCTCGGCATTCAAGGGGGGGTCGTCATCCCGACTGACCCGGGAATTGCCCGAATCCGGCGGCCGCAGGTAATCGGTCTCGGCTTCGTGCATGATCCAGTGCAGACGATCCAGGTAGACCCGCTGGAGGTTCCTCCGGAAGGGATCCACGGTTTCACCGGTTTCCAGCTCTCGCCATATGCTGGCCCGCAGATCGTCCATCATCTCCACCGGCCCGTAGGCGGCGTCACCCAGGAAGTATTCCTGCTCGATCATCCGGGCCAGGCGGTTGGGCTGGACAAAACGCTCCATGGCCTGGAAGTGGTACGCCCGGATCCTTTCCAGGGCACCGGCATGCTCCAGGAGGCGGAGCATCTCCTTGTTCAGTAGCCACTCGGGGGTGGCCCAGGCGTGCTCGTCCAACCAGGCCATGGCCCGGAGCTGATGATCCCGGTCCACCGTGGTGAAGACGGGACCCTCCTCACCGTATCGCTTCAGGTGCGTGTAGACGCCTCCGACATAGACGGAGGCGTGCTGAACATACCTGGCCCACTGGGTGATGAACTGCATGTAGTGGGCTTCCAACTCCGAGTAGTCCTGGCCGTGGCGGCTGACCCGCTCCACCAGGTCGGGCATGACCCGTTTCAGGTTGGCCAATCCGTACTCTGAAGAGAGGACCAGATCATCCCCCATGGCCTCGGTCATCCGCTGCGGATCCCACTCCTCATACCAGATGTACTGCCCCTCCAGGAACCGGAAGTGACGGTGCTGAGCCCGCTCCATGACCATGGCGTTGAGGGTATCCCACTCCTCGTCGGGGGAATCGTATTCGGGGAAGTAGGTGTGGCCCCACTCCACGGCCCACTTGTCGGCCAGTCCCACCCGCCGACGCTCCAGCTCGGGGATGTCGTCTCCAGGCTGGGCCACATAGTTGAAACGTGTCCGACCCACGACCGAGGCGGCGTGGCCCATCTCCTCGATGAAGGATGCAGAACGGAGGGAATCGGTGGGATGGGCCACATTCCCCATCTGGTTGTGGGGCAATCCCACCACGTGGGCGATCTCATGCGATACCACGTACCGGAGGGCCTCGCCCATCATCTCCTGGGGGAACTCATCCCCCCGAAGATCGTCGTGGCGTCCACCCAGCTGGGACATGACCCACCAGCGTAGCCGCTCGGGCAGGCCGTGGAGCATGTTGATATGGCCACGGAGGAGCTGACCGGATCGGGGGTCCCAGGCACCACCCCCTGCATTGGCCGATCGGACGGGGGTCGCCACGTAACGGACCACCGAATAGCGGGCGTCCTCCAGGCTGAAGTCAGGATCCTCTTCAGGGGTAGGCGCCACCCGGACCTGGATGGCGTCCCGGAACCCGGCCTGTTCAAAGGCCTCATTCCACTCCAGCAATCCTTCCTTGAAGTAGGGAATCCACTCCTCGGGGGTGGCCGGGTCGATGTACCAGATCCAGGGCTCCACCGGCTCCACCAGCTCCCCTCTCTGGTAGGCTTCCACATCGCTGGGTTCAAGCCAGTAGCGCCGGACATACTCCACTCGCTCCACCCCCTGGTGATCCCGCCCGTAGTCAAGCTGGGCGATTCCCCGGAGCCCCACACGCTCGTCGAACCAGCGTCTGGGCATGGGCTCCTCCGGGAGGAGGATCATGGAATGGTTGAGCTTGGCCGATACGGTCTGTCCACGAGCCTGGGTGGGTGGATTGTCGGCAGAATAGGTCAGAAGGGCACGGACCTCCACATTGATGGGGAAGCTCCGAACCGAAACCAGCTCACTCCGATCCCGGTCCAGCCCCCGGACCCCGTATTGTCGCTTCTGGTTCGCACCCATCTCGAAGGCATCGGCGCCCCCCAGATAGAGTTCGGAAGCGTCGATCACGGTGGATCCGCTACCTTCCGCCTCCACTGAGAACGCTGCCAGGATGGGGGCCAGATTCGCCCGCTCCACGGCCATGTATACCGGCATGTCCGGATCTCCATCCATCTCGTAGGAGATGGCCCGGAGGCGGACCCGATCCCCATCTCGCTCCCATCGGACCACCATCTCCGGTCCGGGCTGGGTACCGTCGGTGGGAAGCCCCTGTTGGCTGGCAGCGTACCGGCTCATGAGGAGCATGTCCCGCCCCATGATGGAGTCGGGGATCTCGAAGAGGAGTCGGTCCTCTACCCTGTGGACATCAAAGAGGCCCGCCTCGGTCTCGGCACTGGGAGGGACGACCTGGCCATAGCTATCCTGGGCTTCCGCTGACTGGGGTGGAATCCCGGTCAGGAGAAGACCTCCCAGGAGAAGGAGGGGAAGGAAACGTCGAAGGTAGTCGGTCATGGCAGAGGATCCGTCAGCGGTGAGGGTAGTGAAACCAGAAAGGTGAAGAGGTGAGCCCGGGGCCCGGGCTCACCCGGCTCCCCTGTCGTGGCGAACACCCATTCATTTCCCGTCAGCCTAGATCCATCCACCCCTGGCAAGCAAGACGATCTCCGGCCCCCGGTTGCCGGATCCCGCCGCCGCCCGGGAAGGCGTGCCACACCATCGGGAGGAGCAAAGCCACCCCCGACCGAGGTACAGGGACCACCAACGTACCGGGCGGTTGAGAGCAACTCGCCCGTTGGCGCACCGGGGGATCCTTCTTCCCCTTTCCGACATATGAGCACTGTACTCACGGTCGGGGCTGACCGGCGGCGTTCCAGCCGTCACCCACCCTGGCAGCAGCCTGGCCACGAACACACTTCCCTCCACCTCCTCCGGAGGCATCATGAGTCGAGACAACGTGCACCGACCCCATACGGCTATGTCCTTATCCTTTCTTCTCATCTTGGGGACCGTCCTTGGGGTAGCCTCCCCGATTCCGGTTGCCGCTCAGTCCGCCGGAGAGATTCTCACCCGGGCCATGGACGCCCACGAGGAGCGCCTGGCCGGTGTGGACGACCTGGTGATCCAGCAGGATATCATGGGCTTCTCCACGGTTACCTACATGGTGAAGGAGGAGGTGGACGGCCGAGCCATCCTCCGTACCCGCTCCGCCCTGGCCGGCGACATGGCAGTGGACGGCAACGAAATGGACCCAGGCGAACTGGCCGGCGAGATCTGGGCCGATCCGTGGGGCGTCTACCACGAGGCTCTGGATCGATGGCAGGTGGAAGGCCAGGGGTCGGTGGACGGGCACAGCACGTGGCGCCTCAGCCTTGAGGACTTCCAGGGGATGGACTGGAATGCCTCCATCCCGGGAGAGGACGCCCCATTCAACCCCAGCCGTCTGGTCATGGAGCTGGATGAGGAGCGTCTCATCCCCCTGGCCCTCGAGGTGGAAGGGGAAGTGGTGGAGGGACAGCAGGTCCGCCCCGTGGCTCTCCAGATGCGCTTCTCCGACTACCGGGAAGTGGAGGGCTACCTCCACCCCTTTCTCACGACCATGGACCTGGACATGGCATCCATGGGGATGAGCCCCCAGGAGGCCGAGCAGGCCCGAACCGGGATGGACCAACTTCGGGAGCAGTTGGAACAGATTCCCGAGGCCCAGAGACAGATGATGGAGGAGATGCTGGGAGACCAACTCCGGGCCCTGGAGGGGATGCTCTCCGGGGAAGCGATCCAGGTTGAACTGAGAGTCACCGACCTCCAGGTGAACGGTGGCCCTCCCAACGAATAGGATCACGCCTCCCATGTGCTTCCTGAACTTGCGCATCAGGGCCCTTTGGGCCCATGATGGCTTCTCATCCACGTTGCATCCGGATGCTTCGGGCGAAGGGGGGATCATCTCCCCTCCTTCGGCCTTTTCTGCTTTCCGGAAGAAGGACTCTCCCATGCGTGCATCGAAACAGACCGGATTTCAGGCTATCGCTCCCGTCATCCTCATGATGGCCCTGACGCTTCCGGCCGTCGTGCCCCAGGACGTCCAGGCCCAGGAGCGGCCCCGAATACTTCCGGTGCATGAAGCTGACATCAGCTTCATGCAGGACATGATCCACCACCACGCCCAGGCGCTCATCCTGGCACACCTGGTCCCGGAGCGGACGGACCGGGAGGACCTGAACCTGCTGGCGCTGAGGATCGAACGATCCCAGGAAGACGAGATCCGGATCATGGGCCGCTGGCTCGAGCGGCACGGAGCCCAGGTTCCTGAGGTGGATCTCTACCATCCACTTGAAGCAGGAGACCCCGGCCACCAGGGTCATGGCGATCATGGCGCTCACGGTGACCATGATGAACACATGCGCCACGATCATAGCGACATGGCCGGGATGCTCAGTCCCGAACAACTCGATGAGCTTGCCGCCGCCCAGGGTCAGGAGTTCGAACGCCTCTTCCTGGAAGGCATGATCTACCACCATGAAGGGGCACTGGACATGGTCCAGGATCTCTTCGCAACCCCTGGAGCCGGCCAGGAGAGTGAAATCTTCAAGTTCGCCTCCCACGTGGACAGCGATCAACGCATGGAGATCGGCCGGATGCTCCAGCTCCTCCGTTCCATCGACTGATCTGAACGGTCAGCGACGGAACACGATGTTTGTTTCCCCAATTCGAACAGGGTCGAGTATGAACACCCAAGTCAAACGACGGACATTCGGCAGTCGGTGGGCCGCCCGGGTCATGGGCGCCTCCCTCCTGACCGCCGGCCTGCTCCTGGCCACCACCCAGGTCGCGGCCCAGAGCAGCTTCACCCCAGGGGACGAGAACGATCCCCGGATCGGCCTGGAAGCCGGATTCATGGACGCCGGAGAGGCGGCCTGGAACATGGAGCACCTGGTTCTGGTGCCCCGTCCCGAAGGGTTCTACGACCCGGAAGAGCCCCAGGTGTCCTCGCCCTTCACCAACTCGGACCTGGCCTTCCAGGACGGGCTGGTCTACGTGGGGAGCTACCACGGATTCAACGTCTATGACGTGACTGATCCGTCCAACCCCCGGCTCGTCTCTTCCGTGGAATGCCCCGGAGGACAGGGAGACATGTCGGTCTACGGGGACCTGGTCTTCATGTCGGCTCAGGAGACCCGGGGACGGCTGGATTGCGGCGACCAGGGTGTCGAGGACCCCGTCTCCGACGAGCGTTTTCGAGGCGTCCGGATCTTCGACATGAGTGACATGGCCAACCCGGTCCAGATCGCTGCCATTCAGACGTGCCGGGGCTCCCACACCCACACCCTGGTGGAAGACCTGAACGATCCCACCACTCTCTACGTCTACAACTCGGGCACCAGTGTGGCCCGCTCTGCCGAAGAGATGGAGGGCTGCTCCGACGTGCGGGATCCCGATGATCCCACCACCTCGTATTGGAGCATCGACGTGATCCGGGTGCCTTTGGACGCTCCGCAGAACGCTGAGCTCATCGACTCACCTCGCGTCTTCGCCGACGAGGAATCAGGCGAGATCGCAGGTCTGTGGGAGGGTGGCGACCACGGGGATGGGACCCAGTCCACCCGTGACACCAACCAGTGCCACGACATCACGGCCTATCCGGAGATCGGACTGGCAGCCGGCGCCTGTTCCGGGAACGGGATCCTCTTCGACATCAGCGATCCGGCTGTACCAAAGCGGGTCCATGAGGTCATCGACCCCAACTTCGCCTACTGGCACTCGGCTACCTTCAACAACGACGGAACCACCGTCATCTTCACCGACGAATGGGGTGGNGGNGGTCAGCCCCGCTGCCTGGCCACGGACCAGCCTGAGTGGGGTGCNAACACCNTCTTCACCATCGAAGGCAACCGGATGCGCCACGCNGGCTACTTCAAGCTGCCGGCGCCCCAGACCGAAATGGAGAACTGCGTGGCCCACAACGGGTCNCTGGTNCCCGTCCCCGGTCGGGACATCAAGGTCCAGGCCTGGTACCAGGGCGGGATCTCGGTCTTCGACTTCACNGANCCCTCCAACGCNTACGAGATCGCCTTCTTCGACCGGGGCCCNCTGGANGANGAGGTCTACACCAGCGGCGGATTCTGGTCTGCATACTGGCACAACGGGTATGTCTACGGATCNGAGATGTCCCGGGGCCTGGATGTCCTCCAGCTCACGCCCAACGAGCACNTGACGGAGAATGAGCTGGCTGCAGCCCACCTGGTTCATTTCGACGAGTTCAACCCGCAGCACCAGCCCAAGCTGATCTGGCCGCCGGAGATGGTGGTGGCCCGGGCATACTATGATCAGCTCATGCGGGTGGACGGGATTTCCCAGAGCCGAGCTGCAGAGATCGCATCGGAGATGGATCGGATCGAGGCCATGGCCGATGGAGCCGAGAAGCGGGCTGCCCTCTCTGCTCTGGCTACGGACCTGTGGACCGACGCACGGCGGATCGACGCCGGCGAACAGCCAGGTGACGCAGAGCATGTGCGCCGACTGGCCGGTGGCCTCCTGGACGTGGCTACGGCCAACTGACCCGCAGGTAGGACGCAGGATGCGACGGGATCGGCCCGTCGGATCAGGGATCCTCCCTGGTTCGACGGGCCGTTTTCGTTTCCATCGCTCCGTTAGAAGGCTGTTGAAGAAGTAGAGGCGCCACCGGGAAGGGGTCTTGCGGTCCCGGTCGAGGCGGGTCGCTGAAGGCGATGCGGCAGCATCGGTAAAGCGGCCCAACTAAGATCCGGGGGCACAACCCTTATCGGCCATCGGCCGATCCCCCCTTCGGGTTCTCCTGCGCACTGCTCGGAGGTCTCGCGGACGACTGAACCACAGCGCT
>SL_3KL_010_SEDDRAFT_10006061_pt1 | contig 10828 bp, 11 predicted proteins | sample SodLakKL_010_SED_2_FD_10381 | JGI IMG/M metagenome (IMG submission 10381)
GGCAGCATGAAGGCGCAGGAGGCCGCGAGCGCCACCATTGCACCAAACACCACCTCGGATTCTCCCAGCGACACCGCCAGCCCCACGGCCACCGGCATCAGCGTGGCCGCGGTACCGGTGTTGCTGGTGACATGGCTGAGGCCCATGGTCAGTGCGGCAAGCAGCATGAGCAGACCCCAGGGCGGGAGGCCACCGGCCGCCCGCAACGCGTCGGCGATATCACCGGCGAGGCCACTGGCCTCGATGGCGCTGCCCAGGCTCAGCCCACCGCCGACGAGAACGAGCACCCCCCAGGCGACCTCGCGCGTATCCTGCCACGTGAGCAGCGTAGAACCCTGCCATTCCTTGCCCGGGATGATGAACAGTGCGATGGCGGCAGTGATCGCGATGCCGGCATCGCTCAGCACAAGCCCGGGTATCAGGCCCTCGATCAGGGGTCGAGTCAGCCAGGCAAGCACGGTCAGGCCGGCGACGACGAGAACCCGCCGCTGCGGTGACGACAGCGGCCCGAGCGTGGCGCGCTCACGCTCGACATAGTCGGCAACGCCATCGAGCGCGGCCCGGCCCACGGGGAACGCGATTCGGACCAGAATCCACCAGGCCAGCATCAGCAGCACGAGCGCGGTCGGTACGCCCACTGCCATCCATTCGACGAACCCGATCTGAATATCGCGACTGTCAGCCAGAAAACCGGCGAAGACCGCGTTCGGCGGAGTGCCGATGAGCGTGCCGATGCCGCCGATGTTGGCGCCAAAGGCGATGCCGAGCAGCAGGGCCACGGTGAAGCGCCGTCCCCACGCACTGTCCCGCGTGTGCGGGTCGGTTTCGGCAAACGCGGCGATCGACATGGCGATCGGCAGCATCATGGCAGCCGTTGCGGTATTGCTGATCCACATGCTCAGCAGGGCACTGGCGGCCATGACCCCGGCCACGAGACGTTCCGGGCGCACACCGACAATGCCGATGATCGCCAGGGCCATGCGCCGATGCAGTGCCCAGCGCTGGATCGCGGCCGCGATCATGAAGCCGCCGAGAAAGAGAAAGACAATGGGACTGGCATAGGGCTCGGCCGCAGCCCCGACATCGGCAATGCCGAGCGCGGGCAGCAGTGGCAGCGGCAGGAGGGCGGTGACCGGCAACGGCAATGCCTCGGTCATCCACCACACGGCCATCAGTACGGTCAGCGAGGCAGTCAGCCAGCCCACGGCGGAGAAGCCGGCGGGCGGCCCCAGCCACCAGGCCGCAAGTGCCAGAACCGGGCCGAGAATCAGGCCGAGCAGACGTGCGTCGAGTGCCATTCGCGATGATCCTTTCTCTGGCCGCGCTGCAGGCGCTCGCTCAACGGGCCGCGTGCCCCAGTTGCCTGGCCTTCTCCAGCCAGCGCTCACGGTGGCGTGCATGGCCTTCGACCATCCCGATGATGGAAGTCCGCACCGGGCGAATACCCACGAAGTGCAGGATGTTGCGCCGCAGCAGGCGCACAGCGTAGCCACCGAAGAACCAGCGGTACACCGGCGCCGGCATGCCCATGGTGACGATGATGCGCGCCGAACGGCCCTTGAGCAGTCCCGCATTGAGTGTTGCCGCACCCTCCGGTATCGCGAATCCGGGCCGCATCACCTGTTCGAGGAACGCCTTCAGCAGGGCGGGCATGTCACCGAGCCAGAGGGGAAACAGGATGACGAGGTGATCGGCGTCTCGGATGTGTCCCTGCGCCGCGAGGATGGCCTCGCTCCGCTCCCCCTGCAGCCACTCCTCGCGGCTGCGCAGGCAGGGCAGATCCAGTTCGGCGATCTCGATGCGGCTGACATCGTGGCCCGCCGCCGCCCCCTCGGCGTAGGCCGCGGCGAGGGCATGGCCGAAATGATCTCCGCGTGGATCGGGATGGCCCTGAATGATGCAGATTCTGCTTGGCATGCACACTCCCTCGGCAGGCTGCGACAGGGTGGGAAATGGGGCGCTGCAGTCCTGCCAAGCCTACTGCGCGCGAGCGCCCCGCGAATTGATCCAGATCAGAACTCCCGCCAATTCTCCTCGCCAGCGGGTTTTTCCGCACGCCACGCGCAGTACAATGAAGCGCCCTTCAGCGCCACGGTGCGATTCTTGGCCGAGACGTCACGCCCCAGATCACGCCCCAGCTTGCAGCTGGCCCTCCTGCTGGCGGCGCTGTGGCTCGCACTGACCGGCCTGACCGACTGGATGTTCGGGCTGGCTGCTGTCGCGCTGGCGATGATGGCGAGCGTGTGGCTGGCACCCATGCAGCTCACCCGGTTTTCCCTGCCGGGATTGCTGCGTTTCCTGCCGTTCTTCCTGTACCAATCGGTCGCCGGTGGCCTCGACATCGCCCGCCGCGCACTGGATCCGGCACTGCCGCTGGAGCCCTTCGATGCGTACTACGAGCTGCGCCTGCCACCCGGTCAGGCGCGCACGGTCTTTATCGGCACCGTCAGTCTGCTCCCCGGCACGCTGTCGCGCGATCTGCAGGGCGACCGCCTGCGCGTGCACAGCATCGCGGGAGATCCAGCGGCCGATCTTGCCACGCTGGAGACACGCATCGCCGACCTGTTCGGTCTGCCGCAGCCGGAATCGTCCGCGGAACGTGAATGATGGAAACGTTTCTCCTGGCGGCCTCGCTGTTTCTGCTGCTGAATCTTGTCGTCGGCCTGGCGCGCGTGTGGCGTGGCCCCGGTGCCGCCGATCGCATGCAGGCAGTGCTGCTGTTCGGCACCACCACCGTGGCGGCGCTGCTCCTGCTCGCGCATGGCGGTGGCCATTCGGCGCTGGTCAAGGTCAGTCTCGTCTTCGTCATGCTCGCGGCCATCGGCGCGATCGCCTTCGTGCGCATGCCAGCGACGCCCCGGCGCGAACAGGAACGCCATGATGGTGGCGATCCATGACCTTCATCGACTTTCTGATCGTCGCCCTGATCCTCTGCGGCTGCCTGTTCTTTGTTGCCGGCACCGTCGGCCTGCTGCGCTTCCCCGATGCGCACAGCCGCCTGCACGCNCTGACCAAGGCGGACAACGTCGGCCTCGGCTTCATCTGCCTGGGGCTGGCGCTGCTTGATGGCACGCTTGCCGGCATCACCATGCTGGCAATGATCTGGCTATTGGCCATGTTTGCGGCCACGGTCTCGGCGTTCCTCATCGCCCGCTGGAGTGATGGCGTGATCGGCGGGGATGACGACACATGAGCGCCGCAATCGGCCTGCTCTACGACCTGCTGCTCTGCGGCGGCCTGATCTGGGTGGCCCTGCAGGCGGTGCGTCTGCGCGAGATGTTCGGCTCGGTCGTGCTGTTCATGGTCTTCGGCCTGCTGATGGCCGTGGTCTGGGCACGCCTCGGCGCGCCCGACCTGGCGCTGGCCGAGGCCATCATCGGCGCGGGCCTCACCGGCGCACTGCTGCTCAACACCTGCCAGGCGGCACACACCGATGCCGGCAACCTGGCCGCGCGCGAGCGCCCCGAGCCGGGACCCGGCCTGCCGCACTGGCTGATCGTGCTCATCTGCGTTGCCGCGGGCACGGGGCTGGCGCTGCTGATGGCCTTCTCCCTGCAGATTCCGGGGCCGACAGCGGAGGCGGTGCGCTCCGGTGCGGACGCCCACATCCTCGGCAACCCGGTCACTGTCGTGCTGCTGGATTTCCGCGCCTACGACACGCTGATGGAACTGGTGGTACTGCTCGGCGCCTTCCTCGGGGCGCGCGTCCTGCTCGACCACGCCGATCTGACCCCCCTGCACCCGCCCGTGCCCGCCGACCCGCCGATGGTGGGCCCCCTGCTCGGCATGGCGACCCCGCTGCTGGTGCTGACCTCGCTCTACCTGTTCTGGGCCGGCAGCCAGGATCCCGGTGGCTGCCTTCCAGGCGGGTGCGCTGCTCGGCGGACTGGGCGTGCTCTACCGCCTGACCGGGCGCCTCGAGCCCCATGACCACACGCCGCTGTGGCTGCGGCTCATGCTCGTGCTCGGCCTGGCGGTCTTTTCCGCCGTGGTGGTCGCCTCGGCGCTGTGGTCCCCGTGGCCGATGAGCTACCCCGAACCGGGGCTTTATCAGCTGGTTCTGCTGATCGAGTTCACGCTGATGCTGTCCATCGCCGCCACGCTGACGGCCCTGTTCTCGGGCACCGCGGGTTTCCGCCCGCGGCGGGGGGTGCAGCCGTGAGCCTGATCTATCCCCTGACCGCGGGTGTGCTCTTCGCCATCGGCCTCTACGGCATCCTCGCGCGCACCGAGCTCATCCACCGCCTGCTCGGTGCCAATGTGATGGCCTCCGCGGTCTTCCTCTACCTGATCGTGGTCTCGACCGCGCCGGAGGGCGACCCCGATCCCGTGCCCCAGGCCATGGTCCTCACGGGCATCGTCATCGCGGTCAGCCTGACCGCGTTCGCCCTCGCCCTGCTGCGCTATTTCCACGCGTTGAGCGGCCAGCGGGCGCTCGAGGACGAAGACGATGGCTGAGGCCGTCCACGTCATGGCGTGGAGTTCGACGCTGCTGATCTTCCTGCCCCTGCTGGCGGCACTGCTGGTCTACCTGGTCCCCGGTCGCCGCCTCGGCGGCTGGATCTGCATTGGCGTGGCCGCCAGCCTGTTCGCGCCCCTGGTGCTGCTGGCCCGCGAACTCCTGGCCCATGGCCCCCTCGTATTCGCCTTTGGCGGCCACGACGCCCCGATCGGCATCGAGCTGGCCGCTGACGGCCTGGCGCTGGCCATGCTCTGGCTGACCAACGTCATCATGCTGGCGGTCCACGCCTACACCAACAGCTGGATCGAACGCGACCCGGACTTCCGCGCGGTGGAGTTCCGCACGCTGGTCCTGCTGATGTGGAGCGGTCTCAACGGGCTGTTCCTGTCGGCCGACCTGTTCAACCTCTACGTGATGCTGGAGATCGTGACGCTGACGGCGGTGCCACTGGTGGTCCTGAGTCGTGGCGGCACGGCCCTGCGCGCGGCGATGCGCTACCTGATCTTCGCGCTGACCGGCTCAATCCTGTATCTCCTCGGCGTCGCGCTCGTCTATGCCGACACCGGTCTGCTGGCGATCTCCCTGCTCGACGCCAACACCCTCACGGGGCCGGTGGCCGCCACGGCCCTGGCGGCCATGACCGCGGGGCTGGCCATGAAGGCCGCGCTGTTCCCGGTGCACGCGTGGCTGCCCAAGGCCCACGCAGTCGCCCCTTCGCCGGCCAGCGCCCTGCTTTCGGCACTGGTCGCCAAGGCGGGCGCCTATCTCGTGATCCGGCTCTGGTTGGGTCCATTCGCCGCCTTCGATGCCCTGGTACTGGTCCAGGGCCTGGGTGCGATCGGCGTCATCGGCATTCTCTATGGATCACTGCAGGCGCTGCGGCAGCCGAAACTCAAGGGCGTGATCGCCTACTCAACCGTCGCCCAGCTCGGCTACTTCCTGCTGCTGCTGCCGCTGGCGACACTCGGGGCGTGGCAGGGCGTGATCTACCACGGCCTGACCCACGGCCTGGCCAAGACGGCACTGTTCCTCGCCGCCGGTAACCTGATCCGCGCCACCGGCAGCGACCGACTGGAAGACCTTGGCGGCGCCGACCGCTTCATCGGCGGCACTCTGATGGCGATCGCCCTGGCCGGTGTCGCCCTGGCCGGCCTGCCGCCGACGGGCGGCTTCATCGGCAAGTGGTGGCTGATCGAGGCGGCACTCGATGCCGGCCAGTGGTGGTGGGTGATCGGCATCACGGCGGGCGGTCTGCTCGCCGCGGCCTACGTCTTCCGCGTCCTCTGGTTCGCCATGCACCAACCCGACGCGGCAACGCCAACTCCTGACCGCAACCGGGTCAGCCTGGCGATGGTGTGGATCCCCGTGCTGCTGGCGAGCGCCGCCATCGGGCTCGGCTTCACCGGTGACCTGCTGGCACCGTGGCTAGCAATCGGTGCCCCCGGCTTTGACGCTGGAGACACGCCGTGACGGCGCTCTATACCGCCCTGCCACTGTGGGTCGTGCTGACGTCGCTGGTCGCGGCACTGGTGATCTTCGCCCTCGGCGAAAAACGCAGCCGTGCGCGCGTCATCGTCAACCTCATCGCCACCGTGCTCAAGGTCGTACTGGTCAGCATCCTGCTCGTCGGTGTCTACCTCGGTCACGACTTCGGCTTTCGCGTCCAGTTGCTGCCGGGCATCGACTTCGTGCTGCACGCCGATGCGCTGACCATCCTGCTGTCGACGCTGTCCGCACTGCTGTGGCTGATCACCACGATCTACGCCATCGGCTATCTCGAGGATTCACCCAACCGCTGCCGCTTCTTCGGCTTTTTCAGCCTGTGCGTGGCCGCCACCATGGGTGTGGCCGCCGCCGGCAACCTGTTCACCTTCTTCCTGTTCTACGAGTTGCTGACGCTGGCCACGTGGCCGCTCGTCGTCCATCGCGGCACCACCGAGTCATTGCGCTCGGGCGCCCTCTACCTCGCCTATACGCTGGGCGGGGGTGCGCTGCTGCTGGTGGGCATCATCGCCCTCCAGGTCGTCGGCGGCACCACGGCCTTCGTGGCGGGCGGCTCGCTGCCACCGGGCAGTGCGTCGGCGGGCGTGCTCAGCGGCATCTTCCTGCTGCTGTTCATCGGCATGGCCGTCAAGGCCGCGGTCGTGCCGCTGCATTCGTGGCTGCCGAAGGCCATGGTGGCGCCGGCACCGGTGAGCGCGCTGCTGCACGCGGTGGCCGTGGTCAAGGCGGGTGCCTTCGGCATCGTGCGCCTGGTCCAGGACGTCTTCGGCCATGATCTGACGGCTTTCCTGGGCATGCACCACGTCGTCGCCATCACCGCCGGCATCACCATCCTCTACGGCTCGATCCGCGCCCTCGGCGCCGATGACCTCAAGCAGCGCCTGGCGTGGTCCACCGTCAGCCAGGTCTCCTACATCGGCCTCGGTATCGGCATCGGCGGCCATCTGGCACTGGTCGGCGGGCTGGTGCACCTGGTGCACCAGGGCCTGATGAAGATCACCCTGTTCTTCTGTGCCGGCAATCTGGCCGAGACCCACGAAATCAAGAAGGTGTCACAAATGGACGGCGCCGGCCGGCGCATGCCCTGGACCATGGCGGCGTTCACCCTCGGCGCCCTCGGCATGATCGGCCTGCCTCCACTGGCCGGCTTCATCACCAAGTGGTACCTCGCCACCGGCGGCATCGAGACCGGCCAGTACTGGGTCGTGGGCGTGCTGATCGCGAGCACGCTGCTCAACGCGGCCTACTTCCTGCCCATCCTGGCCCGCGCCTGGATGCGCGAGCCGCCCGCCGGCGCCGCATCGGGTGAAGCCTTACCGACGCTGTTGTGGCCCGCGCTCATCGCCGCGCTGTTCGCCGGCGGTGCCGGCTTTCTCGCGGGCATGCCGTGGAGCCCGCTCTACTGGGTCGAGTTCATCAGCGAGCTGTATCTGCGATGAGTACGCCTGCTCTGCCCACGCTGCTCTTCCTGCTGGTGCCGCTGGTACCGGTACTCGCATTCCCGCTGATCCAGTACTCGCGACGCGCGCTGGAACTGGCGCCCTGGATACCGCTTTCCGCCCTGCTGCTGGTGCCCTTTCACGGCACCATCGTCGAGTATCCGTGGCTGCTGCTCGGCGCCCGCGTCGGCCTTGATGAGTTCGGGCTCGGCCTGCTCCTGCTGGCCGCCGTCGTGTGGACGCTCGCCGGCCTGCATGCCCGGCGCACGATTGCGCCTGCCGGGCAGCCGCGCTTCTTCACGTTCTGGGTGGCAGCCTGGTGCGGCAACCTGTGCGTCTTCATCACGCACGACGCCGCCAGCTTCTATGCCGCCTACGCCATGATGACCTTCGCCGCCTGGGGCCTGGTGGTGCATAACGGCGCACCTCTGGACCGCCAGGCGGGGCGCATCTATCTCGCCATGGCACTGCTCGGCGAAGCGCTGATCCTGGCCGGTCTGTTCGGCGTCGGCGCGCAACTCGGCAATGTGGCCCTCGGCCCCTTCAGCAGCGAACTGGCCGAGCTCCGCCATGCCGGCCTCATTGCCGGCCTCTTCGCCACCGGCTTCGGCGTGAAGCTCGCCGTCATCGGCCTGCACATGTGGCTGCCGCTTACGTACGACCGCGCCCCGGCCGCGGCCGCGGCCGTGCTGGCCGGCGTCATGCTCAAGGCGGGCCTGGCCGGCTGGCTGCGCTTCCTGCCACTCGGCAGCGGCGGCTTCGAGGCCCTCGGCAGTGTGCTGGTCGTCGCCGGACTGGTGATGGGGTTCTATGCTGCGGCGGTCGGCATCTGCCAGACCCGGGCAAAGGTGATCATCGCCTATTCCAGCCCGAGCCAGATGCTGTTCGTGACCGTGCCGGTCGGCCTGGCTCTGCTCTATCCGGAGCATGCGCGCATTCTGCTGCTGCTGGCCGTGGCCTTCGCGGTGCATCACGGTCTGGCCAAGGCAGCGCTGTTTCTCGGCCTCGACATGGCCCGCGACCACCCACTGCTCGCGCGTGCCCTGCTGTGGCTGCCGGCGGCAAGCCTGGCCGGCCTGCCGCTCACCTCCGGGGCCGTCGCCAAGCTCAGCCTGAAGGCGCACCTGCCGCCCGCCGCACTGTGGCTGGAACCGATTCTGCTGGCGAGTTCAGTAATGACAACGCTGCTCGTCGTGCGCCTGTTGCTGCGCGTGGATGCCAGCGGAGCCGGGCGACTGGGTGCCCCGGCAACGCCATGGCTGACCCTGCTCGTGCTCGGCATTTTCCTGCCGTGGACGCTGTTCGCGCTGCATGACCCGGGCGCGATCACCCGCCCCCTGGCGCTGCCCTACCTGGCCGAGACGCTCGGACCCATCGCACTCGGTATCGCCGTGGCGGTATTCGCACTGCGTGGCCCGTTCCGGCGTGCCCTGCCGGTGATTCCGCCCGGCGACATCCTCGCACTGCTGCCACGGCGCCTGCCGGATGTACCCCTGCCCCGGCTGACCCGCCCCCGACCCGCAATGCCCGCACGCTGGATCATGGCCGTGGAGTCCCGGCTCGATCTGCTCACCCTGGCGGTGGTCGCCTGGCTGGGCCTGCTGGCGCTGCTGTTCATGCTCTAGCCCGATGTCCATCGCCACGGTCGTCCTGTTCACGGTTCCCCTGCTGCCCGTGTGCCTCGCCGTCGGGGTGCACCTCAGTGCCACGGCCCGTGCGGCCGCTCCCTGGGCACCGCTGAGCGGCCTCGTGCTGGTTCCCCTGGCCGGCGAGACGGTCACCCTGCCGTGGCTGCTGCTGGAAGCGCGCGTGGGCCTCACTGACACGTTCCTGCCACTGCTGCTGCTGGCAACCGTGGCCTGGACCATTGCCGGCTGGCACGCGCGCCGGACCCTTGCCGAAACCGAGCAGGGGCGCTTCTGGTTCTTCTGGCTGGTGACCTGGTGCGGCAATCTGTGCGTCTTCCTCACCCGTGACGCCGCCAGCTTCTATGCGGCCTACGCCATGATGACCTTCGCCGCCTGGGGCCTGATCGTGCACCAGCGTCGGCCGGCGGATTTCCACGCCGGCCGGGTCTACATCGCGATGGCATTGCTGGGCGAGAGCCTGATCCTCGGTGGCCTGTTCATCCTTGGCGCCGAGTTCGGCAACATGGCCCTCGACGATACCGCAAGGCACATGGCTGCCAGCGCGCACGGCAACCTCGCGGTGTGGCTGTTCACCGCCGGATTCGGCGTCAAGATGGGCCTCGCGGGGCTGCACATGTGGTTGCCGCTCGCGCATCCGCAGGCGCCCGTGCCCGCCAGCGCCGTGCTCAGCGGTGTCATCCTCAAGGCGGGGCTGGCCGGTTGGCTGGTGTTCCTGCCGCTGGGCGTGGAGGGTCATGCACTGGTCGGCACGGTACTGGCCGGCGCCGGCATGTTCACGGCACTGTACGGCGTGGTGGCGGGCATCGGCCAGGCGCGTGCCAAGACGGTGCTGGCGTACTCGAGCCTGAGCCAGATGGGCCTGGTGACGATCCCGGTCGGGCTGGGGCTGGCGTACCCGGAACACGCCGCCATCCTGACCACGGTCGCGGTGCTTTTCGCCGTCCATCACGGGCTGGCGAAGACCGCACTTTTCCTGGGTGTCGACGTGGTCGCCCGAGCACCGGCGATCGGGCGCACCCTGCTTTGGCTGCCAGCGGCCAGCCTGGCCGGCCTGCCGCTTACGTCCGGCGCCGTTGCCAAGGTCACCCTCAAGGCCGAATTGCCGGCGGCCGCGGCAACGTGGCTGCAACCGCTGCTGCTGGTGAGTTCCCTCGCGACCACGCTGCTCCTGGCGCGCTTCCTCTGGCTGGCCTGGCCCCGTGAGCCCGGCCACGGACCCGTTAGCCTTGCGCTGCCCTGGAGTCTGCTGATCGCCCTCGGCGTGGTGCTGCCGTGGCTGCTTGCCGGCGCCGCCGATGGCGGCTGGCTCCAGCGCCCGTTTGCCGCCTCCTACCTGCTGGAGACCCTGCTCCCGGTTGTGGCCGGTTCCGCCGCCGCCCTGATTGCCGTGCGCAGGTGGCGCCACGTCCGACTGCCGCGCATACCCGAGGGCGACATCATCGCCCTGTTGCAGTATCTGCCGGCCACAGTGCGGCTGCCCACGAAACCGTTTGCCGCAGAGGCTTTACCCCGCTGGCCCGGGCCGCCCCTGCTGGGGACTGTGGAGGGGGCCATGCGCATCGCCGCGATCGCGTTCACGGTCTGGCTGACAGCATTGGCGCTCCTGTTCGCTCTGGCCGCCATGGGCTGAGGCTCACCTCAGTCGATCGGCAGATCGCGCTCGGCGAGGAAGGTGCGCGCATCCTCGGCATCCTGCTCGAACCAGGCGCGCGCGGATCCCAGGCGAAAGGTGTAGCCCCAGGCGTCCATGTCGGCCTGGATCCGCGCGCGGCCGA
>SL_3KL_010_SEDDRAFT_10006062_pt1 | contig 10828 bp, 8 predicted proteins | sample SodLakKL_010_SED_2_FD_10381 | JGI IMG/M metagenome (IMG submission 10381)
CGGGCGTCATGCGCTTCGACATCGTGCGGCGGGACGGCCCGCCGATCGCCGATTGCCGCCTTCCGCTGCCCGGCGATCACAACGTGTCGAACGCGCTCGCCGCCGTTGCCGTCGCCCTGCATCTGGGCATCGCACCCGAGGCCATCCGGCGGGGGCTTGCCGGCTTCCGCGGCGTCGGGCGGCGGTTCACGCATCTGGGCAGCCCGGGCGGCGTTCGGATCATCGACGACTACGCCCATCACCCGGTCGAGATTGCCGCCGCCCTGCGCGGCGCCCGGCAGGTGGCAGGGCGGGGGCGTGTGATTGCCGTGCACCAGCCACATCGCTATTCGCGACTTGCCTCGCTCTTCGACGATTTCTGCCGCTGCTTCGCCGATGCCGACATCGTCGCCATCGCCGAGGTCTATCCGGCCGGCGAGGATGCGATTCCGGGCGCGGGCCGGGACGATCTGGTGCGCGGCATTCGCGCGGCGGGTCACGGCGCGGTTCATGCGTTGGCGGACGAAGCCGCGTTCGAGGCGTTCCTCCGTGCGCAGTCGCGGCCGGGCGACATCGTCATGTGCCTCGGCGCGGGTTCGATCAGCGCCTGGGCGCAGGGCCTCGTCGCACGCCTCGGAGGATAAGGTGGAATGGCGGCTCTGGCTGATCCCCGCCATCGCCGCGCTGATCGGTCTTGCCGCGGGCTGGGGGATCGGGCGCTGGTGGGGACCGCGCGCGGTCTGGTGGCTGGCCGGAACGCTGGGTTTGCTCGCAGTGGGCCTGATCCTCGCGGCCCGCGCCGCGCAGGGGATGGAGGGGTTGGGCTATGTGGTCCTCGCCCTTTTCATGGCCGCACCAGCCGGTCTGGGCGCGGTGCTCGCCGGCCTCTGGCACAGGTGGCGGAGATGACCCTGTCGAGCGCATCGACAGAGGTTTCAATCCGGTTAATTTTTTCGATAAAAATAAGAAATATCAAAGGCTTGCCTGTTTGTTCGCGTGCGAACACCCCGAGGTTTCGCGGTCTTTCTGCGCCCCTGACGCCGCTGCGGCGGCGGCCGTCATCGCGCCCGCCCGGCTGGACAGCCGGCCGGCCGGGGGGTAGCTGAACGCGCATGACCCGCCCCTCCGACATCCCCGTTCGTGGCGCCCTGACCCCCGACCGCCCGCTCGACAGCCTCACCTGGCTGCGCGTCGGCGGACCGGCCGACTGGCTCTTTCAGCCCGCCGACGAGGACGACCTCGCCGCCTTCCTCGCCGCCCTGCCGCCCGAGTACCCGGTCTTCCCGATGGGCGTCGGCTCGAACCTGATCGTCCGCGACGGCGGGATGCGGGCCGTGGTCATCCGCCTCGGGCGCGGCTTCAACGCGATCGAGATCGCCGGCGACCGCGTCACTGCCGGGGCCGCTGCACTCGACGCGCATGTCGCGCGCAAGGCCGCCGAGGCGGGGCTGGACCTGACCTTCCTGCGCACCATCCCCGGCGCGATCGGCGGCGCGGTGCGAATGAATGCCGGCTGCTACGGCACCTATGTCGCCGACCGGCTGGTCGAGGTGCGCGCGGTGACCCGCGACGGGCGCATCGTCAACCTGCCGGCGGNCGATCTGAACCTGCGCTACCGCCAGTCCGACCTGCCCAAGGGCTGGGTGATCACCGCGGCAACCCTTGCCGCTCCGAGGGGTGATCCGGCCCAACTGGCGGCGCGGATGGAGGAGCAACTCGCCCGGCGCGACGCGACGCAGCCGACGAAGGAGCGCACCGCCGGCTCGACCTTCAGAAACCCGGCGGGCTTCAGTTCGACAGGCCGCGCTGACGACACGCACGAGATGAAGGCCTGGAAGCTGATCGAGGAAGCCGGGATGCGAGGCGTCCGCCTCGGCGGCGCGCAGATGTCGGAGATGCATGCCAATTTCCTGATCAATACCGGGGGCGCGACGGCCGCCGATCTGGAGGGTCTTGGGGAATTGGTAAGAAAAAGAGTGTTGGAAAAGCGCGGGATTTCGCTAGAATGGGAAATCATGCGCGTGGGTGAACCCGTGCGCGACTGAAAGAAGGCGCACCGGGGCGAACCCGGGCGTGAGCAGACGAAGCGGGGCGCAAAGCCCCCAGGGTCCGAACGGACCGAATGAGGCGAAAGTGGCGGGCAGGTCGAGCAGGACAGCCCCCACAGTGGCGGTACTGATGGGCGGCATCTCGGCCGAGCGCGAGGTGTCCCTGTCTTCCGGGCGCATGTGCGCCGCCGCGCTGCGGGAGGCCGGATATCCGGTGGTCGAGGTCGATGCCGGCCGCGACCTTGCCGACGTCCTGCACAAGCACAACCCAGACGTCGCCTTCAACGCGCTGCATGGCCGCTGGGGCGAGGACGGTTGCGTGCAGGGCCTGCTGGAATGGATCGGCCTGCCCTATACGCATTCCGGCGTGCTCGCCTCGGCGCTGACCATGGACAAGATCCGCACCAAGGCGGTCTACCGCGCGGCGGCCCTGCCGGTCGCCGACAGCCGACTCGTGCACCGGGCCGAGATCGAGGCGGCACACGCGATGGCGCCGCCCTACGTGGTCAAGCCGCATAACGAGGGCTCCTCGGTCGGCGTTTACCTGGTCATGGAGGGCGCGAACCGGCCGCCGAAACTCGCCCCCGAGATGCCCGATCTGCTGATGGTCGAGGCCTACGTTCCGGGGCGCGAACTCACCGTAAGCGTTCTCGATGACCGTCCGCTGACCGTGACCGACATCGTCACCGAGGGCTGGTACGACTACGATGCGAAATATACACCCGGCGGCTCGCATCACGTGCTGCCGGCGGTTTTGCCCCGGGAGGTCTTCGACGCCTGCATGGACCACGCGCTGACCGCGCATCGCGCGCTTGGTTGCCGTGGCCTCAGCCGCACCGATTTCCGCTGGGACGAGGCTCTCGGCCTGGACGGTCTAGTTCTTCTGGAGACCAACACCCAACCGGGGATGACGCCCACCTCGCTCTCGCCCGAACAGGCGGCGCATTGCGGCATCGCCTTCCCCGATCTCTGCCGTCGTCTCGTCGAGGATGCGTCGTGCGGCCGTTGAGCGAGACACCTCGGCACGCCGAGCCGCCACTGCGCCGCCCGACCGGTGGCGCGCCGATCCCTTTTCCGGCCACGCCGCCGCCGCGTCCGGTCGAGTCGCCTGTGGATCTGCGCCTGATCCACGACGAGGACGACAATCCGGTCCGCCCCTGGGCGGGGCTCGCGCCGGAGCCGGTCGAGGGACCGGTCCCGGAAACGGCGCGCACCGCTGTCGCGAACGACGTGACCGCGCCGAAAACGGATCTGCGCGACACGATGGCGTCCGCCTCCCGCGACGCGCTGCGCTCGCCGGAGCCTGTAGCACCGCCGCCCGCCACTGCCTCCGGCCATCGCCCAAAGCGGCGCATCCTTTCGCACCGCGCGCAGCGCGCCGCCGCACCTGCCCGCGACCCCTCGCCCAGCAAGCTCGCCTACCGGCTGCACCGGATGTGGTTGACCCCGGGCGTGCGCATCGCCGTCAAGGCCGGACTGCCGGCGCTGGTCCTGGCCGGCGCGATTGTCGCCACCTTCGTCGACGAGAGCCGCCGTCTCGCCATCGCCGAAACCCTGCGCGAGACGCGACTGGCCTTCGAGAATCGGCCCGAATTCCAGGTGCGCACGCTGAGCGTACACAGTGAAACACCAGCCGTCGCTCGCGCAATCGCCGAGCGGATGGCGCTCGAGCTGCCGGTCTCGTCTTTCCATCTCGACATGGACGATCTGCGCGCCCGGGCCGAGGCGCTCGATGCGGTCGCCAGCGTGAGCCTGCGCATCCGCGGCGGTGGCGTGCTCGAGGCCGCCGCCGAGGAGCGCGTGCCGGTCATGGTCTGGCGCAGCCGCGACGGGCTGAAGCTTGTCGATGCCGAGGGTCACCGGGTCGCGTTGCTCACGACGCGCGCCGCGCGGCCCGACCTGCCACTGATCGCCGGTGACGGCGCCGCCGACGCGATTTCCGAGGCGCGCATCCTGCTGGCGGCGACTGCGCCGATCCAGAACCGCGTGCGCGGGCTCGTCCGCGTCGGAGAACGCCGCTGGGACCTGGTCCTCGACCGCGACCAGCGCATCCTGCTGCCCGCAACCGGCGCGCTGCAGTCGCTCGAACGGGTGCTCGCGCTGCATGCCGCGCAGGACCTGCTGTCGCGCGACATCGTCAGTGTCGACCTTCGCAATCCGAGCCGCCCGACGATCCGCCTGACCGAAGCGGCGAAGGAAGAATTCAGACGCATCCGCAGCCTTTCGACCGGAGCCTCCAGCCAATGACCGACCTCTACCAGACCCAGCGGGCCATGCGTAACCTGCGCCGCATCGCCATGCAGCGCGGCGTGATCGCGGTCATCGACATCGGTTCCTTCAAGGTCGCGGCGCTGATCCTGAAATTCGACGAATCCTCCGCCCCGGCCGAGGGATCGGGCGTCGGCGCGATGGCCGGGCAGGCGCGCTTCCGGGTAATTGGTGCCGGCACAACCCGCTCGCGCGGGGTCCGCTTCGGCGAGATTGCGGCAATGGCCGAAACCGAGCGCGCCGTGCGCACCGCGCTGCAGGGCGCGCAGAAGATGGCGCAGCTGCGGGTCGATCACGCCATCGTCGCCTTCGCCGGCGGCGAGCCGCGCTCCTACGGGTTGGAGGGGCAGGTCGAACTCCTCGGCCAGCGGGTCAGCGAGCCGGATATCGCCCGCGTGCTAGCAGCTTGTGATTTGCCCGATCTCGGCCATGGCCGCGAGGTGCTGCACGCCCAGCCGGTGAATTTCACGCTCGACCACCGCTCGGGCCTTGCCGATCCGCGGGGGCAGGCGGGTCAGCAACTGAGCTGCGACATGCATCTGCTCAGCGTCGGGGCCGACGTGGTGCGCAACCTCGTCCATTGCCTCAAGCGCTGCGATGTCGAGGTCGCCGGGCTTGCAGCGGCGACCTATGTCGCCGGACTCTCGGCGCTGGTCGAGGACGAGCAGGAACTGGGCGCGGCGGTGGTCGATCTCGGCGGTGGTGCGACCGGCGTCTCGATCTTCATCAAGAAGCACATGATCTACGCTGACGCTGTGCGGCTGGGTGGCGAGCACGTCACCTCGGACATTGCCAAGGGCCTGCAGATCCCGCATTCGACGGCCGAACGGATCAAGTGCATCCATGGCGGTGTCCACGCGACCGGCAAGGACGACCGCGAACTGATCGAGATCGGCGGCGATTCGGGTGATTGGGAGAAGGACCGCCGCACGATCACCCGTGCCGAGCTCATCGGAATCATGCGCCCGAGGGTCGAGGAGATCCTCGAGGACGTGCGCGCGCGCCTCGATGCGGCGGGTTTCGACCATCTCCCCAGCCAGCAGATCGTGCTCACCGGCGGCGCCAGCCAGATCCCCGGCCTCGACGGGCTGGCGACCCGCATTCTTGGCCAGCAGGTGCGACTGGGCCGTCCGATCCGCGTCCACGGCCTGCCGCAGATGGCGACCGGGCCGGCGCATTCGGCGCTGGTCGGGCTGTGTCTCTTCGCCGCGCATCCGCAGGACGAGTGGTGGGACTTCGACATCCCGGCCGACCGCTTCGCGGCGCGCCCGCTGAAGCGTGCGATCCGTTGGTTCCGGGACAACTGGTAACTACAACACGTAGGGGGGACGCCGAAATGGGCGGAAAGTTGCAAAAAAGCGCTCCAGATATGGTGGAATTTACCCTTTTTCTGGTGACGATGGCACGGGCTGCAGCTACACTCGGGCCCAGAGGCAAATCACCCGGCATCCTTGGCGCCGTCCGTGGATGATCCGAAAAACCGGTCGGGAACTGGCCATGGACGGCAGGCGCGCGCGAGATCAGGCGGTAACGACACAGGCGGACATAACGATGGCACTGACTTTCATTGAGAACCAGACGAACAACGAACTGACCCCTCGAATCACGGTCTTCGGGGTCGGCGGCGCGGGTGGCAACGCCGTCAACAACATGATCGAAAAGAACCTCGAGGGGGTCGAGTTCGTCGTCGCCAACACCGACGCGCAGGCTCTGCAGCAGTCCAAGTCCCGCGCCCGTGTCCAGCTGGGCGTGCGCGTGACCGAGGGGCTGGGTGCCGGCGCCCGGCCGAATGTCGGCGCCTCGGCCGCCGAGGAGACGCTCGAGGAGATCGTCGATCACCTCGCCGGCGCGCATATGTGTTTCATCACCGCCGGGATGGGCGGAGGCACCGGTACCGGCGCCGCGCCGATCATCGCCCAGGCGGCGCGCGAACTGGGCGTGCTGACCGTTGGCGTCGTCACCAAGCCCTTCGCCTTCGAGGGCGCCAAGCGCATGCGCCAGGCCGAGGCGGGGGTCGAGGCGCTACAGAAGGTGGTCGACACGCTGATCATCATTCCCAACCAGAACCTCTTCCGGCTGGCTAACGAGAAGACGACCTTCACCGAGGCCTTCGCCATGGCCGACGACGTGCTCTACCAGGGCGTCAAGGGTGTCACTGACCTGATGGTCCGGCCGGGCATGATCAACCTCGACTTCGCCGACGTGCGCGCGGTGATGGACGAGATGGGCAAGGCGATGATGGGCACCGGCGAGGCCGAGGGTGAGGACCGCGCCCGCCAGGCCGCCGAGAAGGCGATCGCCAATCCGCTGCTCGACGAGATCAGTCTCAACGGCGCCAAGGGGGTGCTGATCAACATCACCGGCGGCTACGACATGACGCTGTTCGAACTCGACGAGGCGGCGAACATCATACGCGACAAGGTCGATCCGGATGCCAACATCATCGTTGGCTCTACTCTCGATCCCGAGATGGAGGGGGCGATCCGGGTCTCGGTCGTCGCCACCGGGATCGAGGCGCAGGCCGATGCGATCACGCTCGACGTGCCGCGGCGCAAACTGGCCGAGCCGCTGGTTCCGATGACCCAGTCCGAGCAGGCCCATCACTCCGAGCCGCGAGCAGAACCGCGAATCGATCCCGTTGCGGCGCCGGCTGCCTCCACTCCTGCGCAAGCCGCGCCGCGCGAGCAATTCACCGCCGCCCCTCGCCCGGCAGCCGGCTATCACCGGCCACCCGCGGCCGATCACGCGCGTCAGCAGCCAGGCGCGCAGGTACGCCACGCCGCGCCGCCGGTCGAAGTCGGCCCGGACGTGCATGACGACTACGCGGCCGAACCTGTGCAGGACGAACTCGATCTGCCCCACCACGCGCACCAGGCCGCGATCGCGCGCGTCCGCGAGAACGCGCCGCGCCCACCCGCTCCGCAACCCCGGCCGCAACCGGCGCCGGCGGTCGAGGCGCAGCATCATCCCCGCCCGCCCGGCACCCCCTCGCCCGAGACGCTCGCGCGCCTGCGCGAGGCGGTCAACCGCCAACCGGCGCAACCCTACCAGCGCCGCGCACCGGAACAGGCGCCGCAATCTCAGGAGCGAGCCTCGCGCTTCGGCCTCGGGGCGCTGATCAACAAGATGGCGGGCGCCGGTGCCGAGGCGCCGGTGCAGCGCCCGCAACCACCGGTCTCTGCCTATGACGACGATCCCGAAACCCGTCCGGCACAGGACCGGATCGAGATCCCGGCCTTCTTGCGGCGGCAGGCGAACTGAGCCGCAAACCGCAACCGCGACCGCCTGACTGAAGCCGGCGCAAGCCGGCTTCCTTCTTTTCGCGCCCGCTGTGACCGCTGGACGACGTGTTTCAGCCTGTCGTAAAGCGTGAATTGAGCCTGTCCAGCCCCGCGTTTACAAAACCGTTAATCGAGTGGGTAACAAGCGCGCTCACGCGGCCTCGAAGCTGCAAAAGTCTCCTCGGCCCAAAAGAGCAGTGGGTCGAAATGAAAAACAGGTACGCCGTGCAGACAACGATCCAGACTGCCGTGAGCTTTTCGGGCGTGACGTTGCACGCCGGAACCACCGTGACACTCTGCTTGCGTCCGGCCGCGGCGAATACCGGCATCGTCTTCGAGCGACTCGACATCGCGCTGCCCCGTCTCGCGCGCCGCGTGTCGGTATCGGTCGACGCGCTGATCGAAACAAACCTGTGCACCCGCATCGGCAACGAACACGGCGTCACCGTCTCGACGATCGAACACCTGATGGCGGCACTCGCCGGTTGCGGGATTCATAACGCGCTCGTCACGCTGGACGGACCCGAGGTGCCGATCCTCGACGGCTCGGCGCGACCCTTCGTTGAGAGCTTCCTGCGTGCCGGGATCCGACGCTTGCCAGAGCCTCTGACCGCGATCCGCGTCCGTCGCCCGGTCGAGGTGCGTATGGCGGAGGCGCGCGCCCGGCTCGATCCGGCGCCGGAGCTTTCGATCGCCTTCGAAATCGACTTCCCCGACCGTGCGATCGGTCATCAGAAGCTTGAGTTGCCGTTGCGCAACGGCGCCTTCGTGCGCGAACTCTGCGACAGCCGCACCTTCTGCAGACAATCGGACGTCGAGTCGATGCGCGCGCAGGGCCTCGCGCGCGGCGGCAGCTACGATAATGCCGTCGTCGTCTCGGGTGCCAGGGTACTCAGCCCGGGCGGGCTGCGCCATCCGGACGAACCGGTGCGGCACAAGATGCTGGACGCAATGGGCGATCTGGCCGTCGCAGGCGCGCCGATCCTCGGTCGTTATTCCGGACATCGCGCTGGACATACGCTAACAGGTCGCCTGCTGCGCAGGCTTCTCGCCGATCCGGCAAACTACGAACGCGTGCCGGTCGATGCCAAGACCGCGCCTTTCCTGCCCGGTGTCGGCATCTGCGATGCCGATCTCCACGCCGCCGCCTGACGCTGCGTGCAGCCGTCCCGAAACGTCCGCAAAGGCGTTTTGCTTGTCGGATTTTTCTGTGCTACGAGAGCCTCGGACCGCGCGACGACGGCCCCGGAAAACGGCCTTGCGCGCGGCGGGACAGTGCCAGACAGGGTGCATGGAATGACAGGGACGGGGGCGGGACGCAGCAGGACGGCGAGGCGTGTTCGACGCAACTTGCTGCTGGCATCGGCACTGGTGATGGGGCTCGCGGCTTGCGGCAGCGGACCCGGCCCGAATGAGCCGCTCGACGGCTTCTCGGCCGAGGAGATATATCGCCGTGGCGAGTTCTTGTTGGAAACGAGCACCCGGGCCGCGCCCTCCCTGCGCTATTTCCAGGAGGTCGAGCGGATCTACCCCTTCACCGACTGGGCGCGCCGCGCGATCATAATGCAGGCCTATGCCCAGCATCGGGACCGTAACTACGAGGAGGCCCGCGCGACGGCGCAGCGCTTCCTTGACCAGTATCCGGGCGATCCCGACGCGGCCTGGGCGGCCTATATCCTCGCGCTGACCTTCTACGACCAGATCGAGGATGTCGGCCGCGACCAGGGTCTTACTTTCCAGGCGCTCGTCCACCTGCGCCGGGTCATCGAGGAGTACCCGAACACAGAATACGCCCGCTCGGCGGTTCTGAAGTTCGATCTCGCCTTCGACCACCTTGCGGCCAAGGAAATGGAGATCGGCCGCTACTACCTGCGTCGAGGCAACCATGCAGCCGCGGTCAACCGCTTCCGCGTCGTGGTCGAGGATTTCCAGACCACGACCCACACGCCCGAGGCGTTGCACCGGTTGGTCGAATCCTACCTGGCGCTCGGCCTGCGCGACGAAGCGCAGACCGCCGCTGCGATCCTCGGACATAATTTCCGCGCCAATCCCTTCTACGAGGACAGCTTCCGTCTGCTGACCCGCACCGGCCTCGCGCCCGAGGCGCGTGGCGAGGGCTGGCTGCGCCAGATCTATCGCCAGACCATCCGCGGCGAGTGGCTCTGACCCCGCCGCCCCGGTAGGGTTAGAGGGCGATGCTTCGTAACCTCGCGATCCGGGAAATGCTGCTGATCGACCGGCTGGAGCTGGAATTCCAGCCGGGTCTCAACGTACTGACCGGCGAGACGGGCGCGGGGAAGTCGATCCTGCTCGACGCGCTTGGCTTCGTGCTCGGATGGCGGGGTCGGGCGGAACTCGTCCGCGCCGGCGCTGCGCAAGGCGAGGTCGAGGCGGTTTTCGAACTGGAGGCCGATCATCCGGGCCGCGCGATTCTTGCCGAGGCGGGACTTGAGGTCGAAGACGAGTTGATCCTGCGGCGCATCAACACGCCTGATGGGCGCAAGACTGCCTGGATCAACGACCGACGCGTCTCGGGCGAGGTGTTGCGCGCGGTTTCGGAGACGCTTGTCGAGTTGCATGGCCAGCACGATGACCGCGGGCTGCTGAACCCGCGCGGCCACCGCCAGCTCCTCGATGCCTTCGCTGGCGCCGAACCCGCGCTCGCTCGCAGCCGGGCGGCCTGGCGCGCGCTGCAGGCGGCGCGGACTGTGCGCGCCGAGGCGAGCGAACGGCTGGCCGTCCTGCGCGCCGAGGAGGATTACCTGCGTCACGCGGTGGCCGAGCTCGACCAGATCGACCCGAAGCCGGGCGAGGAGGTGGAGCTCGATACCCGCCGCCGCCTGATGCAGGCGGCCGAACGGTTGCGCGGCGATGTCGATCGTGCGCGCGACGCCCTTGGCGAGGATGGGGCAGAGCGGCTCATGCTTGACGCGATCCGCTGGCTTGAAGGGGTGACCGATGGCGTCGAGGGACGGCTCGACGGCGCGCTCGCGGCGCTTGGGCGTGCGCTGACCGAGCTGGGTGAGGCGCAGGCCGAGGTCGACTCCTGCCGCGACGCGCTGGACCTTGATCCGCAGACGCTGGAAGCGGTCGAGGAGCGGCTTTTCGCTCTCCGCGCGCTCGCCCGCAAACACGCGGTCCTGCCGGACGATCTGGGCGCGCATGCCGAGACCTTGCGCGCGCGGCTTGCCGCGCTCGATGCCTCGGACAGCGAGTCGGCGGCACTCGCCCGTGCCGAGGCCGAGGCCGAGG
>SL_3KL_010_SEDDRAFT_10006063_pt1 | contig 10827 bp, 3 predicted proteins | sample SodLakKL_010_SED_2_FD_10381 | JGI IMG/M metagenome (IMG submission 10381)
CTACCCCATTAAAGCTTCATGACCAGGACTTCCGCACAATGCTGAAGTCACAAATTAATACCCCTTGCACTCTTAAGATGCGCAGTCAGCTCCATCAAAACCGCCGGAGCCGCAAATCATGCTGGACTCGATTTCAAATCTTGCCGGCTCGGAATAAATGTGCTGATGTTACAGGTATAACAAAATCGCCTCATACTCCTGTTGATCCCGGGTTGCAACTCCGTTCGGCCGCTGCATCAGCATTTCTCTGCCTGTTGTGCCTGCTCGCCTGTTCCATTCCATCATCAGCCCAGACTTCAGAATCGAGTACATCACACAGCTGGGGCCTGACCGGACTTGAGTTCGTTATTTCCGGCCACACCGGGAGTCTGTCCCGCCCGGATCTGCAATCCTTCGTCAATAACAGCCGCAATCCGTTGCTTTTTGATTTCGATCCGGCCAATGTCAGGCACGTCAATGGCAGCGCATCGCAGGAGACCGCCGGGTTCACAGCCCGCTTTCGTTTTGCCAACACCAGGGAACCGAGATACGAAGTCTGGGCCGGTTTCGGCACCACCTTTTCAGAGACAGCGCTATACTCCTTTCACCCGGCCCGGTCCGACTCCCAAAAAATCCGCCTTGTTTCCCAAACCGGCTATTTCAGCCTCTCCGGCGGGATTCAAAAAACCTATACGCCATTCACCTGGCTCGGTTTATTCTTTGGAGCACAAACACAGATTGGCATCAACATCTCCGGGCGGATAAGGCAGGAGTTCCTGGAACCGTCCGTCCGCGGGTCCGGGTCCGGATCCGGACCCGGTTTTCAAGAAACCGATTCCTGGCGGCTTTTCTCGAATGACGGCCCCGTTTTCGCCACAGGCCCGGTGCTGGGCCTTCGTCTCCAACCCTTCAGACGTACTGCTCTGACATGGGAAACGCACCCCTCGTTCTGGCTTTCCCGGGTTGATGGCAGTACCATCAGCGGGCGTGCCAGCGGCGGAAGCATCGGGGTCCAAATACGCCTGCAACCCTGAATTCAAATGACAAGCCTCCAGCCGGCTCACAGAAGCGTGATCACATCCTGTCATTAAAACTGACTCTGACCTCATAAATCCAAAATTGATTGGAACAGGTGAAAAAAAAGCTGCTCTTTTTAATCCTATTGCTGTCCCCGTTGCCCCTCCTTGGCCAGTACACGGTCAGCGGCTACGTTTTTGAGAGCAAAAACAGGGAAGCCCTCGTGGGGGTCACCGTCTTCGACAGTACGTCAAGCCGGGGCGCAGCGACCAACGCCTTCGGATTCTTTTCCCTCACCCTGCCCGAGCCCGTCGTTCGCCTCCGTTTTTCATACATCGGCTTCGAAACGCAGTTTCTGGATGTGGACCTGCACGATAGCCCGTCCCTCGAAGTCTTTATGGAAGAGCAGGCCGCCGTGCTGGACGGACTCACCATTACAGCCGGCCGCTACACCCTGTCAGAGTCCGTGGAATCCGTGAGGATGGGGGTCGTTGCCCTGAAACCGGATGAAGTGACCACCATACCGGCTTTTGCCGGTGAGGCCGACCTCCTGAAGGTCATGCAGCTCATGCCCGGTGTCACCAGAGGCAACGAAGGCACCACAGGCATGTTCGTGCGCGGCGGGGCCGATGACCAGAATATGGTACTGCTGGATGACGCCGTCGTTTACAACACGGGACACCTCTTCGGGTTCTTCTCCGTATTCAACACTGACGCCATCAAGGATGTCCAGATGACCAAAGGCTCGTTCCCGGCCCGACAGGGCGGACGCCTCTCCTCCGTGACGGATATCCGCATGAAAGACGGCAGCATGGAACAATTCAACGCCACCGGCGGGATCGGGCTGCTCACCTCCCGCATCACACTGGACGGCCCCATCATACCCGGCAGGATGCGTTTCATGGCTGCGGGACGCCGAACCTACATTGACCAGGTCCTGAAACTGGCCGGCGCAGACCTCCCGTACTACTTTTACGATGTCAACGCCAAAGTCAACTACAACCTCTCCAACCGGGATCGCTTCTACGTTTCGGCCTACCTGGGAAGGGACATCCTGGCGTTCACGGAGGAACAAAACAACACACAGGACGCACAAAACGGGTCCAACGGCGACAATGATGAGGATTGGGATGATCTGGGATTCGGGTTCGGTCTGGGCAATGTGATCACCACCATCCGCTGGAACCATGTCTATAGAAGCGGCCGCATGTTCTCGAACGTCACCGCGCACCAGACGGCATTCGACTACGATGTCAATGGCCGGTTTTCCGACAACTCGGTGTTCCTCAACTCCAAAATCCAGGATTACGGCCTGAAGGCAGACTGGGACTACTTCCCCGCCCCGGGACATCAGGTGCAGTTCGGCGCCGGTTTTGTCACGCACCTGTTCCGGCCCAACGTCATCAGCACTTCGGGGGACATTTCAGAGCTCATAGAATCATCGGCAGGCGAAAGGCTCGTCAGTACCGAAGGAGCGCTTTACGCCTCCCACGACTGGCAAATATCACGCGTCTGGCGGGTGGAATACGGGCTCCGGTACAGCGGTGCGGCCACAGGCGTCTTCTACCACGGACCCGAACCGCGCTTCTCCATGAGATTCCTTCCGCTGGAAAATCACTCCTTCAAGCTGGGCTACAGTGTGATGAGGCAGTACATGCACAGGGTCTCCTCCTCGGCGATCGCGCTGCCGACCGATTTATGGTACCCGGTGACCAGGGGCGTGGAGCCGCAATCAGCCAGACAGCTCGCCATCGGATACTTCGGGGCCATCCCTGACCGCGGCCTCACCTTCTCGACCGAAGTATACGTAAAGCGGATGTACAACCTTATCGAATACAAGGAAGGGGCAAACCTGATACTCAATGACCGTTTTGAAGAGGAACTGCTCCCGGGCGACGGCCGCTCAACCGGTGCCGAATTCATGCTGCGCAAACATACGGGCAGATTCACCGGCTGGGGATCGTACACCCTGTCGAGGACAAGAAGGCACTTCGACGGACTCAACAGGGGCGTCTCCTATCCCGACAAGTACGACCGGCGCCACTCAGTCTCGCTGGTCGGCATGATGGACCTGACCTCCCTGCTGAGCTTTTCCTTTTCCTGGGTCTACATGTCCGGTTCGCGCATCACCGCTCAGACAGGCCAGTTCCTGATGCCCAATCCATCGCTCACCGGCATCGATTTGCTGCCGGTTTACAGCGACAGAAACGCCGAACAGCTGGCTTCAACACACCGCCTGGATGTCAATTTCATCCTCCGCAGACCTGAGCGAAGGTTTGGTCAGGGCGAATGGCATTTCAGTATGTACAACTTTTACAACCGGGCCTCACCCTACCGGGTTTCCATCACATCAAACGGCAAATCACTTGAGTACGTCCAGACGGGCCTGTTCGGATTCCTGCCGTCCATTTCCTACAACTTCAACCTGTCCTACCCGTGAAATACGTCATTTTTCCCTTGCTGCTGCTTCTGCTGCTGTTGCTTAAGCTCACCTCGTGCGAGCTGTTCGAGCTGCCCATGGACGTGGAGCCGGCCGAAGAAAAGCTCGTGCTCTCCAGCCTGATGCTGGGCGATAACACCATCCTGGTAGCGGCAACACGCAGCTTTTCAGCTCTGTCAGCCGAGTCGCTGGACGATCTGGAGCAGGATTTCGTCGAAGCCATCATGGTAAGCAGAGGGCGCGCAACACTGCGAAGCGGCCGGGACGATCTGGAGCTGCGTCAGTTCGGCCTGCCCGGTTTCTATCTTGGGGATCCCGACTTTCTCTCTCCCGGGGACAGCCTGCACATCTCACTGTTCGATTCGCTCAAAGGCCAGTCGGTATCTGCCACCACGAGGCTCATGGAACCCGTTGCCATTGACTCTGCCGGTATGGATCTCTATGAGGCCGGCGAATTTGCTTTCAGACGTCTGAGTATCCGTTTTCAGGACCTGCCTTATGAACAGTTTTTCCAGCTTCAGGTCTATAACGCCACCTCGGCATCCCTGTTTGAAGAGCCGGATTCACTCTTTTTCCCGCAGGACAATCTGGTACTGCACAGCTCCGTTTTCACCGATCTCACGGCACAGGACGGGGTGATCCGTCGTGAGGTCATGTGGGACGCCGACCTGTCGGGCGATACCGTGGTTGCGGTGCTTTCGCATATCGAGGAAGGCTATTTCCGGTTTCTTGATGCCCGCCGTCGTTTCGGCGGCATCGTGGCATCACTGGCCAACGAACCCATCAACCTGCCCGGCAATGTTGAGGGTGGATACGGCTATTTCTCCGCACATCATCCCAGGGCCATTATCGTGATCCGGAATAGTGCGTCGGTTCCATCTGAGCAATCGGACTCTGAGTGATGGCTGCAGCCGCTTTAAATGGTTCCACTGTAAATTATTACAAGTTCTGTTTGCTATTATTTAAAAGCTGCCGTTTATTGTGTGAATACAGTTGTATCCCCTTGAGTACCCCATATAACAGATCCCAATAAAAAATAGAGTCAGGAAGCGAAAGACGGCCATCTGGTTTCCTGAATTGACGCGCCGGGGGATGTACAACTGACCTCAAAAGTCGTTAGTGCCATGAATTATCTTAAAAATGATTTGCACCGTATCCTGGGGAAACGCATTGAGGTCTTTGAACTTATCCACGAATCCGCACCTGACGGCTTCTGGTTCTGGGACCTCAACAGGCCGGAATCCGTTTGGGTGAGCCCTGCTTTTGAGAAAACGGTCGGGTTGAACGGGGAGTTGAGAAATAAAAATGGGGAAAAATGGATGGAACGCATCCACCCGGATGATCTCAGCGCCATTAAGGAGACAGTCGGGAGTCCATCAAACGGTCCATCAAACGGTCAGATATTTGAGCAATCCGTGCGTTATAAAGGGGCATCGGGCAATGAGCTGCAGATGATGTGCCGCGGACAGGTGATTCATGATGATGAAACCGGGGGGTCCTGGCTGTTGATGGCGCACCGCAACTGCAGGCAAACCCGGAACGCAGACCACTCATCCGGAGATCAGGAAGCGCCGACGCCCTCCGGAGATCAGGAAGCAGCAACGCCCTCTGGAGATCAGGAAGCACCGACGCCCTCCGCACATGATATGCCGGACTCTCAGGACACCGGCCGGCCCAAGGAATTGCTGAAGCAGGAGAAGGAAAACCTGGAGCTTCTCAGCTTTATCAACAGGGAGATACCTGCCGTGCTGTATCAGTTTCAGCTTTACCCGGACGGCAGATTATCCATTCCATACACAAGCTCCGTAATCTACAGTATGTTTGGAGTACCTGAGCGTGTACTCAAAGCCAATCCGGAGAAGATATTTGAACGGATTCATCCTGACGATGTTGATCGTGTGAATAAAGAGATCCGGGAATCGGCTGAAAAGCTCGAAATTTTCAATAGTGAATTCAGGATTATTGCGCCGGATACCGATCAGAAATGGGTGCTTACCATTTCGCGGCCGAAAAGGCAAACCGATGGCAGCACACTTTGGAATGGCATGATGATGGATATCTCGGCGCGCAAGAACTCAGAGTGCAAACTGATTGAAAGCAATCGTCGTCTTGCTACTTTCCTTGAAATAAGCCGGGAAATGACCTTTGCCGTTGAGCAGGAAGATCTCATGCAGACGATCATAGACAATGCGGTTGCGGTGACCGGATTGGATAATGGTGCCATTTACCTGGGAAATGCCGGGGAAACGTTGGTTCTGAGTGCCACTAATCCGCCGCTTCCTCCCGATTTTCCCGAGGCGTTGCGCATTGCCGACCCTGAGGAACATCCGCATGCTTCCCTGGCACTGAAGTCGGGCACCCATGTTATTTTGGCTGATACTTCCAAAGCAGAATTGACAGACGCCGAAAAGGAGATCGTCCTGCAAAGGAATCTGAAGTCGGTCCTTTATGTGCCCATCCGCCTGAAGGAGAACACTTTTGGGGTACTGATACTGAGTTCGACCACGAAGACATATGATTTCGCGGATGAGGAAATTCAGCTTTTGCAGGGATTTGCAGACCAGGCTGCGAATGCTATCCAGAATAAGCGGAACCTTGAGCATCTGAATGCTCATGCAACATATCTGGAGCGGAGTATTGCAGAGCGCAAGCGCATTGAGGAAGAGCTGCTGCAAAGCAAGGAGAAACTGCAGCACTCCCACGACCTGATGAGTTATGTGATAAAATACAACAGAAGCTCGGTTGCCGTCCACGATAAAGACCTCCACTATATCTATGTCAGCCAGCGCTATCTGGATGATTACAATGTGAAGCAGGAAGAGATCATCGGGAAACACCATTACGAGGTATTTCCTGATATCCCTCAAAAATGGAGGGATGTGCATCAGAGAGCACTTAATGGAGAAATTATCGGAAGAGAGGAAGACCCGTTCCAGCGGGCCGATGGCTCGGTACAGTGGACCTCCTGGGAGTGCCGGCCGTGGTATGAGGCGGACGGGGAAATCGGTGGGATCATCATATACGGTGATGTGATTACCGATCGCAAGCTTGCGGAACTGGAACTGGAGAAACTCTCGGCGGCAGTGGAACAGAGTCCGGTTTCCGTGGTTATCACGGATCTGAAAGGAGATATTGAATATGTAAACCCCACATTTACGCAAGTCACGGGTTATCATCCGGAGGAGGTCACAGGCCGGAACCCCCGCGTACTTAAATCCGGCACGCAACCGGATGCGTTTTACCGCGATTTGTGGGAGACGATCCGTACCGGAAATTCCTGGACCGGGGAGCTGCACAACCGGAAGAAAAACGGGGAGCTGTTTTGGGAGTTGGCCAGCATCTCGCCAGTGTTTGACAAGAAGGGTATGATCACAAACTATCTTGCGGTGAAGGAAGACATCACCGGCCGCAAGCTTTTCGAGGAACGGTTGATTGAAAGCGAAAAGAAGTACAGGCATATTTTTAAAAGTCTGCGCGATTTCACCCACATTGTTTCGCACAACCTGAGGATTCACACAGCCAATATGCTGGGTATTCTGATGGTGCTTGAGATGGAAGAGCCAGAAACGTACCGGAACCACTTTGTCCAGATGCTGAAATCGTCATCTGACAAACTGGAAGAGACCGTGGGCCACCTGAACGAGGTCCTGGATATCCGGGCAAAAGAAAGGCAGGATCTTGAGAGGGTCGATCTGCATGCCATCCTGGAAAAGGCCGTTGCCGCCCTGGCCCCGACGGCCGAAGAATCGGAAGTGGAAATAGTCGCTAAGGTGCCGCCGAAAACCATTGTGCATGCCGTTCCGTCGTACCTGGACAGCATCATGCACAGTCTTCTTTCCAATGCGATCAAATACTGCTCGCCGGTCAGGCCGTCATGGGTGCGGATTGAAGCGGAGCGAACCGAAGGGTTCACCGTAGTCCGTGTTGAAGACAACGGCGTGGGAATCGACATGAAGCGCCATGGCCGCAAGCTGTTCAAAATGTACAAGAAGCTGCATGAGGAGACACAATCGGTGGGACTTGGTCTGTTTATAACCAGGAACCAGGTGGAGGCCATGGGGGGCAGGATTGAGGCGGAGAGTGAAGTGGACAAGGGAACACTGTTCAGGGTATATGTGCCAGAGGGAACTTAAGTTTCTTCAGAAATTTCCGATAACATCTTTTACCTGCTGAATTTATGCAAGGGTTCCGTCCGCTTTCGTAATTCGCAAAGTATTACAGTCATGCCGTACAAGAGTTTGTAAGACGCATCTATAATATGTTGACCGGTTCACAATGGAGAAACAAAAACAGATTATTGGGAATGGTATCGACAGAAAGCGTCCTTTCCTGAGGGTTCTTGAAAACCATCTGCCGACAGAGCGTACTTCCGATCTGACTCAGATGCTGTTAGATACCCAGGATTTGTTCTATGTGCTTGATTCAGAGCAGCGTCACAAAGAAGTATATGGCAGATGGCTGAATAAACTGGGGCTGAAACCGGAAGTGTTTTTGGATAAAACTGCGGAGGAGCTTTTTGGCAAAGAGAAGGCCCGGTCGCATGTGCAGGCCAATGAAAGGGGGCTGCAGGGGGAGCAGGTGGAATACAACTGGTCTCTCGAAGCGAATGGTTCCAGATTTCATTACAGGATAACATTGTCTCCACAGTTTGACCAGCATGGAAAACCGAACGCACTGGTGGGGATTGGAAAAGATATAACCAGGGAGCGGGAAGCGGAAACCATACTTCAGAAATACCGGAAATTGCTGAGATTTGTTTCCGGGGAGCTTCCTTTTATCGCGTATCAGTTTCAGTTGCACCCGGACGGGAGCATGGATGTTCCCTATGTCGGGGCTTCTATAGTCAATTTAGCTGGTCTCACACACGAGGAGATCAACAACAATGTCCAGGTTATCTTTGACCTGATCCATCCGGATGACATTAACCGCGTCCGCAGCGAAGTGTTGAAGTCGGCCGTGAATTTAACACTGTTCCACTGTGAATTCAGGGTCGAAATGCCGAATCAGGATACGAAATGGCTGTTATGCTCTTCCAAACCGTGCAGGAAAAAAGATGGAAGTACGCTCTGGGACGGTATCGTGATGGATATATCCACCCGAAAAGAATCCGAGGAGAAACTGATTGTAAGCAATTTCCGCCTTGAAGCGTTTCTGGAGGTTATCCAGAACATGCTTTCTGTTTCCGGACACAACGATCTTTATGATATCATTCTCCAAAAAGCCCTTGCTGTCACCGGCACCACTTTTACAAGAGGCGCACTGTACCTGAAGAATGACGAAAATACCTTGCGACGTATTGCAAGTATACCGGCAGATGCGGAAGATCCCCACCCTGACCACGGCGTTTTGGAAATTGAAAAGTTTCCTTTGATCGCGAATGTCATAAAGACCGGGACCTTACACGTTATTGCGGATACAAAAGAAGCGGAACTCAACGCTTCTGAAAAGAAAGTCGCCGATAGCCTGGGGATGAGGTCTGTCCTGCATCTGCCCATTCGCCTCAAGGGAGAGACCATTGCCGTAATGATTCTGGTGTCTGTGGATACTCCTTGCCATCTGGAGGAGGAAGAAATTCGGCTTCTGGAGGGGTTTGCGCATCATGTGGCAATTGTCATCGAAAACAGACAACATCTCCACCAGCTTGATACGTATGCAAAAGAACTGGAACGGAGTATTGAAGAACAAACAAACGCGGAACAGGAACGGCAGAAGCTCTCGGTGGCTGTGGAGCAGAGCCCGGTGTCCGTGGTTATCACCGATACGGAAGGCGTCATTGAATACGTAAACCCGATGTTCACGCAAGTGACCGGCTATCAGGCGGATGAGGCGATCGGGCTGAATCCGAGGGTACTCAAGTCGGGTTCGCAATCACAGGAACTTTACCGGGATTTGTGGAAAACCATCTCCTCCGGTAACGCCTGGACAGGAGAGCTTCACAACAGAAAGAAAAACGGGGATCTGTTTTGGGAGCGGGCCATTATATCGCCCGTGCACGACAATAACGGAGCCATCACAAACTATCTTGCGGTAAAGGAGGACATCACCGATCGCAAGCGTTCCGATGAGCGGCTGATCGAAAGCGAACAACGTTTCCGGCAGATATTTGAAAGTCTTCCTGATATTTCGGTTCAGGGGTATGACCGCAACCAGAAGGTGATTTACTGGAACAAGGCATCCGAAAAATTGTACGGCTATACCCGGGAGGAAGCCATTGGACAGAAGCTTACGGATCTGATCATACCCGAAGCCATGCGAGAAGAGGTGATCGCCGGAGTTGAAAACTGGATCACAAATGGCGTCGCCATTCCTTCAGCAGAGCTGGACCTGAAGCGCAAAGACGGCAATCTGGTATCGGTATACTCCAACCATGTACTGTTGAAAAACACCCTTGGTGAGCCGGAGATGTACTGTATCGATATTGACCTGACAGAACTCAAGAACACCAGACGCGAACTCCGGGAGTCCGAAGAGCAGGTCCGGGAAAGCGAACTCTATCACCGCTCCCTGCTTCAGGCCATCCCGGACATTATCTTTGTCATGGACAGAAACGGTGTTTTCCAGGATGTGAAGACGAGTGATTACAGTGACCTTCAGATGGNTCCCGGGCAGTTTCTGGGCAGGTCAATAACCGGGTTGTTCCCTCCCGCGCATGCTGAAAAGCAGATGGATGCCATTCGTGCATGTTTCGATCATAAAAAAGTGCCGCGTTTTGAATATCCGCTGGAGATCAACGGTCAAACAAAATACTTCAGCGCAAGCACGGTTGCTTTTGGAGAAGACCGGGTCATTGTCTCAGTCAGGGATGTCACGGACTATCAGAACAATCTGGAAAAGATCTCCTCGCTGCTTGCTGCCCGGGAGAAGCAGAATGAAAGTCTGCGCGATTTCACCCATATTGTTTCGCACAACCTGAGGATTCACACAGCCAATATGCTGGGTATTCTGATGGTGCTTGAGATGGAAGAGCCAGAAACGTACCGGAACCACTTTGTCCAGATGCTGAAATCGTCATCTGACAATCTGGAAGAGACCATTGGCCACCTGAACGAGGTCCTGGATATCCGGGCAAAAGAAAGGCAGGATCTTGAGAGGGTCGATCTGCATGCCATCCTGGAAAAGGCCGTTACCGCACTGGCCCCGACGGCCGAAGAATCGGAAGTGGAAATAGTCGCTACGGTGCCGCCGAAAACCATTGTGCATGCCATTCCGTCGTACCTGGACAGCATCATGCACAGTCTTCTTTCCAATGCGATCAAATACTGCTCGCCGGTCAGGCCGTCATGGGTACGGATTGAGGTGGAGCGAACCGAAGGGTTCACCGTAGTCCGTGTTGAAGACAACGGCGTGGGAATCGACATGAAGCGCCATGGCCGCAAGCTGTTCAAAATGTA
>SL_3KL_010_SEDDRAFT_10006064_pt1 | contig 10827 bp, 10 predicted proteins | sample SodLakKL_010_SED_2_FD_10381 | JGI IMG/M metagenome (IMG submission 10381)
AAACTCATCCCGCTCTCCCAAAAAAATGTCCAGGCTCTCATCGGCAGGAATTCTCGTGGAATGAAAGCGGTTCCGGTAGCGAAGAATCTCCCCGGTTTTTCCGGAAATCGCAATTTCGTAGGCATCACAGCTTCGATAGATGGACCGTTGGATAGGTACAAGACGAAAGGCATAGATGACCTCACCTGTTTCACTGTGGGTGAAATCGAAGACCGCTCTTCGATATTCCTGCTCTGCAAAGCTGTTACCATTATTGTTTCCATCAGCTTCCCCATTCATCTCCTTCACTTCTTCAATAAACTCCAGGGCGATTTGATAGGCTTCGAAGGTGTTCAGACCGAGATCCCTTTTGGAACTTGAAAGAACTTCAGGATGAACTTCCATAAACCGCAGCCTTCCGCTGTAACGGTCGATCCACAGATTCACGTTTTCATTCTGATAGGTATAAGCGCTTACTCCGTTTCGATGAAGCACTTCCACCTCTTCCGAGAGCAGATCCGAAAGCTCTTCAAAGTCTTTCCATCGATTGATCCATTCAAAGATGAGACCTTCCGCCCGTACCCGGGAAATCGGATCTCCGTTATTGGTCAGATTGCTGTGACGGTAGCGGCTGATCAGTTGATTCAGGTTATCCGCCAGTTCTTGAAATGCCTCTGTTTCGTCCTCATCCAGGAGGATCGAGAGACCTCCCTGATTGTTGTCCCGGAGAGTTTGAAAGCCTTGAGAGAACCCTTCCATATGGAATTGCGCCTCCCTTAGAAACAGATGATCATTCCGCGTAAACCGTTCCTCATGGATCAGATATTTGGTTTCCAGGCTTTGGTTGATGATATTGCGAAAGCTCCGAAGACTGTCCAGAACCTCTATGCAGACTCCCTCTTCCAGACCTTCGTCATCACGGATTTCAATAAAATAAAGATAGTTCTCCACAAGGCTGTCCGATGCATTTTGAAGGTTCTCAAAGGCAATCCGCTCCTCCTGGAGATCGTATCCCGGGGTTTCTTGCAGGTTTACAAGCTCATTTAAATAGCGTACCGTCCAACGGAGGTACTGCTCGATGTTTCCCATGACTCTCTCATTCACCTGGGTTAACTGCTCCTCGGCCCGACTTCTCTCCTGGTACTGATAGACATTCAATCCGATACTGAGGAGCAAAACCGCCGCCAAAAATCCGGTTATGTATTTTTTCACTTTACTTCACCTCAAATTCCATCATAGCACAATTTTTAACAAAAGAAAATTNATTTTNTTTCTATNCTCGAAAGANCCCCCCGAATTNAATCGGAGGGNTCATGTNAAGCTTCATAGTAACCCTTTTCGGTTTGANCTATGGTNTGTCTACTTCTACTTCTTCCTGACCTNCTGTNACAGGTGGCTCTACCGGAGTTTCTACAGGCGGTGCTTCAACCGGTGGTGTTTCTACAGGCGGTGCTTCAACGGGATTTCTTCCTTCTTCACCATTGTCACCGTTATCTCCATTGGTTCCTTCATCCTCATCCCGTTCCTGATCTCTCGGATGGGTCTCAAAAATCGGGTGGGATCGGTCTTCACCTTTGTTTCGGTCTCTCGGATGTTCTCCTTCATCAAAGACGGGATGTCTTCTTTCTCCGTCTTCTCCCTCTTCACGGTCTCCAGGATGAGTATCGAATACAGGATGCTCCCGATGTCCCTCTGCCCAGTTTCTTGGATGCACTTTAAAGATCGGGTGCTCCCGCTCATCATCCTCTTCCCAGGTTCCCGGGTGTTTGTCGAATACAGGATGGTCATACCCGTCCTCTTCCCAGTTTCCCGGATGGCGGTCGAAGACAGGATGGTCCATTAAACGGCGGCCAACGGCCAGCCCTTCTCTCTCTTCATCATACTCATCGTTCTCTTCCATTCCCTCTTCATAGATCTGAATCATTTCAAGGGCCAGGAATACGCCAAGGGAATGACTGGACTCCCTTGCCTGCTCCAGCTGGTCTTTCTCGCCGAGCATCATGAAAACTTCCATGGGAATGTTTTTCTCATTGACTCTCTCCAGGACTTCCACTGCTGATTCTGCAATATACTCTTCCAATTCTTCCACATCATCACTGTCCAGTTTCGATGCATACCCGAGAATCAGATCCTTCGTCTCTTCTGTTAAGAATCTTTTCTCATCGGCGCGATCCACATAAGCATAGAGAAGATCCTTCAAGGGCTCGCCTTCAAACTCCTCAAGCTCCAGCTGAGCTCCTTCCTCGTTCTTCGCCTCTACGGAAAGAACCAGGAATCCGTCGCTGACTTCCACTTGAATACTGGGGTTGATATCCATACTGAGGACATAGGCCGCTTCATCATCGCTACTGAGTGCTCCTGGAATAAACAGGGCTGAGACCAGTACCAACACTAATGCAGCCGCAAATCCGTAAGGTTTGATTTTTCCAAACATTGTTTTCTTTGCCTCCTTTGTTTTGATCACGTCTTTTTGTGAAAAGAGAATGTTCTCTCCGACTTCACAGGGTTGACGTTTTTTCACCTTCACCGTTTCGCCTCCCCGGGCCATGACGGTGACAAAATCCTTTCCGATGTCCAATACATATCCTTTTTTCATGGTGTTTCCTCCTCAGGTAGATAAGTCTTTAACTCTTCTAAATCACTGTCAAGAATACAATAAAGTGCAATGATGTATTCCCGGTTCTGTTCGATGGTTTTTATGCCCGTAAAGGTTTTTCGCCGAAGGGCCTTGACCGGCAAGCGTCCGGTTCTCTCGAAGCGTTCCCTGAGATCCCGGTCCCCCAGTAAAGCTTTCGCCACCTTCATGGTTTTCTTTCTGGTTCGTTCCTGCTTGGGCCCCCGTTCAACGAGACCCTCAAAGGTGATATCGTAGCGGAAAAGCCGTTCCTTCAAGGCTTCAATTTCCAGCTGAACCTCCAGCCGGTCTTCAAAGGGTTTTTCCTGCCGCCTCCCGGCGAGGGCGGTCTCTTCCGATCCTTCATCAAAGGATGTCACCTGCTGTTCTGCCCTTTGGATCTTCCTGAGATGGTCAATGGAGCGGCTTCGAATCACCACACCGGCAAAGGAGATAAATCCCCCTTTTTTCCCGTTATAACGGTCGATGGCTTCGTTAAACGCAGAAAGACCGACGGAAAAGAGATCATCCGTCTCCTCAATGTATGTTCCCTTGACCTTCGAGAGTTCCGACTTGATAAAATCCCGGTAGGCCTCGATGACTTGACTTCGGTTGTCCGCATCTCCCTTTTGTATGGAGAGAATCTGCTTCTCCAGAGAGTTTTCGGTTCGCTTCATGTCTTCTCACTTCCCTGTGTCATTATAGTGTACGAAATCCCCCTGTCAAAACCGGGGGTTCTTCCGTGATTTTCCTAAAAGTTTTTGTATTTTTTTCCTAAACCGCTTATACTGATATTATACCCTGAAGGAGGAGGTTTCTCTATGGCCTATGAGTCGAAAATTAAAAGCAAGGAAGTGGACGAGCTGTTTCGCGGAATTCTCTCCCTGGAAACGGAAGAGGAATGCTACCGGTTTTTCGAGGATCTCTGCACCTTCAAAGAGGTTCTTTCCATGGCCCAGCGGCTGCAGGTGGCCAAGATGCTGAAGCAGAAGAAAACCTACGGAATGATCGAAGCGGAAACCAAGGCAAGCACCGCAACCATCAGTCGGATCAATAAATTTCTCCAGTACGGCTCCGATGGATATGGATTAATTCTTGACCGTCTTTTGGAGCAGAAAAAACAGGAAGTGGCGGAAGCCGAGACAGAGATGGAAGATGAGACGGATACGAAGACGAAGAAAAAATAAAGGACCCGCCCCCGGAAAATTAGAGGAACACTCTGATTTTCCGGGGTTTTTTCTGTTCTTTTTCTGTCGTGATCCTCCCGGTGTTCAGGCAAATTGTTGTCGGAAAATTTAAACTTTGGGATTTTTCACAGAAAACCTCTCTCCCCCTGTTGACATCCATTCCAATCGGGTGTAAAATCAATTTATGCTTTATCACTTTACCATGATAAAGCGGTAAAGTTTTTGAGAGGAGACATCCCATGGAATATTTTAAATCACAGGTCCCCCGGGGATCCAAATACGAGTATTATACCTACTTTGAACCGAAGGAGATCATCACCAGTCAGCTGAAGGATCTTTTTCATCAATACGGCTACCGGCAGATTGCTGTGCCCACCTTCGAATATTTTGAGCTTTTCAAGGAATCGAAAGGGCTTTTGGAGAACTCCGCCATGCTGAAGTTTATCGATCCGGCGGGAGATATCCTGGTTCTTCGTCCCGACTGCACCATCCCCATCTCGAAGATGGTGGCCAATGCCGAGAGTGAGCCCTATCATTTACGCCTCTCCTACGTGTCCAATGTGTTCCGGGGGAACTCCCTTCATGAATCCTCCGCAACGGAATTCACCCAGGGAGGAATCGAATACTTCGGGGATGACAGCCCCGACGGAGATGCGGAAGTTATCTCCATGGCCATTAAATCTTTACTTGTCAGCGGATTTGAAGAGTTTCAGATTGACCTTTCAAACATCAACTTCTTCAAGCACTCCCTTGAAGAGGCAAAGCTCTCCGGGGATGAGGAAGAGGAATATAAGAATCTTATTTTAAGCAAGAATTTCACGGCACTGAAAGCCTTTTTAATTTCCCTGAAGGAAAAGAAAAGAGAAACTCCGATCCCCGACTCCATCATCAGGCTTCTGGAAGCAATGCCCACACTGTACGGTCGGCCGGAGAAGGTCTTATCGAAAGTGGCGTCCTTCGGACTTGATCCCGACCATTTTCAGCATCTCACAAGGCTGATGAAGGTCTACGAGATCCTGAGTGAATACGGATTTGAGCAGTATCTCTATTTTGATCTCAGTCTGATCAACCATTTCGATTATTATGACGGTGTGCTCTTTCAGGGATATCTGAAGGGACACGGTAAAGTGATTGTGCAGGGGGGCCGCTATGACCCCTTAACCGAAGCCTTCGGGCGGAAAATCCCCTCCGTGGGATTTGGAATAAACTTAGACGAGGTGATCCAGGCAATGAAAACATTTAACCAGAAAATCGAATCCCCCTATTACACCGATTATTTAGTTCTCTACGAGGACGCTCAGCGAAAGGAAGCCTATGAAGTGGCGGAGTCCATCCGTCGAAAAGGTTTTGTGGTGGAGATGAACCCCAAGGGAGATCTGAAAAAACAGATTCAGGGGGCCCACACGAAGAACATCAAAGAGATTTTAGTCTACAACGATCAACGGTTGGAGCTGATCAACCTGGTCGCCGATGATGTGGTGAAGGTCTACAAGAACACCTTTATCCGCTCTCTGGATGATAAAAAACGGGATTTGGCAACGGTATCGATCCACTAAGGCTCGGTACCCTTCTTTATACAGGAAGCTGATCAGTTCGGGAAAGGAGAACACTATGATAAACATCGCACTGGCAAAGGGGCGTCTCGCCAAAGAGGGCTATGAAATATTCAAAACCCTGGGGTATGACGTTCCCGCCATGGAAGAGAAATCACGAAAGCTTATCTTTGAGGATCTTGAAAAAGGGATCCGCTATATATTAGTGAAGCCCGCCGATGTCCCCGTGTATGTGGAAAAGGGTGCGGCGGATCTTGGAATTGTCGGGAAGGATACCTTACTGGAGGAGGATCGGGACCTTTACGAGCTTCTGGATCTCGGCTTCGGACAGTGCCGCTTCTCCGTTGCTGCTCTGAAGGATACCAAGGTGGATTTCAACCAAAGCCCTCTTAGGGTGGGAACCAAATATCCCAAGGTGTCCAAGTCCTTCTTTTTGAAAAAGGGGATCCCCGTGGATATCATTGAGCTTCAGGGCTCGGTGGAGCTTGCCCCCATCATCGGTCTCTCCGATGTGATCGTGGACATCGTTGAAACGGGAAACACCTTGATTGAAAACGGCCTGGAGGTTTTGGAGGATATTGCTCCTTTAAGCGCCCGGCTGATCGCCAACAAGGTCAGCTTTAAAACGAAAAACGGACAGATGGAAGAGCTCATTGAAAAAGTTCAGGCCTATCTTGAGGAGCAGAAGGAGGAATAACCAATGGAATGGATTGAAACGAAAACCACTCCCCAAAAGGAGATTCTGAAAATGACGGAAAGCCCCATGGATCTTTTTACCGATGAGATCAAAGCCTCGGTGAATGAGATTGAAGCCATGGTGAAAGAGGAGGGGGATCTTGCCCTTTTGAAATTGACAAAACGGTTTGACGGTGTGGAGCTGGAAAATCTCCGGGTTCCCCGATCGGACTTTGAAGATGCTTTAGCCTCTCTCTCCGACGAGTTTTTCGACGCCTTGAAGCGGGCAAAGAAGAACATCGAAAAGTATCATCAAAAACAGGTCCGGGAAAGCTTTTTCACCCGGGAGGAAAACGGAGCCATCCTGGGGCAGATGATCAGCCCCATCCAAAGGGTGGGTCTTTATGTGCCTGGAGGAACCGCAGCATACCCCTCTTCCGTCTTAATGAACGGAATTCCCGCTCTCCTTGCGGGAGTTGAGGAGATTGCACTGGTCTCTCCCCCGGGAAAAGACGGAAAGGTGCAGCCGGGAGTGCTGGCCGCCGCAGAGCTTCTCGGAATTGATGAAGTCTACGCGGTAGGCGGGGCCCAGGCAATCTTCGCCATGAGCTATGGAACTCCCAGCATCAGGAAAGTGGATAAGATCGTGGGTCCCGGAAATGTCTATGTGACCTATGCGAAAAAACAGGTCTACGGTCAGGTGGATATCGATATGATTGCCGGACCAAGCGAAGTGCTGATTATCGCCGATGAGGGGCAGAACCCCCGGTTTATCGCGGGAGATCTTCTTTCCCAGGCGGAGCATGACACCATGGCATCAGCAATCCTTATCACCCCTTCGAAGACCCTTGGGGAAGCGGTTTTGGCAGAGCTGGACCTCCAGGTGAAAGAGCTTCTTCGGCGGGATATGGCAGAAAAATCCCTGGAGAACCGGGGAAAGATTATTATCACAAAGGATCTGGATGAAGCCTTCGCCTTATCCAATGAGTTTGCACCGGAGCATCTGGAGATTCTTGTCTCCGATCCCATGACCTGTCTGACGAAAGTGAAAAATGCAGGGTGCATCTTCCTCGGCCCCTATTCTCCTGAACCTCTGGGAGATTACTATGCGGGAACCAACCATACCCTTCCCACCAGCGGAACGGCGAAATACTTCTCACCTCTCTCCGTGGATGATTTTATCAAGAAATCCTCCATCGTGTATTACACCAAAGAGGGTCTGAAAGAGGCACGGGAAGATATTGGGCTGCTGGCTGACAATGAAGGTCTGGAAGCTCATAAAAAAGCGGTCGATCTTCGATTTGAAGATGATGAATAGCAAATCGCAGCTTGCTGAGTTTGAACTGGAAAAAGACAGATTGAAGTTTGGCAAGAAACGATGAGATTGAACGTTGGTAACAAATGGTATATATAATAAAATGAGAGGAGCTGATTCAATGAAACACCTTCTCAGTGAAAGCTGTAAACACTTAAACCCCTACGAGGTGAAGAAAGAGAATCCACGGGAGGACGGGATCATCCCCGTAAAAATGGATGCCAACGAAAGTCCCTATCCTCTGCCGAAAGCCGTGTTGTCCCGGGGAATGGAACGGATCAGAACCATGGACTTCCAGCTTTATCCCGATACGGATTCCACGGTGCTTCGAGCCTCCATTGCCTCTTTCATCAATCGGTTTCCCGAGGAGGTGCTGGTTGGAACCGGCTCTGATGAAGTCATCCAGATTCTCCTCAATACCTTTTTGAATTCAAAGGATGTGGTCGTAAGCCACAGCCCCACTTTTCCCATGTACGGCATTTTTACCGAAACCCAGGGTGGCACCTACCGTAAGGTTCCCTCTTTGGAGGGCTTCCGGGTGGACATTGACGGAATCATAAAAACCGCCAATGAGGAAAAGGCAAAAATGATTTTTCTCTGTACTCCCAATAATCCCACAGGAACCGTTATTCCAAAGGAGGATGTGATTCGGGTTCTTCGGAAGACCGATTCCATGGTGGTGGTGGATGAAGCCTATGGAGAGTTTGCAGAGGCGGACTTTTTAAATCTTATCAAGGACCCCGCCTTCGATCTGGAAAAAGAGGAGCTGGACCGCTTAGTGATCCTTCGAACCTTTTCCAAGGCCTACGGAATGGCCTCCCTCCGATGCGGATTTGCGGTGGGAAGCAAAAAGACGATCTCTTACTTAAACCGGGTCAAGCCCCCCTATAATCTCAATAAAATCACCCAGATTTTCGCAGAAGAGATGATGGAATATTGTAAGACTCCGGAGGGCAAGGCAGAGATGGATCACCGGATTCATGAGCTGATTCGGGAGCGGGAGAAGTTTAATGACTTTCTCGGGAATCTTCCCGGAATCACCGTCTTTCCTTCAGAAAGCAATTTTCTCTGTTTTTCCAGACGAAAAACCGGCGGCAAATTTCCGGGGGAAGATCCCTTATATCTTGATCGCCGCTTAGAGGAAAAAGGATTTTTAATCAAGTATCTTTTCCAGGATTCCGAGCACTGTTATTATCGTTTCTCCTTCGGTCTGCCTGAAGAAAACAAAGGCCTGAAGACCGCACTGAAGGAACTGATTGAAGAATATGCCCCTGCACCTGCTGTAGTAAAATCCCCGAACCCGGGTGAAGTAAAGGAGGAGATCTAAATGGCATCCCGCTTTGCAGAAATCACACGCAGAACAAATGAAACCGAGATCGCTCTGACCCTCCTTCTGGACGGCTCGGGACGGGCAAAGATTGAAACCGGTGTAGGATTTATGGATCACATGCTCCATCTTCTTGCCGCCCATGGAAAGTTCGACCTGACCATTGTTGCAAAAGGCGATGTGGAGGTGGATGATCATCACACTGTTGAAGATCTCGGTATCGCCCTTGGTGAAGCCTTTAAAAAAGCGTTAGAGGACAAGCGGGGCATCAGCCGCTACGGAACCGCTTTGATTCCCATGGATGAAGCCTTGATTCAAGTGGCTCTCGATTTCAGCGGGCGAACCGCAGTGGAGTATCATCTGACAGGACTGAAAGATCAGGTGGGAACCTTCGACACGGAGCTTGTGGAGGAGTTCTTCCTCGGCTTTAGCCGGGCTGCGGGTCTTACCCTCCATGTGGACCGGATCCGGGGGAAAAACACCCACCACATTATCGAGGGTGCCTTTAAGGCCTTTGGCCGGGCACTGAAAGAAGCCGTGGAAATCGTCGGTGACGAAATCCCTTCCACGAAAGGACTGCTGTAAAACCGTCCCCGTGGTTGCTCTAATCATAAATACCATCAGAAATGAGGAAACACAATGATTGCAATTATCGATTATGATGTGGGAAATATAAAAAGTGTCTGCAACGCCATGGATCTCCTGGAGATGGACTGGGTGTTGACACGGGATAAAAAAGAAATTCAGGATTCCACTGCCATTATCCTTCCCGGAGTGGGTGCATTTGAGGATGCCATCAATTCTCTGAAGGAACATGGGCTGGTGGATCTTTTGAGGGAGGAAATCGCAAAAGGAAAACCCTTCCTCGGAATATGCCTTGGAATGCAGCTTCTATTCGAACGAAGCTATGAAAACGGAATCTTCGAAGGTCTCGGTGCGCTAAAGGGCGATGTGATTCCCTTTCAAACCTCTTTAAAGGTGCCCCATATGGGATGGAACTCTTTGAAATTCAACCCTGAGAAAAAAGATCACCCCATCCTGAAGCGCAATCAGGATGGAGAATATGTCTATTTCGTTCACAGCTACTATGTTGACGGAATGGATGATGAAACCATTGCTTTCGGAGAATACGATCAGACGTTTTCCGCCCTGGTGGGGAAAGGCTCCCTCATCGGGATGCAGTTCCATCCGGAAAAAAGCGGAGACGTGGGTCTTCGCCTCTTAGAAAGCTTTAAGGAGATGATTCAATGATTCTCTTACCCGCAATCGATCTTCTTGATGGAAAATGCGTCCGCCTGAAACAGGGGGATTACAATCAAAGCACCCGGTACAATGAAGACCCCATAGCAGTGGCAAAGCAGTGGGAGAAACACGGTGCAAAAATCCTTCACATTGTGGATCTGGACGGTGCCAAGGAAGGAAGTCAGCGAAATCTTCCCGTGATCGAAAAGATTTTAGAAGAAGTGAAAGTTCCCATCCAGCTTGGTGGAGGAATACGGAGGATTTCCACGGTCAAGACCCTGATCGACCTCGGTGTTTCCCGGGTAATATTAGGAACCGCCGCCTTGGAGGATCCGGAGTTTCTGGAACAGGCACTGAAGGAGTACGGAGAGAAAATCGCCGTCTCCATCGACACCAGCAAAGGCTGCGTTGCCCTTCGGGGCTGGCTGGATGTCAGCGAAGTAAAGGGCATCGATTTTGCCAGAAGCCTTGAAGGGAAAGGTCTGAAGACCCTGATCTACACCGATATTCAAAAGGACGGCATGATGCAGGGCCCGAATTTTGAAGTGTATCGGGAATTGAAAGAAAAAACCGGAATGAAGATTATTGCCTCCGGTGGAGTCTCCACTGTGAAGGATCTAAAACGCTTACAATCGATGGACCTTTACGGCGCCATCGTGGGCCGGGCTCTTTACGAAAACCCCGAGCCTTTTTACCCGTACTTTTAATACAAAATGCGTTGTGAAACAACAAAAACCAACCATGGGGACGGTTCTCGCGGTTGATTATGGAATATAATGGTAAAACCAACCACGAGAACCGTCCCCGCGGTTGGTAACGCGGTTGGTCGCAGAAGGGAAGTGACAGGATGCTTGCAAAACGAATTATTCCCTGCCTGGACGTTCGGGACGGCAGGGTGGTCAAGGGCACCAAGTTTGAAAATATCAAGGAGCTTG
>SL_3KL_010_SEDDRAFT_10006065_pt1 | contig 10826 bp, 12 predicted proteins | sample SodLakKL_010_SED_2_FD_10381 | JGI IMG/M metagenome (IMG submission 10381)
CTGGCCGCTGTTCATCATCCGGGCCGTTATTCCGGTTTTCACAGCCTGCTCCATATCGGCATCTTCCAGCACGATAAAGGCGTTGTTGCCGCCCAGTTCCAAGCACCGATTTTTTGAGGTACTTACCGGAAAGTTCTCCCACTGATTTCCCGGCCCGTTCGCTGCCGGTCAGCGTTACCGCTTTTACGATATCGTTAGAAATGATCTTTTCGGTTTTATCGTGATGAATGAAGAGGTTTTGGAAAACGCCATCGGGAAATCCGGCTTCCATGAATATTTCCTCGATATGAGTTGCGCATCCAAAAACATTCGAAGCGTGTTTCAGCAGCCCAGTATTCCCTGCTGCAAGCGTTGGCGCCGCAAAACGAAACACCTGCCAGTACGGGAAATTCCACGGCATGATGGCCAATACTGTCCCAATCGGATCGTGACTCACAAAACTTTCCGAGGCGTCTGTTTCAATAATCTCATCGGCCAGGAATCGCTCTGCATTTTCAGCATAAAAATCACACACCCAGGGTCATCGTCTTCGCATATTTCTCTACATTGTTTCTGAGCACGCCGCCCGCATTTACCAGCAGCTTACAACGCTCATTTACAGGAATCTCTCGCCAGGATTCAAACGCCACCCTGCGATTTTTCAAGGATATCGTTTACCTCCTTCTCAGTGTGCTCTTTGTAGGTGGCGATCTCTTTACCGTTGTGTGGATTGATGCTTTTGAATGTCATTTGTTTACTTTTTTTACTGAATAATTTGATTTTTCATGGTTCTGTAAGTCTCTTTCGTGTTACGATTTGACGGTTATCAGTTTTATGGCATCTCTTTAATTTACTAACCTGAGTTCGATTTAAAAATCTAAGCTTTTTCATAATTTGGGTTGGAGGTGCCACGCCCCGTAAGGGATCCCAATGGGAAAGTCACGAGGACACTAAGGTACACGAAATTCCATACCAGGATAGAAACCCTTCGTGATTCTTTGTGTCCTCGTGACTTTTATAAAAAACAAATGGCCAATATCCTTGATACTGTCTTTTCTCACAGCCTCTACTGATCAGGCTCATTACCATCATTTTTAAATCGAACTCAGGTTATTAAGCCGAAAAACCGACTTTTTTTCTATCACGTAAGTCTATTTTTCACCTGAGAAATCCTATCGCTCTGCGGTTCAGGCTGAAGGGCGCTGAAGAGATCAAATTCACAGGAAAAAGGAGGGGTTACTTTGAATCCCTGGCGCACTCCACCAGTTCTTTAAACAAATTTCTCTGCCTCGAAATCTGAATCAGGTACTCCGGATGCCACTGCACACCGATCACAAACGGATAGCCGGGATGTTCCATAGCCTGAACGATGTCGGTGTGAACTTCTCGTGCCACCAGCTCCACGCCTTGCCCGGGAACGTCAATGGCCTGGTTGTGAAGGGCATTTACGTTGCATATATCCGTTTCAAGCAGCTGTTCGAGGCGGGAGCCCGGTTTGATCTGTACTCTCTTTTTGGGAAAGATGGATGTGACCTGCGGCTGCTCCACATAAAATCCCCTGATATTTTGATGGAGGCTTCCCTTGAAGTGAACGTTCATCAGCTGCATGCCGCGGCAGATACCCAGAACGGGTTTGTTTTGAGCCAGTGCGTCGTGAAGCAACGTCAGCTCAAGCCGGTCGCGCTCCACATCTATCGGGGCGCTTTTCGTGTGCCGGAAATAACGGCTGGCCCAGTAGATGGGAAAGAAAATAATGGACAGAAGCCATTCAAAAACTGTTCGTTTATCCTTTACCAACACAGCCTTCTCAATAATTTCCTGATTGTAGTGTTTGGGCTCCACATCTGCACCGCCGCCCAGAATCAGCCCGTCCAGACTGCTCATGTCTGCGGGCCTGTTTGGCGTCACCCTTTCAGGCAGGCCGCCCGCAATCAGTACAGAAAGTGCAGTAAAGAACCATGCAGCCCCGCCTCCATAGTCCGGCCCTGTAACCCCTATTAAAGGCTTGCTTTCAATCGATTTCATCTACCCATCGGTTAATAAGTTCAATCCATTTGTTTTCAAAGCGTATGAGCGTTTCTCGCCTCATTCGCAGCCAGGCTCGTGAATAGCGGTTCAGCAGTTTGTCATCAAAGGCCATCAGCTCCACCAGCACCCACCGGTTCCACTCATCAGCAAGTGTCCAGGATATATCCTCAAGAGAACAGTTGGGTAGCCTGTAATGGAATGTTGGGCGTGGTGTGGTCAGTTCTTCTTTTATCAAAGAGGCAGTCAGTTCTTTATTCAAATGCAAAAATACAGGAAGCATATCCAAAGGTCGGTTCCGGGAATTTTCAAAGAGGAAGTAATCGGTGATCAATTCATCCATAGAGGGTTTGTAATCGGGATTAAGGATGTGAGCAATGTAATCCGCTTCAAACTCATTGATGAAGGGTGTGATTTTCCGGCTCATATTAATTTTAGCATCTTTACGAATCCATGGATCGAGCATTACGTATGCGCGCAGATGATTTAAAAGGCTCAATGCACTCTGATCCGGAATTTCAGGATTAATATGCAGGCCGAAGGCATAGATAAATGAACTGCCTGTACCTTTTACCTTGCGAATTCGGAGCTCATTAACCAGCCTGTTTAATTCACTCATCCTTGAGATAGGTATGGGTGGTGTGACTATTTCGAACGGGACCACCGATGAGACCATATCCTTCAGAGACCCCTCAATAGATTCGATGTTCTTCAGTTTCGATACATCTATACCCATTGTATGGAGCAGCTTTTCGTACTTTTTGTCTCTCAGGATCTGCGCATCCAACTCCAGTTTGAATCTTCCAAATTCAGTATCGCTTATGTCATATTTATAGGTGCTTAAACGGTTCACAACTCCGCCATAGAGAGATTTGATGATATCCGCTGCGTCATCCATCTCCACGCCCGTAAATTCAAACTCATAGCCTACCCGGCGCTCCTCTCCGGAGGGGTTTTGAGTGATGGGTGGTGTTTTGAAAACAGATTTTTTCATGTGCAGTGTAAAAGGCTAAATAGCTTTAGTCCGAAATAATAACCACTTATGGAGTGTCCCTCCGTCAGCCGACGGAGGGCAATGGGGGATGATTACAGGGGTTAGAGGCTCTAAAATAACTCATGTAGAGATCAACGCTTCGCATGCATCCCCCCTTCGAGAGGCTGTGAGAAATTAAAAAATCAAGCATTTAAAACACTCCTTTTATTTGGCCACAAAGTCGCGGGGACCCGAAGAATCATGAAGGGTATCATTTTGATATCGTTATACTTCGTGTACCTTCGTGGCTTTGTGTCTTTCAGCCGGTTGGCAGATCCCTTTGGGACGTGGTAAAATTTAATGGTCATTATCTTTGATTAAGTACTTTTTCACAGCCTCTCGAAGGGGGACTACCACTACAAGGCAGCTAAAAATTCATCCGGATTGAAAACAGCTAAATCACTTTTTCGATAATCTTTCGTGTTTCTGGTTATAATTACATTCACTTCACCGTTGGAGATAGCTGAAAAATTTTGGATCGCATCCTCAAAATCCTTGAACTCTGAATCGATCGCTTTTAATAGGGTTTCCTTATTGGTTACAAGCATATCAAGAATTTGAAGCAGTTTCCGCAGCTGTTGAAGCACTTTTTTATGGCTGCCGGTTTTTCGTAATAGATAATAGCAGTTACTGAAAATAACGGACGTGGTATAACCTTTAATCTCGCCCTTTTCACATAATGCCAATATGGATTCGGCACTGCCTGCAAATGGTTTTCTGTCGTAGAAAAAATCGAGTAAAATGTCGGTATCAATTAAAACTTTATACAAATCAGTTGTATTTCTTTTCTAACTCTTCCGACAGTGATTTTTTGTAATCAAAACCGGAGGGTTCTTTAAATGAACCTCGTAGAGACCGTGTGAGCGCCGTAGAGCGATCAGATTTTATCTCTTTCTTTTCTGATGTAGCCTTTAAATAATTTTCTACCATTTCAGAGAGGCTTTTGCCTTTCTCTTTGGAATATTTTTTGGCTTGCTTGATGACATCCTTATCAATTGTAAGGGTTAATTTTTTATTCATAGCGGCTTTATTGAGTGCTGTGCTTATAAGTAACACGTGTAATATAAAATTAATTCACACGTGTGGCAATAGCTTATAAGTCCCCCTTTCCCCAAAGGGATCCATGCGGGGGAAGAGGGCAATGGGGGATGAGTGCAGGGTTTAGAAGATTTAAAATAACTCAGATATAGATCAACGCTCCTTCAGCATCCCCCCGGTGAAAACGCTGATCGCGTTTCCACATTCCCTCCGCCAGCTGGCGGAGGGACTCTTTTTCTTTACTCAAACCGAATCACCAATGGAAAATCCTCCCGGCTCTCCGGTTTTTCGCGGAGAAAGAGCAGCTCATACAGTTCGCCATTACGCCAGGTTTCAATGAACTCATCATAGGTTTTGGATCCGGGATTACCGCTCTGCCCGCCGGGATAAACGCCATAGCCGCGCACGCCGTTAGGATCAAGTTCCACAATCATTCTCCAGGATGGTCCGTGGCTGCCGCGGATGGCATTCACCGACTCAGCCCCTCCACCTGTAAAAAGGTTCATGATTCCCATGCCCGGTATCTGAGCAACATGATTGAGGCTGGTATTGTTCACATACCCCCACTGCCAGGATTGTCCCGGTTCTCCATATCTGCCGGTTAGCCGCTCAATGGCACTGTTGAACGACTGTTTGACCAGATCGCCCAATGTTTCGACCTCTTCGGTTTGAATATTGTTGAACCAGTGAGATTCCGGTTCACCCTGAATCAGTTCTACGGTTATGTCGCGATCGGGGCGCCGCATTGGATATTCTGTGTCATATTTATTGTCCCAGATGGCCCCATAGAGTTCATTCCACCAGGTATGGAAAACGGAGGCTTCGATACTGTTTCCCTCATTCATGTAATCCCAATTTCTTAGACTATTCAAGAGTTCAGTCTCATTTTCATTCAGTTCGGCACGTTCCATCTGTTCAAGCATAACAGGCAAGGCGTTGAAAGCGTGATAGCTGAAGTTGTCCATCAGCATTTCCCGGAAATCTTCCACAGTAATATTCTCCATCACCCTGAGCCTGTCGTTGATGCGCCGCCCCCGCTCATAAGGGGCAAAATCATCGCCAAGGTAGTAGGGATAATCTGCATCGGCAGGATATTGATTGGCCGCGCTGAGAAATCCCCGCTCGGGGTTCAGGCTGAACGGGTTCTGTTCGAATGGAATAAACTCCCTCCAGTCGTACCGGGAATCNCTCCCGTCACTCACGGTTCGTCCCTGAAACTCCCATTTAACAGGAAAAAGCCCGCCTGTTTGAATGGCAATGTTGCCGTCGGTTCCGGCGTAGTTCATATTCTGTGCCGGTGACTGATAGGTTCTGAAGGCTTCCCTGAAATCATCATAACCTTTAGCCCGATTCAGTTTGTAGAAGGTGAGCAGTTCATTTGAGGGTTCATGGGCAATCCATCGCAGGGCTTTATTGCGCTGAATAACCTGGCTCACAGGCGTCTCTTCACGGCTTTCATAAACGGGTCCGTGATGGGTGTAAAGTATCGTATCGCTTACGGCTTCTTCTCCTTTTACGTGAATGGTTTCAATGCGGCGCTCTACGGGCAGCCAATCCCCGTCGTGGAGGTATTCATTCTGGCTTTCATCCCGGAATATGATTTCATACCAGTCCATTACATCGGCGCCGGTATTGGTTGAACCCCAGGCGATGTGATCATTAAAGCCCACAATTACGGTTGGAGTACCTTGCAGGGTTACTCCATATACGCTGTGATCGGGTGTATGGAGCTGCAATTCATACCATATGGCCGGCGNACTCATATTGAGGTGCATGTCGTTGGACAGGATCGGGTATCCGCTTGNAGTTTTGGTGCCGTCAACCACCCAGTTGTTGCTGCCATTGTGGGGGTCGGGCTGCCAGGGGAGGATTTCTTCTGTGTAGGAGGGCTGAAAAAGTTCATCCGGACTTTCTGTTTGAATGGGTTCAAAATGCCATTCGGTTCCAGGCGGAACAATTGGGTCCATAAGCAGAGGCCTTGCGCTGAGAAAGCGGTCTACGAACTCCTCACCAAAGTGGGCAAGAGCGTTGCTGGTCTGAACGTCGCTGTTTCGCCCGGCCAGCATTTGTGTCATATATTTGAGCAGAAGAGGGGTGTTAAGCGACTCCCAGGTGCCGGGCTCAATGCCCAAAATCTTGTACTCCAGGGGATAGGTTTCGTACCGGAGAGTGGCGATATATGCATTCACGCCGTCGGCATAGGCCTCTAAGGCTTCTTTTACAACACCGTCATTCATGATGCCTTCAAGAGCCCTCTCTGCTCCATATAGCATACCGAGGCGCCTCTGGTTTCTGTCGTACCAGACCATGCCGGGCCCCAGCCACTCGGCCAGCATCCCGCCGGCCGCCCGTACCTGCAGCTCCATCTGGAAGAGGCGGTCGCGGGCCGTTACATACCCCTGGGCGTAATAGAGATCGTAATCATTTTCGGCAAAAATATGCGGGACTCCACGCTCATCATAAAAGACCTCCACGGGCGAATTGAGTTCGCCTGTGGAAAGCTGAAGCTGTCCATGAATTCCGCGGGTTTCAGCGTTAGCCCAAAAACCCTGGCCGGGATGAAAGAAGGAGCCAATGGCCGGCAGCGGGCCCAATGGGATGGAATAGAGAATTATTACAGCTGTCAGAAGGAAAAGCGTTATCAGCAGGGATATTTTAGGGCTCATGGATCAGTCAGTTTTTTATGTATCGGTGAACGTTACTGAAATGAGAGGAGATGGGAAAGCGTAAATTCAACTACGCTTCGGGCCCTGCTTGGAGGTTTATCGCAGAGGCGCAGAGCCCGCGGAGTTTTTTTGCCACGGAGGCACGGAAAGCCACGGAGAAATCAAAACAGAACCCTTTTAATGTCCAGTTTCACCTTCCCGAAATTCAGGATGAGACCTACTTTGCAGCCGGAGCATTTTAAATAGTTGATGGTTTGAGCCATGTCTTCCGGGGCAATGCCATCTTTGGCTTTAACCTCAAGAATAATTTTATCGAATACTACAAAATCTGCATAAAACTTATGAGGCAGAACAACTTTCTTGTACAGTACTTCATACATTTTCTCACGGTCATACTGGATATCCCGGGTATAGAACTCATATTCAAACGCATCTTTATACACGATTTCTAAAAAGCCGCATCCAAGCTGTTTGTGTATTTCAATCCCTGCCTGAATAATAAGATCTGTTTCGGATTTAAGTGGAAAGTAATCTTGTCTGATCTCACTCTTGCTTTTCATACTCCCTCCGTGATTTTCTGTGTCTGCATGGTTTATCTTATATACTTAAGAACCGTGATTAACCAATCCCTTACAAAAATTTTTACCACGCTCGTAATGAATCCCCATGGGTGTGACACGAAAAAATATGGAGAATTCCGTGTGCCTCCGTGTCTCCGTGGCAAATCTCCCCGTGGCAACTCTCTTACAACGAAAACACTAGCCCGTTTTTCAGCTCATAGGTGAGGTTTGGCACGTCAATTACCGGCTCGGTATCATATGTCATCGTAAAGCTCACGCGGAAGGTAAGGTTACGGGTAATGCGCATATTGAGCTGATTTTCTGATGTAGCGCGCGGTTCAAAAAACCGGTCAGGTCGTGCCTGGTAATAGCCGATCATGGTAAGAGATGTTTGAGGATTGAGCTGCCCGCGGATCACCAGGTTACTGGTGCTTTTAATGAGGTTGTTCTCCACGGTTTCGTCATCTCCGAGCCCCCACTCTTCATGCTCAAACATCACGCCGGTTGAAAAACGTCCGCTCAGGTTCGGCCTGTCGAGAAAGGTGTAGCGGATACCGGCCCCGCCAAGCACCCGGTTGCGAAGCCCAAGGTTATTGTTGTACTGATACTGAGTAAACAGTTCGGGCGAGAACTTCTCTTTTCTCAAAAAGGTAGAACGAAGATGGATATATCCGTTGCTGATGAGTGAATTGCCGTCCACATTCACCAGGTCGAGCTGGGTGATTAACAGGTACTGGTGCAGGTCGGAGAAGTAGGCGGCATTGGCTTGCCCGCCGGTTTTGATGACCCGGTCGTTGTATTTGTTGAGGGAGAAATCGAACCCGAGTTCTCCCACCCATCCGGTTGTGTCTGAATCAGACCGGACACGTTCCACGTTCAGTACCTGCGCCTGTGTGATTTCGGTGAATAGCAGAAGGGTTAAAAGTGTGACGGTAAAAAGAGATACAGATGGAAATTGGTAGTTCATTGAGTATTAAGACGATATTTAAAAAAAATGCATGTGTAACAGGCCACGAAGGCACGAGGACACAAAGGTGCACGAAGTTTTTTTAGAGTTTACTATTCCCTACAAGGGCGACAGCACACCGGTATTCCGGATGAAAATGAATGCATCATAGCGTTCGGGAAGTATGGTTTGTACGTAGTTGCCGCGTTCATTTCGCGGATTATAGGTTACGCCGATAGCTCTATGGGGTATCCAACGATCCAGGGCCCCGGTAAGTTCACGCTCGTCAAATAAGAGGTAAAACGTCTCATAGCCGGTGGCTTCAAGCATGGCCTCCCAGCTGTCCGGCATGGCTTCAGGTACCTCCATGCTTTCCATGTTGCCCTCCCAGTTAAATGCCGCCAAAACCCGGCCGGTATACGTGCCAAACCCGATAGCAAACACATTCTCCCGGCCAAGGGCTTCACGGCTCAGCTGCCCGATATTATGTGCTCCCTGCCGGCCCATTTCTGTAGCCCTTGCATCGCCAATATGGGTGTTGTGAGCCCAGACTATACCTCTGCTGTTATCACCGTAGTACTCCAGGAGTCGTTCGGCCGTGAGATAAAAGTGGGAAGCTCTCTCATTCCACGAGGTGGCATCGCGCTGGAGATTTCCTCTGTAGTGCCGCTCTGCATTGATGGCTACCTTGGCTCCGTGTTCAGCCCTGAAAAATCCCCAGCGATCCGCATCCGGATGCTCCTCAAGGGTTCTTACCATTTCAAGAACCTCCTGCATGTCAGAGGCGCAATCCTGACCTGACTGCTGAATCATGCGTACATAGTCGCCGGGTTCAGAAAAGCGCGTCATACAGGAGTAAGCATTGGAGGCTGATCTCCCAAGGTCAGGATCAATACCCGAAATCCACTCCAGAACATCATCCATTACGGTAAAATTGTCGTACACATCGATACCGTAAAAGCCAACGCGCTCCTCAGCTGCAAGGCCTTCGTTATGTTCATACATCCACTGTACCAGCTCTTTGACCTCTTCATTTTTCCACATCCAGAGCGGCCATCGGGTTATGGATTCCATGGCCTCATCAATTGTAGCAGGCCCGCCCGGTTTGTGCTTTACAAATTTGTTGATTCGTGACGTGGACGACCAGTCGGCCTCAACGGCAATGAAATTAAACCCGTGCTCTTCAATCAAATTCATGCTCAGAGCGGCTCTTTTTGTATAGAATTCAGAAGTACCATGTGAAGCTTCGCCCATCAATACCAGCCGCTCCTCCCCAATGTGATTTGTGAGGGTTGTAAGTTCATCCATGTTTTCGAAAGGGGTGGCGTAACGCTGCAAAAGTTCAGGCAGATCCTGTGCGGAGCAGACGGATACGATGAAAAGAAGAGGAATGAAAAACAGATATCGGACGCGATTCATCATGGTGAACAGTTTATTTAAAGTTTCTTTCTACTGAAAATAACAAAAAGATAGGAACAAACTGCCCAACCTGACAGCGTGGCTTTTATCAGCAACCTTGAAGCGTCCGCAGATCCTTCAAGCGTTGGTGAAGAGGATATATGCCTTGAGATGTTGGGGCTTACTGCTTTCGACGCTGTCAGAAGCACGGAAAAGCGCCGTGAATGCTCATATGTCAGGTCGTAAATTTACTGCCTGAACGGATTGACAATCGTCAGACTATCTATTTGTTGTCCATGCTGAAAATCTTCCGAATAGAGTATGTCGGCTGAAATCTCGGATGCAGCAGCCAGGATGAGAGAATCGTAAAAGGAGTACTGATAGCGGTCTGAAATTTCCAGGGCGGATGTGTACAGTTCACTACTTGGGTAAACCCGCCATAGAGGAGTCAATACAGAATTTAAATACAGTCTGCTGTCCTCTGTTTTTAAAGGGGTTTCAAATTTGGTTGAAGCGACATTGAGAAACTCCTGAACCACCTGGTAGCTGATAAAGCAGTTGTGGTATTTTAATCCGTCATGGATAATTTTCTTTGCAGTTTGTTGTTTCTCTGCAGCGCGGGCGTCGAAGGAGCAAACAAATATATTTGTATCAATAAACGCTCTATCGTTCATTCATCTCTTCTCTGGTAAATGTTTTACCGGGTCGGGCATAGCACAGCTTTTCCATGAGGTGATCAAACTCATCAGGTTTTTCATCTTTAGTGGCGTATTGCTCGAGCCATTCGCGAAATCGCTTGTTCAGAGACGTATTCTCTTTCCTGGCTCTTTCACGGGCCTTTTTGATTAACGATTCATTTGCTGTAAAGGTGATGTTTTTCATGGTGCACGAGTTTCGTGTAAAATACAGAGATTATAAGAACGTGGCAATCCGGGTTATTATTCCACGCTGTTCCCGATGCCAAGCCCCTTCGACGCGTTCGCTCTACTCGCAACCGGTGAGAGATCTAAATTACACGTCCGCTGGTACACTGAACATCCCTCCCACGCCAAGGCGTGGACTCCCCTCGAGGGGAGATTTATTGAGTCACCTAAAAAATAGTATTGCCCGTCACCCACATAGTACTTACTCGTTCCTGTCATCCACAATCCCGACCGGAGCGTTAGCGGAGTGGAGGGATC
>SL_3KL_010_SEDDRAFT_10006067_pt1 | contig 10823 bp, 9 predicted proteins | sample SodLakKL_010_SED_2_FD_10381 | JGI IMG/M metagenome (IMG submission 10381)
GACCGTCATCTCCGACTGCGCCGCGATCCGGATCTTCTTGCCCGATGCCAGCAGGCCCCGCCACTCCTTAATCCCGGTATGCTTTTCCGACTCACGCGGCCAAACCGTGCGCTTCGTATCGTCTCGAACCGCAACAATTTCGCCCGGCCGGCGTTCCGTGCGGATCTGCTCGGGAAGCGGCGAGGGGTACAGTTGCCAGCCCGGAATGGCAACGCCGGTATGGGTCTGTCCGGCACCACGGGAAGCAAACCGAAATCGCCGGGATACCGGGGTGGGTTTGAACCATGAACCAGGTTGATGAATCTCTGCGCCATTCATGATGAACGCGGGGCCAATATCGTGGTAGGCTCCCTTCAGTTTTGGTCCGAAACTCCAGCCCGGAATCTCGCGCACCTTCCAGGGACTGCTGCCGGTGTTGAGGTCCACCGTTTTCAACCCCTCGGAGGCGCAGATGAAGCCGCCCCGGTAGGTCTTCTGGGCCATCGGTGCGATCTCGCCGATCCACCAGACCCGGGCTGAAAGCGTGTGCCGACCGGCCGGAAGGGATACCCGGTACGACGCAAAGCTCCAGTGGAGATCATCGCTCCGGTCGGGTCCCGTTGAGATCAGTTGATCGTTCAAGCAGAGCTCATATCGCATGTCCGCGCTGACATGAAGGCGAAAGCTCGATTTTTTGGAGAGTGAAAAGACGCGCCGGAACTCAAGAACCACATGATCATCCCGTCCCTTCTCCGGATGCCAGATCCACAGAGCACTCTGGATCGGGTACTGTGGGTAAATATTCAGGTCTTCTTCCGGTTCGACCGGAGCCGTGGCAATACGTCTAACGTTCATGAGGATCAATCTCCTTTAATAGGCTCAGTGCGTGTGAAATCCGACTGCGGTTTCGATCAGGGAGTGCAATTCGGGATCGTGCCTTGTGCCAGAACTGAGAATGGGCGCGGTTACAGGGGGTGATGGAATCGCAATGGCACCGCTTTGCAATGCAATTCAGGACACCCACAAATCGCCCAGCCGGAGCGATCCCGACCGAATCATCCTAATCCCCTAATTAAAAATCACATATGCTCCTATCCCAGCCATTTCTCACCACCCGAAATCGTTGGCCGTCCTAATCGCCCACCAGGAGGCCCTCACGACAATGGCTCTCGACAGGGCGAATCTAGTAGCACTAGATATCGGCTTCACCGGGAAAAGACTGGGCAAGACCCTGAACTCGCTCATCATTGCCCAATCCGCGACACAGAGATCACCGACATCAACGCCCCGTTCTGAGCACATGGAATTCTGCCCTGGTATCTATGAACATGCGGCGGGCCGGATCGGGCGTACGCCATGGGAGGTCTCACGTTCCGCGGAGTTGCTGTTTGCCGCGCATCGCGCCGCATGGGAGCTTTACCAGCAGCGAATAATCGTGGTCGGGATCGATGTCTACAACCTCGAGCCGGAGGCGTTTGGCAGCGTCATTCCTCAACCACCCGGGTACGCGGTTCCAGCGATCACCAGGCATGCGGTGGACAATCTCGAGGATCTTCGGAACCTTGAATTGCCGGATCCCGATGCCAGCCCACGGATCCTCGCCACGCTCGAAGCCGGTCAACAACTGCAAGCCGCGTGCAGAGGCGCCGAAGTTCGAATCCCGATCTGCGGCCCCCTCGCCCTCGCCAATGGCCTTTCAGGCATGGAGCCATTGCTGATCGGGCTGATGGATGACCCCGAAGCCGCCATGCAAGGAATCCAGCATGTGCTGAACTTTCAATACGCATTCCTCAAAAGCATCCAAAGAGCCGGCCTCCGCCCCATGATATTCGAATCCGGCGTGACGCCACCGTTGCTCTCAACAGGTTTGTTCGCTTCGGTGGAGGCACCGTTGCTCGCGTCGGCGTTCGACCGATGCGAATCGCTGTTCGGCGAGCGCCCCTCCTGTATCATCGGCGGAAACAGTGCACCGATCGCCAAGGGTTTGCTGGACACCGGTCCCGGTTATGTCATCGCACCCTCGGAAACCGATCAGGCAGCGTTTCTCGCCATAGCAAACGCGTTCCCAAGAGTGCATGTGCGCGTCAACATGGACGCCCGCGTGCTCGTGAAGCCGGATTTTGGTTCGGCACAATCCGAATTAACGCGAGTCATGGCCATCGCGGCAAGTCGCCCGAATACGTCAGTCGGCTGCGGCGTCGTACCGTACGATGCCGACCCGGCCGTAATCATCCGGTTGCGGGATCTTTCTCTGGCCTCTGCATTCCCACGCTTGACCTGACGAATCCGGTTCATTTGGGTGGCAGCACTATGAAGGTAATCGTTACTGGGGGGAGCGGAAAAGCGGGAGCGTTTGTTGTTCGGGAACTCGCCTCGACCGGGCATCAGGTGGTAAACCTTGACAACCGTTTCCCCGACGAGGCACTGCCGGCGAAAACACTCAAGGTCGAGCTGACGGATGCGGGCGAGGTGTACGACGCGTTTGCCCAGTCTCGTCCCGAGGGCGTGTGCCATCTGGCTGCGAATCCGCGTCCATCAGGATTTCCCCGGCAGGAGATTTTCACCGGCAACGTGGAATCGACATACAACGTGCTGCAGGCAGCAGGCGACTTCGGGGTCCGCCGCTTTATCTATGCGAGCAGCGAGATGGCAACCGGCTGGGTCGGAACCGGCCTGATACCGCCGCGATTCCCCTTCAATGAAGAGGATCGCACGCCGTCGCCGATTGCGTATGCGATGAGTAAATACATGGGAGAGGTCCTGGCAGACGGCTTCGCCGTGCGACACCCGTCCATGGGCATTGTGAGCCTCCGGATCAACAACGTCATCATGCCCGATCACGAGGTGCTCAGAAAACGGCGCGAAAACTTCCCGGACGGATATGCCAACTTCTGGAGCTACATCGATGCGCGGGATGTCGGTTCAGCGTTCAGAGCATCTCTCGAAGGGACGAGTTCCGGGCATCAGGTTTTTCTGATTGCCGCCTCGGACACGGTACTCGAAATGCCCGTCCAGGAGGCGTTCAAGCGCCATTTCGGATACGACGGGCCCTTCCGTGAAGCGCACCCGCCCCATGCGTCCGTCTTCGACTGCAGCAAGATCGAACAGACCTTCGGGTGGACGCCGGCCCACTCCTGGCGACACTGATGCAGCCGGGTGCTGCTGTAGGAATCTCTTTCAGGAAACCCCAACGAAATCGCCTGTCGTACACAGCGTCGGTACGGCGCGCCCGGCATTGGGGTATCATGGACCGCCGTTCTTCCTTGTTGCCCAAACATCGGGCGCAGGTCACACTGCAACGCCATGTTCAGCGCGCTTGCATGGATCCGGTTCCCGATCCCCGTTCCCGTCTTGCTGCCTCCCTGGATCAGTCGAGACCAGAGAGAGCCGCGCCGTGCTTTCGCCGGCGCGGTGCAGACCGTCCACCTCCCATCCATAACCACCCCATGCCATGAAACTCACACCTAACCTGCTCACTCACGACGACGGTTCACCTGTTTCCCGGGAGCATTGGCCCCGGCGGCGCGATGAACTCTATCAGGCGATCATTCCTCACGAGTTTGGGGGCATGCCGCCGGCGCCCGAACGGGTCGACCTGCTGCTCCGATCGAGGGGTACGGTGCGCGCATGGAAATCAGTCCAGTATCACACCTACGAAGTGCGCGTCCGCTTTCCGGAAGGCAAGGAGCTCTCCCTCACCCTCTCCCTGTGGTTGCCGCCGGGCGAGGGACCCTTTCCGGTCGTCGTGGATGGTGACGGTTGCTGGCGTTATTTTAGTGACGAGGTGGTGCGCAGTGTCCTGGAACGCGATTGCATCGCGGCTCGCTTCGATCGGACCGCAGCGGCGGCGGACAACCCCGACGATTTTCGGCGAACCGGGTTGTATCGCCTCTTCCCCGACGCGGATTTCGGGGTTTGTTCGGCGTGGGCGTGGGCGTACCACCGCTGTGTTGATGCGCTGCTCCAGATTCCGCATATCCGTCCCGACGGCATCGCGATCACCGGGCATTCCCGCGGCGGAAAAACCGCGCTCCTCGCCGGCGCAACCGACGAGCGCATCGCCATCACCAACCCGAACAACTCCGGGATCGGCGGTGCCGGCCTCAACCGCCTCAAAATGCAAGGGAGTGAGACCATCGACTCATTCTTCGGCTCCCGGAATATTTTTTGGTTCGGGAAGGGGTTCGCCGACCACCGTCATCGCGACGCGGACCTGCCCTATGACAACCACTTCCTCCATGCCCTGGTCTCCCCCCGCGGGCTGCTTCTTACGGAAGCCTACGAGGATGTCGGCGCGAACCCTGCGGGAACCTATGTCGCCGCGCACGCCGCACGTGAGGTGTACGCGATGCTCGGACAACCGGACGCAATTGGCTGGTCCTATCGGGAGAGCGGCCATGCCCACCGCCCCGAGGACTACAACGCCCTTCTCGATTTCATTGACTCCCGTCTGGGGCGGGAGTGCGCACCGCGCAATTTCCAGCGCCTCCTCTACCCCGACCTGCACAGCCTTCTCGCCCCTCCCCGATCCGAAGGAGATGAGGCCGGTCCGCAGCTTCAATGAATCGCGTCTGGTGGGCGCTGCATGAGCATGGGAACCAATCGAATGCACATTGTTGTTTTCACTGGATCCGGAATTAGTGCCGAAAGCGGAATCCCGACGTTTCGCGGCGCGGGCGGTCTCTGGGAAGGGCACCGACTGGAGGAGGTGGCGACGCCGGAAGCCTGGGAACGCGACCCGGAGACCGTCCTGCGTTTTTACAACGAACGACGCCGTGCGGTTGGGGCGGCACAACCGAACGCCGCACATGTCGCGCTGGCCAACCTCGAACAGCGGCACAAGGTGTCGATCATCACACAGAACATCGACGATCTCCATGAGCGCGCCGGCTCGACCCGCGTCCTGCACCTTCACGGAGAGATCATGAAAGTGCGCAGCACTCTCATCCCCGAAAAGGTCCTCTACTGGGGTCCAAAGGACCTCACGCCGGGCGACCACTGCCCGTTTGGCAGCCAACTTCGCCCCCACGTTGTGTGGTTCGGCGAGGAGGTCCCCGAATACACCAACGCAGTCCCGATCATCGAGGCGGCGGATACCCTGCTCGTCATCGGCACCTCTCTTCAAGTGTACCCCGCGGCCGGCCTCGTCCACCTTGTCCCCCCTTCAACCACCGTCTATTGGATCGACCCGGACGCCGGACGCATCGCAGGATTCCCACCGACCGCAGCGCTCCTCATTTACTCCACATCGGCCTGCAGCGCCGTCCCGCGCATCGTCGAGGAGCTGCTACAGGAGAGCTGAAGCCCCGACGGGCGTCTCTTTGACGTGCTGGATACGCTCGCGGAGATTGGCGTGCAGGGCATCCACCCGTTGGAGCCGAAATCGATGGATCCGCTCGAGATCAAAACCCGGTGGCCAGGGAGTTTCTGCCTCCTGGGGAATATCGACCTCGACCTTATGGCACGCGGCACGCCCGAGCAGGTCAGATCGCACGTCCTCCAACGTCTTGATCGCCTCAACCCGGGAGGCGGATTCCTTCCCGGGGTCTCCAACACCGTGCCCGAATACGTCAAGTTCGAGAACTACCGGTGTATGATCGAAACCGTGTATTCGTACGGTGTGTAGCCGCGGCAATTTCCTGCTGATCGGTCCCACCTGCAGCCGCGGCACGAGGTACGGAGCAGCCTCTTGCTTCATGCACGCCTCGCAGGCATCGTAACCGGTGCAAAGGATTGCATCCGAGCGGTTACGCGGGTAGAGTGTTCGAAACACTGAAACGTATCCGATTCGACGGTGCGGCCCGTCGTATGTCGCACGGCAACACTTTTTGATCATGCCGATTCCCGAATTTCTCAACCGTTGCGCGGAGGCTGTATGGGAGATCTCTCCCTCGTATAAAGAGGGGATGCGGGTGCCGGCGCGCATTTTCGCCACCGAGAAGCTGATCGACGCCATGGAACCGAGTGTCTATGAGCAGATCACCAACGTGGCCGCGCTTCCGGGGATCACCGATTACGCGTTCTGCATGCCGGACGGGCACTCGGGCTACGGATTTCCTATAGGCGGAGTGGCCGCCATGGATGTCGACCGGGACGGAGTGATCTCGCCGGGCGGGATCGGCTTCGACATCAACTGCGGAATGCGGCTGGTGACCACGAACCTCACATGGAACGAGGTCCAGCCGCATATTCGCACGTTGGTGGACCGCCTCTTCGAGCGTGTTCCTGCGGGGGTGGGATCCAAGGGGTTTGTCAAACTCTCGCCGGATGCGTTCCGCCGGATGGTGCAGGAGGGCGCGTGCTGGTGCGTGCGCGAGGGGTACGGCTGGGAGGAGGATCTGGAACTGACGGAGGAAGAGGGGTGCATCGCCGGTGCGGACGCTTCGAAAATCAGCGACCGCGCCGTGCAGCGCGGATTGACCCAGATCGGAACCCTGGGGTCCGGGAACCACTACCTGGAGATCCAGACGGCGCCACCCGATGGAATTGCCGACGACACCCTGGCCCGGGCGATGGGAATCACGATCCCGAACCAGGTCGTCGTCATGTTCCACTGCGGCAGCCGGGGATTCGGCCATCAGGTGGCAACGGACTACCTGCAGGTATTCCTCAAGGTCATGCAGGAGAAATACGGAATCCCGATTCGCGACCGGGAGCTCGCCTGCGCCCCGTTCGACAGTCCGGAGGGACGCGATTACTTCGCCGCCATGAAATGCGGGATCAACATGTCGTTCGCGAACCGCCAGGTGATTCTCCACCGCATCCGCGAGGTCTTTTCCGAGATCTTCGGACGCTCGGCCGAGGACCTCGGCATGCACATGGTCTACGACGTCTCCCACAACACGGCAAAACTCGAACGGCACGCCGTCGACGGCGAGGAGCGCCGGCTGCTGGTCCACCGGAAGGGTGCGACCCGGGCGTTCGGCCCCGGAATGGAGGGGGTGCCCGAGCGCTACCGCGAGACCGGGCAGCCCGTGATCCTCGGCGGGAGCATGGAGAGCGGTTCCTACCTGCTGGCCGGGGTGCCGGAGGGCAGCCAGGCGTTCTTCAGCACCGCCCATGGCAGCGGCCGGACGATGAGCCGCACCCGTGCCCGCAAGCAGTGGCACGGCCGGGACCTGCAGAGACACTTGGAGTCGCAGGGCATTTACGTGCGATCGACCTCGATGCGCGGCCTGGCCGAGGAAGCCGGGGCCGCCTACAAGAGTATCGACGATGTCATCGCCGCCGCCGAGTCGGCCGGTCTCTGCCGCCGGGTTGCCCGATTCTCGCCCGTGGGCAATGTCAAAGGATAAATGGAGGCATCAACACAATCTCCACGCTGCCCGATGACCCTGGTCTCGGGCCCGCTGGGCAGCGGCAAGACAACGCTGCTGCGGCGGTTGATCGACGCAACCGCCGGACGCAAGCTCGCCTTTCTCATGAACGAATTCGGAGAGATCGGCATCGACGGAAAAATCATTGAAGGAACCAACATCCGCATGACCGAGCTGGTTGGCGGTTGTGTCTGCTGTTCCCTGGCCGGCGAGTTCGAGGCTGCCATCGACGAGATCATCAACACAGTCGGCCCGGAGCACATCGTCGTCGAAACCACCGGAGTCGCCGAGCCCGACGCGATGGCGTTTGACATCGAGGAAAGCCTCCCGCGGGTGCGCCTCGACGGAGTCGTGCTGGTGGCCGATGCCGACGGACTCCTGCGTTTTCCGGAAATCGGCCACACCCTGCGTTCCCAGGTCGAGAGCGCGGATCTGATCCTGCTCAACAAGATCGACCTCGTCGACGCGGAGGATAAGCTCTGCAGGATTGAAGCGCGCCTGCGCGACCTGAATGCAGATGCTCCAATCCTGCGCACCCGTCGGTGTGAGGTGGACCATGATCTCCTTCTCTCCCTGGACGCGGACGCCCGTGTGCGATCGCCCGCAACACACACCCACCAACCCGAGTTCGACACCTTTGTTCACCAATCCGACCGCCTCCACGACCCGGACGGTTTCGAGGCCTTCGCCGGCAAGCTCGCGCCGGAGGTCTACCGGGCGAAAGGGTTTGTCCGGATGACGACCGGTCCGGTCCTGTTCAACTACGTCGCCGGCCGCTGGGAGGTCGAACCATTCGAACACGACACCACCGAGCTGATTTTTATCGGTGCCAAGCTGGAGAGCCGGAAGCCGTCGATTCTCGCGGCCCTGCGCGCGTGCGAGGTCGATCCCGCAGAACCCGGATAACGCCATGCCCTATGAATACCTCGATGATGTCGCGATCGCCGACGTGGCGTTCCGCGCGTGGGGAGCGGACCTGGCGGAGGTCTTTCGGGCCGCATGGGAGGCCACCCTCGCCGTCATGGTCTCCAATCCGGAGGCAGTGGCTCTCCGCGAGACGCGCACCTTCACTCTGGAGAACGACGCCCTGGACATGCTCCTCTTCAACTTTCTGCAGGAAGCAATCTATCTGAAGGACGCCGAACAGTTACTGCTGCACGTCGAATCGCTCGAAGTCTTCGCCGAGGGAAACGGGCATTGCCTGCACGCTGTCGCCGCGGGCGAGCAACTCGACCCCGACCGCCACGAGCAGGTGGTGGATGTCAAAGCCGTCACCCTGTACGACTTCCAACTCAAACCGACCGACCACGGGTGGCAGGCCACGGTGGTGCTCGATATTTAGCCTGGCGCGAAGGGTGGGAGCGGCTGCACCGCCCTGCCGGACGCGCGGAGCGCGTCATCACGCAATGCGGAATCGCAGGGTCATCCTGCGCGCGAGGGTATCGGGGGTGAAGCGGATCCGGGTAATGACGTCATCGGTCCGGCCCTCCTTCGACTCCTCGACCATGCGCACGGCGTCGAAGCGTCCCGCACACGATTCGGCAACCAGAGTGAGACCGGACGTTTTCGCACCGATCTGAACGCTCCCGTTGGACACGCGCACGCGCTCGAACGTAATGAACGCCTCCTCGAGCAATTGGGGCGTTTTTCTGAATTCGTATGCATCCTCGAGAACCAGGGTGTTCCGGGTGGCGTCGAACTCGAAGGTCCGGATCAGTCGCTGCACGGTGCCCTTCGGGTAGGCGTGGGTCATATCGATTACGGCGCGTTTCGTTCCCTCCCCGTTCAGGTTCTCGACCGCAAGTGTTCCGAAGTATTCCGAACCGGCCTGCTGCATGACGCCGTCGATTACGGGAACCGAATGCCCCAGGGCGCTGCAGAATATAATGTCGTAGCGATCGGGACCGAATGTTTTACGCCGGTATACCGGCGCGCCGGGATCGACAAGGAGCATCTTACCGTGCTTGTGAACGATGAAGCTGCCGATGTCGTTGTGGTTGTGCGGCACACCGTTGTTGCCGGCCAGAGCCATCAGCGTCATCTGCCGCCTTCCGGGCGCCCCGCGCAGCTTAACCTGGCCAAGATCCGGGAGCAGGTAATCGTTCTGATCCCGCTCCGCCGGCGCCTTGAATCCCGAGTACAGGGCCAGTTCATGCATCGACTGCACCTTCAGCGTCCGATCGGGGTGACGGGCGCAGAGCGCGTAGAGTTCCGGCAGGTGGTCGAACGCGTTGATGATCATCGCGGTGTGGGCGGAGATGTACCCGTGCCCCGAGTCGGCGAACGTCGAACGAAACCGTTCGCCAATGTAGGCGGCCAACGGGTACCGGCAGATCCGCGCGATTTTTCCGGACGAATCCGCGACGATATTCAGCTCGCCGCCGGTACGGTTGGAGAGCGCGTGCGCGGTCAGCAGGAAGTGTCCGAATCCATACCCCCAATAGCCTGGACCCTCCAGGCATCCGCCGTCGCCGGCAAATCCATCGATCGCATAGGTGAGATTCTGGATTGCGGCGTGGGTCATGTGGGCCAGCACTTCCGGGTCATCGATCCGGTACAACGCCGCCCGGATCACTTCGCCGTTGCAGACATGGTTCCAGTTCATCCGAGTGGTCTTCCAGTCATCCATGTGCCGGTAATCCCAGAACGGCTCAAACAGGTGCCGCTCGATGGCGCGGGCGACGCGGTCGGTCACCTCGTCTTCGAGGCGATCCCCGAGGACGTGAAGGATTTCGGCGAGCCGGGCCCCCAGCATCGCGGAACCAAGATCGATGGCCTTCCCCTCGTGGGCGTTGATCACCCAGGTCCAATCATCGCAGTACGCCCAGAGCAGATCCTGCAGGTAGTCGATGTCCGCTTTCGGATGATCCATCCACAGCGCCATGGCTGCCCGGTCGAGCTCGCGGCGCCGCACTCCCGCCTTGGCCGCGGCGACCTGCCGGTCGCCGTCGCGACGGAACCGCCGGTAGTCCGAACGCTTGATCACCGGAATCTCACGCGCGGGGTCGAGTACGCTGAGATCCTCCCATACCCCGTTGCGCTTCGCGAGGCGCCGGGCGCGTGCGACCGCTTTTGCGTCGCGCAGATGCGGAGCGGGAGAGCAATTCCCGTTGCGCCGGTACATTCCCGCGAGTTGAGCCATCGTAACATGACGGAGCAGCATTTCCATAGCACAAACTCTCTACGCTCGCTTTCGCATAGGCCAGACTTTTCCTGTCCAGTCCGGCCATAGGTTGACAGTGTGGCACCGTGTAACTCGCAACCGGCAACTCAGTTGCGCCTGCGACACAGTGATCTGCTCGGTAGGATGCCCTGCCGCCGCAGACGACCACCCCAACGGCTTCTATGCCCTCCGGACGCGCACGAATGGTACCCCGTCGCGGCGATTCACCACGGCATATCGTATTATCCAGCTCACCCGCGACGGGTGGCCACCGCGGGAACGACGGGATGCCGCCGTGGAACGGGGAAGCGTCAGAGTGGTTCTAGCGCAAGGCGCACGACACGTCGCTGATGTCCTATCGCGGC
>SL_3KL_010_SEDDRAFT_10006068_pt1 | contig 10823 bp, 10 predicted proteins | sample SodLakKL_010_SED_2_FD_10381 | JGI IMG/M metagenome (IMG submission 10381)
CTTTTCTGGATTCAAATAGCTGAGAATCTTTGATCCAGGCCCTGCCGCCATCTCTCTGCAGTTTTTTGGTGTTTTTATATTTCATAGCCTGTTTGTGTAAATCCGGTAATTTATTCATCGTATTCTTCGTTTAATGCTTTGTTGGTTTAACAGTAGCAAAATAGAAAATCGTTCTGATGCGAACCACTAAAAAGGTTTTCCGATGAGGTTTTAAATTAATTTAAAAACCCATATATTTAAAGTCTGTTAGAAAATCTGAAAACTAAAGGAATTATCAAATCATGTACGCTATCGTAAAAATTGGCGGGCATCAATATAAAGTCGCTGAAGATCAAACAATTTTTGTAAACCGGCTTTCTACTGATGACGAAAAAGTTACCCTTGAAGATGTTTTACTTGTTAAAGATAAAAATGGTAAAGTAAATATTGGCAAACCAACCATTGAGGGTGCAAAAGTAGAAGCTAAAATAATCGATCATCCCAAAGCGGATAAAGTTATTGTCTTCAAGAAAAAGCGAAGAAAAGGATATAAAGTGAAAAGAGGCCACAGACAGCCCATCACTCAACTGCAAATTGAGAAAATTTCTTAAACACGAGGTAAATCATGGCACATAAGAAAGGTCAAGGCTCAACAAGGAATGGTAGAGACTCAGAATCTAAACGTCTGGGTGTAAAAAAATATGGCGGCGAACTCGTACGTGCAGGTAATATTATTGTACGCCAGCGCGGAACCAAATTTCATCCCGGCGAAAATGTAGGCCGAGGCGGCGATGACACACTGTTTGCCCTCAGTGATGGCAAGGTGGCATTTCGCACCCGAAGTGGTGGAAGAAAATATGTTTCCATAGAGCAAGTATAAAATTTTTCATTTTTTTTAAAGCCCCGGTAACGGATGTTGCCGGGGCTTTTTTTATTTTTAGGATATGAAATCATCTTCAGTCAAATCTTCCTATAATCAATTTGGNACACTCTACTGTATTGGGCGAAATTACGCCAGGCACGTGGCAGAGATGAAGAGTGAGATTCTCGATGAACCTGTTGTTTTTTTAAAGCCACGNGCNTCAGTTATTTTTAATNAACAGTCGATTATTATCCCCGAAAAATCGAAAAATGTTCATCACGAAGTTGAGCTGGTTTTGCAAATTGGAAACAAAACTGATAATGTTTCACCGGNATCAGCTCTTGAATCNGTAAAGAGTATNGCTGTAGGGCTTGATATCACCGCACGGGATTTACAAAGTGAAGCAAAAAAAGCAGGTTTACCGTGGGCGCTCTCCAAAGGTTTCAAAACATTTGCACCGGTAGGAAATTTTGTGGAATACAATGAAGATGTTGATCTGCAAAATCTTGAAATCAATGTAAAGGTAAACGGAGAAATCAGGCAGTCCGGAAATACATCTATGATGTTATTTTCTGCAGCCGAAATTATCTCATATCTTTCCAAAAACTTTACCCTTTTACCTGGAGATCTTATTTTTACCGGGACTCCCGAAGGAGTCAGCCAAATCCATTCCGGTGATGTGATTGAAGCATCTCTGGAAAATCAACTTTCAGCTCTTAAGATTTATGTGCAGTCGTAGATTTTTTATTTGCGTATTCATTATCGGTTTTTTTGTTTTTCCTGCTCAAAAAAGCTCTGCGCAGACACTTTCATTTTTGGCTGATTCTGTATCGTACATGTGGCCAACCAATGCCAGCCGTCAGCTTTCATCAACATTTGCCGAAACCCGCTCCGCTCATCTGCATGCCGGCCTCGACATCAGAACCTGGGGGCAGGAAGGATATCCCGTATATGCCACCAGAGACGGCTATGTCCACAGAATAGGCATGAGCCCATATGGTTACGGCAATGTAATTTATCTTAAGCATCTTGATGATTCCTACTCTGTTTACGCACACCTGAACCGCTTTGAACCAGCCTTACAAGCCTTCGCAGATTCAATACGTTTTATCGATTATCGGGCTGATATTGATAAAATTGTAGAAGGTGAAAAAATATATTATAAACAAGGTGATTTAATTGCCTATACCGGATCAACAGGGGTTGGCCCTCCGCATTTACATTTCGAACTCAGAACTCCGGAATTCAAACCCTTCAATCCTCTTCTTACCAATTTAAGTGTGCTTGATAACATCCCGCCTGTTTTTCGTCAGCTTGGTATTGAATTTTACGATCCTGAAACCATGCGGCCTGCCGGTTTTGAAACCGTGAATGCCTCACGCAGTGAATCAGTGTATAATTTTGGTGAAGTAACCGCATCCGGGCCGGTCGGTTTATCGGTGAATGTTCATGACCGTGCTAATCAAACCCCAAATGTGTATGCGGTTTATTCACTTACGATGACGCACGAATCGGACACGCTTTTCCATGCCACGGCTGATTATTTCTCCTACAGACATGCCGGCCATATGTTTTTGGACAGGTCGCACTCCATTCTTGCACAAACCCGAAGAGGTTTTCAACGATTGCATCATGTAAAGGGTAATGATTTGCCATTTTATCACATAGTAAAAAATCAGGGTATTTTACATTTCGATGATGGGATCTATCCAATCACCATATCGGCGGCTGATATTTTTGGCAATGAAAGCACGGCAACCGTTAATGTTCGATTTAAGGATAGCGTTGAAGGACAAAATTTTGCTTACGTATCACCCTATCCTAATCCTGAACCGGATCGTTTTATTAATCCGGCGGCAAACTGGAGCAATCCCCGCCTGGCATTCGATGCTCCTCTGCTCGTTACTGCTGAAAGAAATATCATACCTTTTCAACGAATAGAAACACCCTACCGGATTAAATCGGGGCAATCTGTTGAAAAAATTCTTGCACCAAATAAAAAAAGTGTTTTAAGTACACCCGATCATAACGTGTGGATTCAGTTCCCGAAAGGTGCATTGTATGATACTCTGCGCCTGCAATTGGAAGTGGTTGAATCGGAAGATGAAATTCACTTCCATTTCAATCCGGACAGAATACCCGTTGACGGTCAGATCTTTTTTAATTACAAACTTCCCGAACGTTTCAGGGAAAATAGCAGGCTGGCACTTTACTCTGTTGATAACTTTCGTAATCGAACATTCTTTCGGCCTTCAACCAATTCAAACGGGTTTATCCGGGCCCCGCTGCGAGAAATTGGCAGTTTGGTTTTACGGGAAGATCGTATAAACCCCTGGGTAGGCAGGGCCCGAATTGACCAAAACCTTGCAGGTAATTACATCATAATCGTACCCACTTTAGACCGCGAAACAGCCATCGATCACAGGCGATCTATAATAACCGTAAACGGTCAACGAGGCATTGTGGAGTACGATCCGGAAAAGAATTTTCTGATTTTTTACAACCCCTCCTTCAGGCCGTCACAATCAAATGAAGTGAACATTGAGGTGTTTGATGCTGTCGGTAACAGAACTGTCAGCAATCAGACCATCAATTACAATCTTTAGACTTCAGCGATACAACTGATTTCTACTAAAACATTTTTTGGCAATGTTTTCACAGCTACGGTTTCCCTTGCAGGAGGATTTTTTTTAAAGTAACTGCCATAAATATCATTTACAGTCGCAAAATCAGCCATATCATCAAGAAAAATAGAGCATTTTAACACCTTATCCATGCTGCTTCCGGCTTCGGTAAGAATTGCCTCTAAATTCTTCATAACCTGTTTGGTTTGTTCTTCTATACCGCCATCCACAATTTTCATTGTTTCAGGAATTAATGCAATCTGTCCGGAGCAGTACAAAATATTATTATGAATAACTGCCTGGCTATATGGGCCGATAGCTTCGGGCGCTTTCGATGTGCTAACAATTTTTTTCATTATCTAAGTATCTTTATAGGTAAGATTATAAAATTAACCATATGGAATATACATTTGTACACGTTTAACTATAAAATCTACATTCAGATGGTACCGCTTATTGCGGAATCCTGATTATATAGTTACTTTATAATGATAAAGGAAATAAAAAATCCAACGACATCACAATCAACATGAAAAGTTATAAACCACTTCTATTAATTTTTTTATTTGCCGGACTATTTTGGGCATGCGAAACCACTGATCCATTTATTGATGAAGTACAAATCGGTATCCTTACCGGCGATTTCGACATGGCACTTGAAGCAACCGAACGAGCAATTGAACTTGACTCACTAAACTATGTTGCTCATTACTACAAAGGGATAGTACTGGCGTCTCAGGCTGAGACTATTGAGCCTCCTCAAGATCGAAAATCTTATTACGAAAGAGCAAAAGATTCGTTTGATACGGCTAAGCTAATTATGCGAGACCAGGAAGAACTGCCTGATGAATATGAAGAACTTAACAATTCGATCATCTCTTTTTGGGCTGATGAATATAACATGGGCGTGAATATTCAAACCGATGACAGCCTTTTTAATGCCACTGAAGATCCCTTCAATGTATCATTGGCACATTTTGAAAATGCTGCAACAATAAACCCTGACAGTGCAATGACGTACGAAGTCATTTCATCAACATACTTTCAGATGGATGACATCGAAAATGCCATCTCATCTTACGAACAGGCATTAGCTTTAAAAGATCAGCCGGCAGTTGATGATTACGAATATATTATCAGTCTGTATCTGTTCAATGAATCCTACACAAGAGCCATTGAACTTTCTGAAGAAGCTATGGATGCTTACCCTGATGAATCGGTGTTTGTTCAATTCCTGGCTGATGCCTATATCCAATCAGGTGAAAGAGAACGGGCAATTGAACTGGTTGAAGCACTGATTGCAGACGATCCTGATAATCCGCAGTATCGAAGAGTTTTGGGTACTCAGATCTATCAAAATGTAGACAATCTGATTGCCGAGGTATCTCAGCTCTATCAGCGCCAGTTTGACCTTCGCCAGGAAGCCAGAAATCAGCGTGGTGAAGAGCTGGATCAAACACAGGCAGAAATTGAAGAAATACAGTCTGAGATCGATGAACTTGAAGAAGATATAGATGGATTAACACGAATTGCGATTCGGGAAATGGAGAGGGTTGTTGAACTTGAACCGGAAAGCGAATCGGCAAACTTTATTCTTGGAATAATTTACCAAAACCGTGCGGCCAATCTATTTGAGCGACGAAATAATACAACTGATAACGTTGAGGCAGAGGAGTATGACAGCCTGGCAAGAGATAATCTGAGAGAAGCACTTGTTTATTATGAACGTGCCGCAGAATTGGATCCGGATAACCCCGAGAACTGGCAATCTCTTTTCCAGGTTTACACCACTCTTGGTATGGAAGAGGAAGCCCAGGAAGCAATGGAACGAGCAGGTTTTGACTAAGTAATTATCTCAGAGAATATGATAAATTTCACAACCCGAACGGCAGTCCCGGTTTTAGTCGGGATTGCCTTCGGGATTTTTTTTACCCTGTCATGCTCAACCGTTGAGCAAACCGAATCTATTACTGAAGAACTTTCCACAAACGATCGGTTAGAGATGCAACTGAATGAAATTAATCAACGAATTCAGCAGGAACCGGAGAATTCCCGGCATTACCATGAAAAAAGCGAAGTTTTATACTCTATTGCGAAAAATCAACCGGTACAGCAGAGACAGCCTGTTTATCAAAACCTTAGAGATCACTCAAATAGTGCCGAGAATCAATTGGGTGAGCATCAGGCGGAACTTGATGAAATCCTAAAAAAAGCTTGGAGTAACGAACAGAGCCAGGGCGTGCAAATATTGCAACAACATCGCGATGATGGCTCGGATGAGTACTACCCTGAAATTTTAGCTCATTTCAACAATGCAATCACAATTATTCCGGACAGCATTGTAACGTATAGCTTAAAAGCAACTACTCTGTATGAAAATGGCTATCTGAACGAAGCGATTGAAACACTCGAAACAGCCAAAACTATTTCAGGTGGATCAAAGCCCGAACTGCTCGAAAAACTTGCCTACCTATATCTTGAGTCGGGTAATATCGAAAAATCAATTGAGATTTATGAAGGTTTGGCTGAGCTAAATACGGATGATCATCACATTAAACACGGATTGATCAATGCCTACATCATTCACGAACGCCATGATGAAGCTGCGGTTATGCTGAAAGAACTTTCTGAAAATTATCCCTCACGATATATTTATCTGGAAGCACTGGCAAATCAGAAATATTTTATTTTCGAACATAAAGCTGGTCAACTTTTAAGGTCAGATCTAAATGAAAGAAATGAAGGCTCAATCGACGAAATTGATGCACTGGCTGATAACATCCACGCCATTTATGATTCACTGAGGGCGAAAATGCCCGTTAACGAAGAAAATACACTTCGGATGGCTGCATTTTACAAGCAGGCGCACTCCATCTATTCCGAGATTCTTCAGCTGGGTGATTTTGAAGATGAACAATCGGCTGAAATTGTTGAACGAAAAGAATATTTCGCAGATCTTGCGCTACCCCTTTGGGAACGTTTGGTTGAACTGAGCCCCGATAACCTGGATTATTTGAATAATTTATACGAGGTTTATATACTTTTGGGAATGGATGATGACGCAGAGGCAATCGAAAGATCGATTAACTTTTAGTTTATGAAGTTTAACACCAAAGCCATCCACGCAGGACAAGAACCCGAAAAGACCAGCGGTGCCGTAATGCCGCCGGTTTTTCACACATCAACTTACGCTCAAAAAGCACCCAACGATCATCAGGGCTACGATTATGCACGGGTTGGCAATCCCACACGAACAGCTCTCGAAAAATTAATTGCCGGACTTGAAGAAGCTGATGAATGCGCTTGCTTTTCAAGCGGAGTTGCTGCCATTGATGCCACGCTAAAATCTCTGAGACCCGGAGATCACGTTATTTCAACAAATGATCTGTACGGCGGAACTTACCGTCTGTTTACAGAAGTTTTTCAGCCCTACGGCATTCAATTTTCATTCATTGACATGACGGACATCTCGGCCGTAAAAAAGGCTTTTACCAAATCAACTAAACTGGTTTGGATTGAAACACCCACCAATCCGCTTTTGCGAATCATTGACATAGAAAAAGTTGCTGAATTATCTAAAAACCAGGGAGCACTCAGTGTAGTTGACAATACTTTTGCCTCTCCATATTTGCAGCGACCTCTGCTTTTGGGGGCAGATGCAGTAATGCATTCCACTACCAAATATCTTGGCGGCCATTCGGATGTAATTGGCGGTGCGTTGGCTTCATCGAATGAAGATTTTATAAATAACATACGATTCCAGATAAAAACCACCGGAGCAGTACCCGGCCCTATGGATTGTTATCTCGTTTTGAGAGGCATCAAAACATTGCACCTTCGGGTAGAACGATCCGTTCAAAACGCAAAAAAAATTGTTGATTTTTTAAATAATCACCCGGATGTAGGGACAGTTCACTATCCCGGTTTACCATCACATCCACAGCATGAACTTGCATCAAAACAGATGGACGATTTTGGAGCAATGGTTTCATTTTCAATGAAAGATGATACCCTTGAAAAAGCGTTTGACGTGATGAAGAAAACAAAGATTTTTACACTTGCCGAAAGTCTTGGTGGCGTTGAATCTTTGGTAAGTCATCCCGCATCTATGACCCACGGGTCCATCCCCAAGGATGTTCGTGAAAAAGCCGGGCTGAAAGATTCTTTGATCCGGCTATCCGTAGGAATTGAAGATGCAGAGGATTTAATTGATGATCTGAAACAGGCACTGTAAAACATAAAGGAGTATCTGTCATGAGAAATGTTGTCATAGTTGAAGCAAAACGAACACCTATTGGGGCATTTGGCGGCAGCCTATCATCCTTTACAGCACCGCAGCTTGCATCTTCTGTAATTTATGAAGTGCTCAAAACAAGTGGAGTAAAACCGGATCAGGTTGATGAAGTTGTTCTCGGAAATGTATTGAGCGCTGGAATTGGCCAGGCCCCGGCCAGGCAAGCTGCAAAAAAAGCCGGTTTACCCGATAAAATTCCAGCTACAACCGTCAACAAAGTTTGCGCTTCAGGCACAAAAGCCATCATGATTGCGGCAGATCAAATTGCCCTGGGATATAACGAAATTATGGTTGCCGGTGGGATGGAAAGTATGAGCAATGTGCCTTACTATCTGAAAAAACACCGATTTGGTTCAAAACTGGGCCATTCAGAAGTTTCAGACGGCATTATTGCAGACGGCCTTTGGGATATTTACAACGATTTCCACATGGGTACTGCTGGTGAATTATGTGCCAAAGAGTGCAACATCACCAGAGAACAGCAGGATGAATTTGCGATTGAATCATACAAACGGGCAATAAAAGCGCATAAAGAAGGCTATTTTTCCGATGAAATTGTTCCGATTAAGGTAAAAGGCAGAAAAGGTGACGTAACCATGGTAAACATGGATGAAGAACTGGAGCGGGTAAATTTTGATAAAATCCCCGAACTTCGCCCTGTTTTTGATAAAGAAGGAACCATTACCGCGGCCAACGCCAGCAGCATAAACGATGGTGCGGCAGTTGTTTTACTGATGAGTGAAGAAAAAGCGAATGAGCTCGAATTTAAACCTCTTGCCAGAATTAAAAGCCACGCCAGTGCGGCTAAAGCTCCGGAATGGTTTACCACCGCCCCTGCCGATGCCATCCCGATTGCGTTAAAAAGGGCTGGCATCAAAAAAGAAAATGTTGATCTGTTTGAAATCAATGAGGCATTTTCGGTGGTATCACTAATCAACAATCAGCTGCTGAAACTTGATCCGGCCAAAGTAAATATTCACGGAGGCGCTGTGAGCATCGGGCATCCCATAGGTTGTTCAGGTGCAAGAATTGTTGTTACTCTTCTTCATGCTCTGAAACGAACCGGCGGTAAATTGGGTTGTGCCGGTATTTGCAATGGTGGAGGCGGTGCATCAGCCATGGTTATTGAAATGTTGTAGAATCACATAAATCATCAATTAAAATATTCTTATAAGATCAGCAACACTTGACTTTTTTGAGCGGTGCATGTATCATAAATGTTATACATAACTTAGAAATCAATTCGGCGTATTCTAAGGTTTTTAAACTGCTATATTGATTGTTCCACTCAGATTTCATAATTCTAAATTTCGGCCTATTTGATTAAAAGCTACGGTTTCATTTAAAAAAGCTGTTCTGAAACTAAAATCTCTGTTCATTTTTTTGCAATAAGTGATCTTTTCAGATTCAGATTTTGTTAAAAGTTGAAACAATAATAAATATCTAAACCGAGTTATATTTACATATTTTTAAGCAGTTTAACTGCCTTACTTTCAAACAGCATCACCCATTATGAAAAAAATCCTATTTCTGTTACTTGTTGTAGTTTTTCTTCCATTTACTGTCGTTCAGGCACAGGTTGGTATAACAGCCGTTCCTTTTCTTCAAATTGAGCCCGATTCCAGATCCACCGGGATGGGCAATACCGGCGTGGCCTTAGCTGATAATGCTTCAGCGATTTTCTGGAATCCGCAGGTTTAGCATTTCAAAATCAGAACCAGGTAAATCTAACACACGCCAACTGGCTGCCGGCATTTAATGCCGATCTGTTTTACGACTATCTTGTCGGAACCTATTATGTTGACGGAATCGGAACCATCGGCGGGCATATCACATTTTTGAATCTTGGTGAACAAATCCGCACAGATGAAACAGGCCTCGAACTGGGTCGGTTCAACAGTTTTGAAATTTCTGCCGGCCTTTCGTACGGATTTAGCCTGACTGACAATTTTGCTCTCGGTACCGGTATCCGATACATCTACAGTTCACTTGCCGATGGAAGTGTCAGCGGACAAAGTATTAATCCCGGATCAAGCATCGGTGTAGACCTTGCTGCTCTGTACAAAACAAATCCGTTTCAGGTAGCTAACCGTCAGGCATCATTCAATGCCGGGTTCAACTTGTCAAACATTGGCCCTGGAATTCAATACACCGACAATGCCCAAAAAGATCCTCTGCCAACTATTTTTCGGGCAGGATGGGCTTATAAAATGGATATAGATTCCAATGGCTTAAACACCATCACATTCTCGAATGATATTTCAAAAATTATGGCCCGCAACGAGCGAGTGGGCTCTGATCCCGAAAATCCCGAGTATGAATCGATGGGTGTTTTTGAAGCACTTTTTAGCTCCTGGGGTTCATATGAAAGGTTTAACGGAACCGAAACCGTTACTGTAAGCCTTGCACAGCAATTAATGTTCGGATTTGGCCTTGAATATTGGTATGATGATCTGTTCGCACTTCGAACGGGCTACTACTACGAGCATCCCGAAAACGGAAACAGAGAATTCATAACTCTTGGTGCAGGCCTTCGTTACAATATTTTTGGCGTGGATTTCAGTTATCTCTACACACTTGAGGACGACCACCCACTGGCAAATACCATCCGGCTAAGCTTGCTCGTCAATTTCAGATAATAAACACCGGATGACATACAGAGTTTTCAGGAGCAGTGGTAAGATTATATTATCACTGCTCTTTCTGTTTTTATACTTTGTTGAACATTCATTCAGCCAAATTACCCTGAACAGAACTCTGCCTGTCTCCGTAGAAACAAATCATACCCATCAACCCAATCAACCGGCTGAAGGAACTCTGAATCTGATTGCCGTGATGGTTGAGTTTCAGCCCGACACCAACCGGTTTACATCAGGCAACGGCACCTTTGAACCAGGCAGTATTCCTTATCTNGAAGTTCCCGGAACCAATATCGATGCCCTNCCCCACGACCGCGGCTATTTTGAAGCACACCTTAAATTCGCAAAAAATTATTTTGAACGGCTTTCAAACAACCGGTTAACTGTCAACTACCAGGTGTTGCCAAACGTTTATCGGCTTGACC
>SL_3KL_010_SEDDRAFT_10006069_pt1 | contig 10821 bp, 6 predicted proteins | sample SodLakKL_010_SED_2_FD_10381 | JGI IMG/M metagenome (IMG submission 10381)
CCGTGGCGGCGCTGGCGGCCCGCCGCGGCGCCCTGGCCCCCTCGGCGGCCACGCTCGAGACGACGCTCGCAGACCTGTCGTCGCTGACCGCGGCGATGTCTCGGGTGCAGGCCTATGCCTCGCTGCCGACCACCACCGACGAGGGCGACGAGGACGCGCGCGGGCGCTACGGCCGCACCGCGGCGAGGCTCGCGCGCTGGCGTGCCGCCCTGGCGTTCGTGCGCCCGGAGCTGCTCGCGCTCACGCCCGAGGCGCGGCGCGCGTTCGAGGCCGAGCGGCCGGCGCTGCGGCGCTACGCCCCCTACCTCGACCGTCTCGAGGCAGACCGCCCCTTCACGCTCGGCGACGAGGTCGAGGACGCCCTCGCCGAGTTCGGTGGGCCGCTCGGGCAGTTCGCTCGCGCGCGCAACACGCTCGTCGGCAGCGACGTGCGCTTCGCGCAGGTCAGCATCGAGGGCGCGGAGCGCGTGGTCGCGCCGTCGACCATCCGCGGCCTCGAGTCCGACCCGGACCGCGAGGTCCGGCGGCAGGCGTGGAGCCACTACGCGGACGGCTTCCTGGGCGTGCGTGACACGCTCGCGGAGCTCTACCTGGGCATGGTGCAGGCCACCTGCGCCGACGCGCGGGTGCGCGGCTACGCCTCGGGCGAGGCGCGTGCGCTGGCCCGCCACCGCGTGGAGCCGAGCGTCCTGGACGCCACGCTCGAGGCGTTCACGCGCCGGCTGCCGGTCTGGCACCGCTACTGGGAGGTGCGCCGGCGGCTGATCGGCGCTGCGCGCCTCGAGCCGTGGGACGTGTTCGCGCCGCTCGCCGGTACCGTGCCCCACGTGCCATTCGAGCGCGCCGCCGCCTGGATCGTCGACAGCTCCGCCCCGCTGGGCGAGGCCTACCAGGCGCACCTGCGCCGCGGCCTGCTGGAGGAGCGCTGGGTCGACAAGCCCGCCAACGCGGGCAAGCGCGACGGCGCCTTCTGCTCCCATACGCCAGGCGCGCCACACCCGTTCGTCTTCGTGAGCTACACCGACGACCTGAACGCGGCCTCGACGCTGGCCCACGAGTTCGGCCACGCCATGCACGCGGTGCTCTCTGACGCCGAGCAGGACCCGCTCGACGGCGTCGGCGCGCTGTCGATGACGGTGGCCGAGACGGCCTCGAACGGCCAGCAGGCCCTGATGCGCGCGCACCTGTTCGCGGGCGAGGCCGCCGGCGACCCCGACCTGGAGGTGGCGGTGCTCGACGAGGCGCTGCTCAACTTCCACCGCTACTTCTTCGTGATGCCGACGCTCGTACGCTTCGAGCGGGAGGTCCACGATCGCGTCTGGCGCGGCGACGTCCCCACCGGCCGAGAGTTGACGACGCTGATGCGCGACCTCTTCCAGGAGGGGTACGGCGACGCGATCGAGGCCGATGATCGCGTCGGCATCGCCTGGGCGCAGTTCGGACACCTCACCGTGCCCTTCTACACCTTCCAGTACGCGGTCGGGATCGCGGCGTCGGCGGCCCTGACGGACCGCATCGTCGCCGGCGAGGCGGGCGCTGCCGAGGCGTACCTCGACTTCCTGCGCGCTGGCGCATCGGTGAAGCCGACCGAGCTGTTCGCGCACGCCGGCCTCGAGGTCACGACGCCCGCGCCGGTCGACGCGGCCTTCGACGTGGTCGAGGGGTTCGTCGCGAGGCTCGAGGCGATCGCGGCGGCGAGGGGCTGAGCGTGGCCTGTCGTGACGTGAGGCGTCACGCGGCCGGGTGGGTGTGCCTGCTCGTGATCTGCACGGCGCTCGCGTCGGGTGCCGCCTCGGCTCAGACGCTCCCCGATCCGGCCTGGCCCGACCTCGAACCCGCCTTCGTGGCGCACGTCTGCCCACCGTCCGAGAACCCGCCCGTCGCCCGCACCGAGGCCGAACGGGCGCGTTTCGAGATGCGCGCGCGCTACCGCACCGTGATGCCGGCCTTCTACGCCAAGGTCGGACCGGTGCCGGACGCGCTGCTGTTGATGCCGGTCGAGGGCGTGCGGGTGTCGCAGGTGACCGACACCTGGCAGGCGCCGCGCGGCGGCGGTCGCCTGCACGACGGGCAGGACATCTTCGCGCCGGTCGGCACGCCGGTGCGCTCGGCCTCGGCGGGCTTCGTGTACCGCATCGACGACCTCAGCCTCGGCGGTCTGACCGTCACGATCATCGGCGACGGCTACAAGCGCTACTTCTACACCCACTTCGACCGCGTCCCGGGCGACCTGCTCGAGGGGCAGCGCGTCACGACGGACACGGTCATCGGGTTCGTCGGCACGAGCGGCAACGCGGTGGGGACGCCACCGCACCTGCATTTCGGGGTGTACGCGGGCGACCCGTGGGCGTGCGAGTGGCGGGCGATCGACCCGCTGCCGAGGATGGTCGACCGGGACTGAGTGCTGGCCCCGCGCTGGTGCGCGTCGGTCCGCGCGCGCCGCGTACCGTGCGTGCGATCGTTCACGAGCCTGGCCGGGGACGTATTGACCTTGCCCGCGTACCACCCATGAGTGACGGTGGTGGGCAGGAGGTACGCAGCATGGCCGTACGACAGGATGCAGGCGGGACGCCGGAGCGCGTGGACGGTGGCCCAACCACGTGGGTGTACCTGTTCGACCAACTCGACAAGATCGAGGCCGAGCGGAAGCCCGAGGACTGGGAGGCCGTGCGCACGCTGCTCGGCGGCAAGGGGGCCAACCTGTTCGAGATGACCCGCATCGGGGTGCCGGTGCCGCCCGGCTTCACCGTCACGACCGAGGCGTGCAACGCCTATCTCGCGGCCGACCGCAGCTTCCCCGAGGGCATGTGGGAGCAGGAGGTCGAGGCGATGCGCGCCCTCGAGCGCGCCACCGGCAAGCGCTTCGGTGACGCCGAGGACCCGCTGCTGGTGTCGTGCCGCTCCGGCTCGAAGTTCTCGATGCCGGGGATGATGGACACGGTCCTCAACATCGGCCTGAACGACCAGGCTGCGCAGGGGCTGGCGAAGACGACGGGCGACCCCCGCTTCGTGTTCGACGCCTACCGGCGCCTGGTGCAGATGTTCGGCTGCGTGGTCATGGGTATGCCCGACGAGCCCTTCGAGGCCGTCATCGAAGAGGTCAAGGCCGAGCGCGGCGTCGACGGTGACGACGAGCTCGACGCCGACGAGTGGCAGCGCGTCACCGAGCGCTTCAAGAAGCTCTTCCGCGGGTTCACGGGCAACGACTTCCCCCAAGACCCCTTCGAGCAGCTCGAGCTCGCCACCCGCGCGGTGTTCAACTCCTGGTTCGGCAAGCGCGCGGTCGACTACCGCAACGCGACCAACATCCGCCACGACCTCGGCACCGCCGTCAGCATCCAGGTGGTCGTCTTCGGCAACATGGGCGAGGACTCCGGCACGGGCGTCGCGTTCACGCGCAACCCCGTCGACGGTACGCACGAGATCTACGGCGATTACCTGATGAACGCGCAGGGCGAGGACGTGGTGGCGGGCATCCGCAACACCAAGGCCATCAAGGACCTCGCGCTCGAGATGCCCGACGTGTACGCCGAGTTCGCCGCGATCTGCGAGCGCCTCGAGACGCACTTCAAGGACATGCAAGACGTCGAGTTCACGATCGAGCGCGGCAAGCTCTGGATGCTCCAGACCCGCAACGGCAAGCGCACCGCGCGCGCCGCGATCGCGATCGCCGTCGACATGGCCGACACGGGGCTCATCGACAAGCGCGAGGCGCTGGTGCGCGTCACGCCCGAGCAGGTCGACATGCTGCTGCACCCGCAGTTCAGCGACGTGGTGAAGGCGGAGGCCGCCGAGCGCGGCGAGCGCCTGGTCGAGAAGGCCGTCAATGCCAGCCCCGGCGCCGCCGTCGGGCGCGTGGTCTTCGACGCCGACACGGCCGAGGCCTGGGGCAAGCGCGGCGAGGCCGTCATCATGGTGCGGCCCGAGACGCGGCCCGACGACGTGCACGGCATGATCGCCGCCAAGGGCATCCTCACGTCACGCGGCGGCGCCACCAGCCACGCCGCCGTGGTCGCGCGCCAGTTCGGCGTCCCCGCGGTCTGTGGTGCCGACGTGCTGCGCATCAGCGTCGACCGTCAGCAGATGACCGTCGAGCGCGCCGAGGGAACCGTCACGGTCAACGAGGGCGAGTGGATCTCGATCGACGGCGGCACCGGCGAGGTCTACCTGGGCGAGCTCACCACCCACGCCCCCGACTTCGAGCGCGAGGAGCACCTGCGCACCCTGCTGTCGTGGGCCGACGAGGTCCGCCGCCTGGGCGTGTGGACCAACGCCGACTACCCGCGCGACGCCGAGCGCGCCCGCGGCTTCGGCGCCGAGGGCATCGGTCTGTGCCGCACCGAGCACATGTTCTTCGAGGAAGAGCGCCTGCCGGTGGTGCAGGAGATGATCATGGCCCGCAACCGCGAGCGGCGCGTGGACGCGCTGAAGCGGCTGCTGCCCATGCAGCGCAGCGACTTCGAGGGCCTCTTCCGCGCCATGGACGGCCGTCCCGTGATCGTGCGCCTGCTCGACCCGCCGCTCCACGAGTTCCTGCCGGCGTACGAGGACCTGCTCCAGGAGCTCGCCGACCTGAAGGTGCGCCTGCAGCACTTCCACACCCTCTCCGAGATCGACGAGGCGCTCACCAAGGTGCGCGAGAAGGAAGACCTGCTTGCGCGCGTCGGTGAGTTGCGCGAGTCGAACCCGATGCTGGGTCTGCGCGGCGTGCGCCTGGGCGTGATGCTCCCCGAGGTCACCGAGATGCAGGTGCGGGCGATCATGGAGGCCGCCTCGCGCGTCGTCCAGGACGGCACCGACGTGCACCCCGAGATCATGGTGCCGCTCACCTCCGACCTGGGCGAGTTCAAGGTGATGGCGGAGATCATCCACCGCATCGGCAGCGCGGTCGAGAAGGAGACCGGNGTGACCGTGCCGTACAAGGTGGGCACGATGATCGAGGTGCCGCGCGCCGCGTTGACGGCCGGCGCCATCGCCGCCGAGGCGGAGTTCTTCAGCTTCGGTACGAACGACCTGACGCAGACCACCTACGGCCTGTCGCGCGACGACGCCGAGGCGAAGTTCCTGATCCCCTACGTCGAGCAGGGCGTGATCGAAGAGAACCCGTTCCAGCACCTCGATCGCAGCGGCGTCGGCCGCCTGATCGACATCGCGGTGACCGAAGGGCGCGCCCAGCGGCCCGACCTGCACGTGGGCATCTGCGGCGAGCACGGCGGCGACCCCAAGTCGATCGAGTTCTGTCACATGACCGGTCTCGATTACGTGAGCTGCAGCCCGTACCGCGTCCCGGTGGCGCGCCTGGCGGCCGCGCAGGCGGCCATCTGGCACCCGGAGACCTGAGCCACGGCCGGATCAACCCGGCGTTCCTCCCTCAGCGCGGCCCGGTCCCCTTCGTGGGGGTCGGGCCGCGCGCCCATGGTGGCGTGAGCGCCAAGATGCGCGCGTACGCCTCGCAGTCGGCGTCGTGTGCACCGGGGAGCCAGCCGGTGGAGACGAGGAACTCGCGCGTGATCTCGCCACCCGTGAAGCGGAAGGTGCGCTTGAACAGCCGCACCCATGCCTCGAGCGGCTGCGGATGGTGGTGCTCGAGCCAGGCGCGGAAGCTGCCGTGCTCGGCCTGGAGCTCGGTGATGCGCTGGGCGTTGTGGATCGCAGCGGCGACCTTGGCGCGGTTGCGCACGATCGAGGCGTCGCTCAGGAGCCGGGCGACGTCGGCGTCGCCATAGGCCGCGACGCGCGCCACGTCGAAGCCGTCGAACGCCCGCTCGAAGGCCTCGGCCTTGCGCAGGATCGTCGTCCACGACAGTCCGGCCTGGTTGATCTCGAGCACCAGGCGGCCGAACAGGGCGTCGTCGCGCTCCAGCGGGAAGCCGTACTGGTGGTCGTGGTAGTCGCGGTGCGGCTCGGGCAGACCGAGCCGCACCGCTGCGCAGTAGGAGGTGGGGGCCTCGGCCATGCGCGATCCTACGCCCCGAGACGCACGATCAGGGCAGGCGGTAGGTCGACTTCGCCAGGTCGTAGGCAAGTGCCTTGGCCAGCGTGGGCGCGACGTCCTCGTCGATCAGGCCCCTGACGACGCGGCCGGCGAGCCAGTTGCAGCTCACCCGCCGCCACACGTCGTGGCGAGCCCGGATCGAGGGGTAGGCGCGGGTGTCGTCGTTGAACCCCGCCAGGTTGTAGATGCCCGCCGTCTCCACCGTGGCGTCCAGGTAGCGCTCCATGCCGAGCACCGAGTCGAAGAACCACCACGGCGCGCCGAGCCGCAGCGCGGGGTAATGGCCGGCCAGCGGCGCGAGCTCGCGGCCGTAGGTGCTCTCGTCGAGCGTGAAGAGCACCAGCCGGAAGCCGGGATCGGCGCCGAGCCGCTTCAGGAGCGGCCGCAGCGCACGCGTCCACTCGGCCGCGACGGGGATGTCGCCGCCGACGTCGCGGCCGAAGCGCTCGAACACGGCCTGGTGGTGGTCGCGCAGCGAGCCGACGTGGAGCTGCATCACGAGGCCGTCGTCGGCGCTCATGCGAGCCATCTCGGCGAGCATGTGCGACGCGAAGCGGCCGCGGTCGAGCGCGTCGGCGCGGCCCGAGCGGAGCCGGTCGAACGTCGCGGCCGCCGTGTCGGGCTCGAGCCAGCGCACGTCGGCGGCGAACGCGCCGTGATCCGTGGCGGTGGCGCCGGCCTCGCGGAAGGCGGTGCGGCGCGCCTGCAGCGCCTGCACGAAGCCGTCGTAGTCGTCGACGGCGACGCCGCTGCGCTCGGCCAGCAGCTCGATCGACGCCTCCCAATCGTCGCGGGTCGGGTCGATCACCGCGTCGGGACGGAACGTCGGACGCACCATGAAGCCGTCCTGCTGGAGCTGCACGTGCATCGCCAGGGGATCCGTGGCGGCGTCCGTGGTGCACAGCACCTCCACGCCCAGGCGCTCGAACAGCGCTCGCGGTCGGTAGGCCGGGTCGGCGAGGCGGTCGGCGAGGTGGTCGAAGAGCGCGTCGGCGTTCTCGGCCGAGGGCCGCTCCTCGACGTCGAAGAGCTCGATCAGCTCCTGCTTCAGCCACACGCCGGTCGGGGTGCCGGCGAACAGGTGGTAGTGCTCGCAGAAGCGTCGCCAGATGGCGCGCGGATCGGTCTCACTCGCGCCCCCGTCGCGGCGCGGGAGGCCCAGGTCCTCCATCGCGACGCCTTGGCTGTAGAGCATCCGCACCACGTAGTGGTCCGGGACCACCAACAGCGTGGCGGGATCGCCGAGCGGCGCGTCGTCGGCGAGCAGCGCCGGCGGCACGTGGCCGTGCGGGCACACCAGCGGAAGGTCGCGCACGCCGTCGAAGAGGCTGCGCGCCACGTCGCGCTGGCGCGGATCGGGGTCGAAGCAGCGGTCGGGATCGAGTGTCCAACGGGTCGGCATGGTCATGACCTCCTTGACGCTACCGGTGCGGATGGCGCGCGGTAGAGCCGCTCGCCCGCCTTGCGTACGAGCATGACGCCCTCGTCCTCGCGTCCGGCCCAGGACTCGACGTCGACGGACGCGGGATCGAGGTAGCCGAGGTTCAGGTGGGCGCAGGTGTCGGGGCCCAAACGGCTCGCGAGCGTCACGCGCGCCCTCGCTACCTCGCGCCCGTCCAGCCAGCGGCCGTCGCCGCGGACGTGCGTCGAGTGGGCCAGGACCCCGAGCGGCACCTGGGCGAAGCGCTCCCACTGCTCCAGGAAGTAGGGGAGCGTGTGGTAGCCGATGCGTTCGATCCACTCGCCGTGCACGCGGCTCACGGTGTCGAGGTGGGGCGCGTAGATGATCAGCTCGCCCCCCTCGGCGAGGGCGGGTTCGAGCTTGTACATCGCCTTGCCGGCGGTCCAGAGCTCGTCGTACATCGGCGGCGCGCACGCCAGCACGCGCTCCATGGGGCGCGGCAGGTGCGTGACGTGGCGCTCGTTCGAGCGCTCGGCTGCCTCCGCCCAGGCCGCCACGGGGTCGCCGACGGCGATGGCGCCGAGGCCGCCGCCCTCCACCGTCAACGCGATCAGCGTCGTCGGGGTGCTCACCAGCTCGGCGGCCGCGTGGATCATCGCGCGCACCGGCGTGTCCGCGATGCCGATGGTGCCGCGCACGCCCGAGAGCGCGCCGAGCCAGTGCGTCACGTTGATCATGTCGGCGCCGCTGACGCCCGGGAAGTAGTACTTGAAGCCGCCCGAGAAGCCGACCACCTCGTGCGGGAAGGTGGGGCCGAGGATGACCACGCGGTCGGCCTCGGGCACGGCGCGGTTGATCAGCACGTCGACGTCGCCGCCGAGGGTCGGATGCCAGCGCTCACCGGCGATGGCCTGGATGCGCGCGTGCGGCAGCGTGCCGAGCGACACGAGCGTGCCGTCCTCGAACCAGCCGTGGTTCACGATCCTGACGTGTCGGTAACGGCCGGCGCGCTCCTCGGCGGTGATGCCCACCAGGCGCTGCAGGCGCTCTTCGTCGAGCGGCGGGTGCGTGCCGAGCGCCACCATGAAGGTGAGCTCGCGCGCGCCGGCGAGCAGGTCGACCAGCTCGCGGAAGAGCTGCGGCAGCGGGAGCGTGCGGGTGTGGTCGGGGATCAGCACCAGCACGCGGGCACCGTCGAACCCGCCGTCCGCGAGGCCGCGCTCCAGCGTGCCGCGCACCGCGTTGGCGTCGAGCACCTGGCCGGTGGGCGCGACGGCCCGCGCGAGGACGCCGCCGCTTCCGACCGCCCCGAGGTGCGCTATGGCCGCGTCGCTCACACCCCTCCGAAGGCGGCGTACCCGCCGTCGACGGGCACCACCACGCCCGTCACGAAGCGCGAGGCGTCGCTGGCGAGCCACACCGCGGTGCCGACCAGGTCGTCGGCCTCGCCGAAGCGACCCATCGGCGTGTTGGCAAGGATGCTCGTTCCGCGCGGCGTCGGTGCGCCGTCCGGTTGCAGGAGCAGCGCGCGGTTCTGCTCGCCGACGAAGAAGCCCGGCGCGATCGCGTTCACGCGCAGCCCCTCGCCGTAGGTCTGTGCCATGTGCACCGCGAGCCAGCGGGTGAGGTTGTCGACGGCGGCCTTGGCCGCGCCGTAGCCGATCACGCGGGTCAGCGGCTTCTGCGCGGCCATCGAGCTGATCGTGATCACCGAGCCGCGACCGGCGCGCAGCATGGCGGGCGCGAAGGCCTGGATCGGCAGCAGCGTGCCATCCAGGTTCAACTCGACCACCTTCCGGAACGCCTCGGGGGTGAGGCCGAAGAGGTCGCGGTCGCCGTACACGACGGCGTCCGGCCGGTTCCCTCCGGCGGCGGTGAGCAGCACGTCGAGCCGGCCCCAGCGCTGCTCGACCGTCTCGGCGGCGGCGGCGAGCGTCGCGGGGTCGAGCACGTCGGCGCTCAGGCCGAGCGCGTCGTGCCCCTGGTCGCGAAGCTGTTGCGCAGCCTCCTCGATGGCGGCCTGACGGCGGCTGATGAGCGCCACGGAGGCACCGGCTTTGGCGAGGCCGCGCGCCATGGCGAAGCCGAGTGCGCCGGCGCCGCCAGTGACGACGACGACGCGTCCCGTGAGATCGAAGGGCGTCATGTCCGTACCTCCTCGTGGGTGAGCGCGACGAACGGCGCCAGGTGGCGCTCGAAGTGGCGCCGGAGGGCTGCGCGGTAGGCGTCCTCGTGAGCGCGGAGCAGCGCCCGCAGGTCGTCGCCGTAGCGCTGAAGGGCGCTGCCGAAGGTCACGTGCAGGACTTGGCGTGCGTCGCGTTGCTCGAGCAGCGCCAGGAGCGCCGAGCCGGGCAGCGCGTCGGGGTCGGGGACGCCGGCCGGTCGGCCGCTGATGTGGTAGCTCTTCACGTCGTGCTCGAAGCGCTCGAGGCCGAGCTGGATCACGGCTCGGAACAGTTCGGGCCGAGTGGCGCCGGCGACGCGCAGCGCCTCGAGGTAACTGGTGCCGGCGGTCTTGAGGTGGACGCGACCGCCCGTCGCCTGCGCGGCGATGGGGTAGACGGCGAACTTGTCGGAGCCGGAGTGGAGGCTGAGCTTGTAGCCGCCGAGCGCCTCGGCCACGCGGGCGTGACCCTGGAGGTCGCGCGCCAACGCCGCGAGGTCGCCGATGTAGTCGACGCCCTTCTCGAAGGCGCCCACGAAGCGCGGCGCCAGCGAGACCCAGTCGACGCCGAGGCGCCCCAGCTCCAGCGCCAGGTAGGCGTGCTCGGCCAGGCTCGTCGGCGTGGCGGTCTCGTCGACCGACACCTCCACCTCCGCGCGCTCCGGCCCCGCCTGGCTGCGCAGGTGGCGCACCATGCGGGCAACGTGCGCCACGGCCGCGCCGTACTTGGCCGCCGCGCGCTCGAGCGCCTCGGGGGTGAGGACCAGCGCGCGGTCGCCGAGATCGACGGAGCGCTCGGCGAGCCGCTGCAACAGGTCCGACGGCGAGGTCTCGAGGGCGTCCCATGGCACCTGCGCCTCGAAGGCCTCACGCAAGGCGCCGCCCTGCAGGTCGTCGGCGGCGTCGACCACGTGGTCGCCCGGGTCGATGGTGAACATGCTGTAACCGGCCGTCAGGCAGAGATCGATGTCGGCCTCGGTCTTGAGGTGGTCGGCGTCGGCCCCGACCGGGTGGCGCCAGCCGGCGAGGAACGCCCCGGCCGTGGCGTCGTCGAGCACCGCGATCGGGGTGCGCCCCGTGCGGGCGTTCTCGCGCATCGACTGCTGCGCGAAGATCGCCGCCACGCTGCGCTCCGCGCCGGTGGCGCGCATGGCGTCGACGTGGCCAGGGGTGGCGAGGCCGAGCCTGTCGCCGAAGCCGGCGGAGGAGAGCGTGCCGAGCGGGACGGGGCGCAGGTTCGGCAGGGCGCCGCGCAGCGCG
>SL_3KL_010_SEDDRAFT_10006070_pt1 | contig 10820 bp, 5 predicted proteins | sample SodLakKL_010_SED_2_FD_10381 | JGI IMG/M metagenome (IMG submission 10381)
TTCCCGAAACCGAAATACTGTGCATGGGATTGGGGAACAATAAATGCACTGCTAATCAGCAGGATGCACGTTGCTGCAAGCAAGCGGACAAAAGAAAACTGACGTGTTGAGTTCATCTGTGTCTGTACGTTATTTAAGTAAAATTACATCATCGCTGATCACGGGTAAAAAGTTCCGTCCAAAATGGCCGGTTTCACTTTTTTTCGGACCGTTCCGGCAGGAAATCAATCTGGCGCTGTTCGATATCCGTACGGGCCACTTTCACCCTGATGTTATCACCCAGGCGATATGATTTTCCACGGCTGCGGCCCCGCAGCTGGTGGCGGGACTGTTCGTAGACGTAGTAATCATCATCAAGATCGCGTACGGCGATCATGCCTTCGCAATAACTTTCGTTCAGCAGGACAAAGAGCCCTTTTTCTGTGACACCACTGATCACACCATCGAACGAATCTCCAATGTGTTCGGACATGTATTCCACCTGCTTCAGCTTGATGGAATCACGTTCAGCTATAACGGCATCGCGTTCTTTTTCGCTGCAGTGGTCGCCAAGCACGATAAGCTCCTGAAAGCTGTAACCGGGCAGGCCCGCCGCGTACTGCTTCAGAAGCCGATGCACCACCAGATCGGGATAACGTCGGATGGGGCTCGTAAAGTGTGTGTATTCGCTGAAACCAAGTCCATAGTGTCCGATATTTTTCGGACTGTAAACGGCCTTGGCCATTGAGCGCAGTACAAGCTCGTTTATGGCATATTTCAGTGTGGTCTTGTTGGCCTGGTGGATGAGACTGTTGATCTGATCGGCCGTGACCTTGCCGTCCCTGACATGGAAATCAATGCCGAGCGGGCGCACATTTTCACCTATATTCTTGAGTTTTTCGGGATCCGGGCGGTCGTGGACGCGGTAGAGGAACGGATAGCGTGTTTTGCCGGCTTTACTGCCATCTTTTCCCTTATCACTTCCGTTGCCACGGCTTTTCTCCTGCTCCCGCAATATGGATACGTGTTCCGAAACGGTTTTGTTTGCCATCAGCATGCATTCTTCCACGAGCCGGTGCGCGGCCAGCCGCTCCTTGACATAGACACCGAGCGGGCGTCCGTGTTCATCAAGGCGGAAACGGGGTTCCGGCGTGTCCAGGTCGATCGAGCCCTGCCGGAACCGATTGTCGGTGAGCATGGCGGTCATTTTGGCCAGGGTCCGGACGGATGTCTCGTGCTTGTGCTCTTTGCCGTCGATGATCTCCTGCACTTCTTCATAGGTGAAACGCATGGAGGAGTTGATCACGGTCTCCTCAATGGAGTACCCCAGCCTTTTGCCATCGGGGGTGATTTCCATGAAGCAGCTGTATGCGAGCTTGTCTTCGTTGGGACGGAGGCTGCACACGCCGTTGCTCAGGCATTCCGGCAGCATGGGGATGGTACGGTCCACCAGATAGACACTTGTCCCCCGGTCGCGGGCTTCCTTGTCGAGTATCCGATCCTGCTGCACGTAGTAGCTTACGTCGGCGATATGCACACCCAGATAGAAATTGCCGTTATCCAGGATCGAGATGCTCAGCGCATCGTCAAAATCCTTGGCGTCATGCGGATCAATGGTGAACACCTCCCAATCGCGGATATCCTTGCGGCGTTTGTACTCCTTTTCGGGGATGTTTACGGCCACACTTTCCGCGAACTCCTCCACGGCGGGCGGGAACGCGGCCTGCATCTCATTTTCGGCGAGGATGGAAAGTATCGATGCATTGTTGGTACCCTTTTTGCCCAGGTTTTCAAGAACCTCGGCTTCGGGAAGCGAGCGCGGATGAAGCCAGTCCACCAGCCTGAAGGTGACTTTGTCGTTGTGCCGGGCACCTTTGGTGTTATCAGGATGCACGAAAAACTCGACCTGCGCCGATTTCTCATCCGGTATGATCAGATAGGTGCTCTTGCCCTCCATGTGGAATGTACCGACGAAGAACTTCTTTCCGCGTGAGATCACATCCACAATTTTTCCCTCTTCACGGTCGCTACGGGATTTCGGGAGGATGGCCACCCGGACCCGGTCTTTATCCAGTGCCGTGCCGGTGTGTTTGGACGGGATGCGGATATCCTGCTCCCTGCCCTCCACCTTGACATAGCCGGTGCCGGACCGCGTGCTTGTAAAGACGCCCTCGACCTCGTTGCTGTCCTTGCGTGCATCGGCTATGCGATAGGTATCGTTCTTCTCGACGATCTTGTTGCGCTTGAGCAATCGTTTCAGTGCCTTGTTGAATCGTTCATCCCCCTTTTTGGGCGGCAGTTTGAAGGCTCTGCGGAGCGTGTCGCGCGCGACCCAGCTTTCGGAATGGCGCTCAAGCAGTTCCATGATAAGATCCTCGAGGTGAATTTTCTTTTTTTTCATTGCGTATGTAAAGTCAATTATGTTGGTGCAGCTATTTCAGATGATTCCGGAAGTGCAAGATGCTGTCAAGTTGAATGCCGGTAAGTGCAGGCTGGTAAGTGCAGGCCGGTCAGTGAATGTTGGTAAGTGAATGCCGGTAAGTGCAGGCCGGTAAGTGAATGTTGGTAAGTGAATGCCGGTCAGTGAATGCTGGTAATGGAACAAGCAGGAAACCGGAATCATTCTTCCCATGCCTGTATATTTTATTCTGACTCCTGAAGAGGCGGTTCGTTGCCGGGCACTTCCTCCCGGATGCCGAAAATGCCATTGGTGTCCGTCATGGTCCGGTCTTCAGATTCGTCATCCTCACGGGCGGCCGAATTTCCCGCAGGTTCTGATTCACTGCCTCCCAGCAATCCGAAAACTGTGGTTACATTACGCCAGACACGGTTCCCGAACTCTTTCCAGGAGTTGAAACGGAATTGCGCCTCCAGACCAAGTCCGTTGACGTTCTCGACATCGGCCTGGGTTCCGAGAATGGACATGAGCATGGGATCTTTCCTGTGGAACACTTCGACGGAGAGGTTTGGATTGATACGGTAGGTGGCGCCAAGATCACCGATATTGGCTTCTTCACCGCCTACTTCACCTTCACGCCGAAGAACCAGCCGGTCATCGAACAGGCGCAGCGCTATGGCCAGGTCGGCCTGATCAAATCCGAGAAGGTTCAGGTCCACATCCACGTTCAGCAGGTTGTGACTGAGCAGCGTATTGATCTGGCTGGACAGGAGCTGGCTGATGCCCACCTGTCCGGCCCGGGCCTGGAGCGTGGTGCCGAGCTCCTGGGTCTGTGTATCGCCCACGAGGGCTCCGGAGATGAAACCTCCGGTAAACAGAAGGCTTGTGGCCTGAATCAGTTTCTGTTCTTCGCTGTTGAGCACATTGAGGACCGTGGCGTTTTGCGTGGCATCAATGGCGTTCGGGAATTCGAAGTAGAAATCGTTTTCTATGTTGTCAAGGGGGCCGGTGATGCGAAGCAGCAATTCAACGGGGACCCGGTTGGTCTGATCTGCCGCCGCTCCGAGGAGCGGAGCAATATTTGGCCGGGACCGGTAGACCGCGGTGATATCCAGCAGGGCGTTTGTGGGGTCTCCCTCCAGGCGGATGGTTCCCCCCTCACGCAGGATGAACCGGCGAGTGAGGATATCGCCGCCAACGAACAGGTAGTCACCGCTGCTGATGTCGAAATTTCCGAATATCTGAAGGTCCTCGTCCTCCAGCGTGATACGTACGCGTCCGCTTCCCTGTGCGTTTACGATTTCCCCGGTAACAGGATCGAATATGAGCTGAACCGTGGAATTTGGGCCGGCAATGAACTGCAGGTCCATGCGGAACACTTCCATGAACGTACGGTCGATCTGACGCAAAATGGCGGGATCGGTGATAACTTCCCGGCGAAAGTCCACCTCGCCAAAATCCTTCACAAACCGTATGAACCGGCCCTGGGCCTCATCGACGGATTGATTCACAAGCGGCAAGGATAGGCGCGACTGGCTGGTGGTAGTTACCGGTTCAATGGTGCGCACAAACGGGGATATGTTGGATCCGCTGATATTGACCACACCAGTACCGGAAACCCTGCCATAGAACGGAACGTCCGGTCCGTCGCTGTTATCCAGAAACCGAAGATTACGCATATCCAGAGTAATATCCATGAACTTTTCGGGCTGGAAGTCATTGAAGTCATAATAACCGGTGACCACCCCCCTTCCTCTTGCGGCATCACGTGCGTTGAGCTGGTGGATGATGACGCCGTCATGACGGTTCACCGATACGCGTCCATCAATGTAGTAAAGCGGTTCCAGGAATACGGGGATCACCTCAGATTCAAGGATTTCAAAGTCGCCATGGAAATCAAAATCACTGAAGTTGCCGGTGATATAACCTGATCCAATGGCCCTCCCCTCAATCGATTCAAAGATGCTTTCCATGAGATGACGCAGCACCCATGCGTCCAGTTCCTTCACATTTATATCAAAGTAGTATAGCGAATCAACCTGTTCGTTTACGTCGGGTGTCCGGAACCAGCCCGATGCGGTCAGATGTTGGCGGGTGCCATTGTTGCGTTCGATATAGTCGGCATATTTCTGTTCATCGGTGATGACAAGCAAATCTGTGTCGAACCGGTCTTCCGTAGCGTTATAACTGCTATTGAGACTCATATCGCCGATAACGCGATTGTTCAGCGAAAGGCGATCCACAGTGAGGTTTCCGTGGAACAGCGGATTCACAGCCAGGTTCTTCGTTACAAAGTCGCCATCCAGCAGCCCCTGGAAAGTGACTCTGCCATCTATCATCTCTGAAATGCGCTGCAGGTCAACATTGTCAAATCTGTATTGTACCGAATCTTCGGGGTCGCTGCTGAATGTGCCGTCCACAAAAATCCTGTCGTTGCCGCTCAGGGCCAGAAAATCCTCGACATGCAGTTTGCCGCCCCGCGAGTAGCGGAACAGCGGACGGCCTTCGGTCACCCAGAGATAACGCTGGTTGCCAAGCATAAAGCTCTCGATACCGAAAAAGAGTTCTTCGGCTCCAAGTCTGCCTGTGATATCAGCGGCCAATCGCACTTCATTTGCAAAATGTGCNATACGGCTGCGGCTGGTGACCTCTCCGGAATCAAATGCGAGGATCCATGATAAACTGTCCACATTCTGCTCCATGAAATGAAGCTGCCCGACCCGCAGATCAAGATCCAGTTCCATGGTTTCGTGGAGCGGCAGGTCCGTTTGGAAACCGGCGGTGAGTGAAATGTCTGTGCGATTTATGGAGAATCCGTTCCAGGTTGTGGAATCATCCTGCAATTCCGAACGGATCAGAAGTTTTTCATTGTCGGCGTGTACGTCCATCTCAAGCTGCAGTCTGGATGTGATCTCGGGGAAGCGGGGAATGTAAGCACGCAGCAGTGGCAGGTTCTTGATTTCAAAAAAGATATCGCCCTTGAGGAGATGCTTGTCTGACGCCCTGTAAGCGACAGGCATTTCTTCCGCCTGGAACAGGATTTCCTCTTTTATTCTTTGCTCAAAATGGTCGCTCCATTGCCGGAAAAGCGGGGGGATGGATGGGAGAAGGATATCACCCTCCATGACAAGATCGGCAACCGAACTGGTAAGCCGCACCGATCGCGTTGTCGATTCGGGGTGATTCACATCCAGATACAGCTGATGCGATCCGAGGTCAGAGCCATTGATTCTTGAGGGAAACACATCCACAATGATACGTCCGTACCATTCACTCGGATTGCGGCCGTGCCAGTTGATATCATAAGCCATGTTCCATTCTGAGTCGGGGAGCGCGGTGTTTTCCATGATGGTGCTCATGTCAAAACCGGATGAGCTGCCCCTCATGAGAATGTGCGGCCAATCTCCCCGGAGATTGACGGATCCCCTGCCATCCAGGTAATCCGCACCCTGATAGTAGCCGAATTCATGCGTAATGATCCGGTCTGCGTAAACCAGATCCAGGTGCATGTCCGGTATGTGGAATCCCGCAAGGCGGGATTCAAAGAGGTCCACGTCCAGGGATATGCGCGTTGATCCATCCATTCAGCAGATTTTCTGCAATAAGGATCATTTCGGTATTCACTTGTCCGGGAATTGATTCGAACCCTTTCCAGGCGGCGGGGTTTATGTCATTTCCGTAGAGGGAAAGCTCCAGTGCCAGCGGAGGTGCCAGGTCCAGGGTGCCTCCGGCTTTCAATGACCCTTCAGGCAGCTCCATATCAAGGTCGACGTACAGGGTGTCGGTATTCCCGCGGACGCTCCCGATGGTTGATACCGCCTGCCAGTCGCGGAAGGGTATATCCGTGATTTTGGGGATGAATTCGGCGAGATCGGAATCATGCAGCTGGATGTCTCTGAAATCCATCTTGTATATCAGGTTTGCCGGATCGTAGAAATTTTCAAGGCTGGCGTCGAAACGGAACCCGGTATCTCCGGCATGGAGGCCGGCATTCCGAATGATCATCTCCGTGTCGGAGCCTGATGCGTCGAACGACGTGACAAGCCCCGGCAACCCGGGTGGAAGGTTCGCGCCGGTAAATGCAAGCTCTTCAGGGGCGAGAAATGCTTCCAGCAGATTGACGGACCAGCTTGCTTCGCGGAATTGTCGGGTTAGCTCTGCATTAAACAGGTTGATACCATCGAATTCCATGTTCCAGTCCAGATGGGAACTGCCCAGACGCATTCTCATCACATTGAACTCAAGATATCTGCTGTCATTGTAAATCTGGCCGGAGAGCGTGAATTCGCGGTGATCAAGGTCCTCAAGCAGCACAGTGAGATAGGAGATATCCAGATAGCGCTGCTCTCTTGATATTTCAAGGAACATTTCGGTATGAATCTGTTCCACACGGAAGGGTTCGGACAGATAACGGCTCTGTGTGCCATTCGGAAGGTTTTCCAGATGGAGCGTTCCATTTTCTACCTGAACGAAGGGGGCGAAGATTTCAAGGCTTCGGAATGGTCGGGTGAACGAGACGCGTTGGGAGGTGTCCTGTCGCGATTCGGGCTTGCGTTGGTCCGGGATCCGGTTGAATACATTGGCAAGCGTATAGCCCCCCTGCTCGTCTGTACGCAGATAGGCCGTCGGATTTTGAAGTGCCAGGTCATTGATGACCAGACTGCTCCGCAGGAGGGCGAACAGGTCGACCTGAAGACGGAGATTGTCCACAGTCACAATGGTACGGTCTTCATGCTCAAGGACAACATCACGGAGTTCCATTTGCAGTGGCAGAAAGCCTCCTATCTCGCCGATGTGAAGCGTACCCTCGAAATTATTGTTAAACCACGTTTCGGCACGTTCGGTCAGGTAGTCCCTGGCCGGCTCTGTCTGGAGCATCAGGAAGATACCTCCGGCAAACAAGATGACGGTTGCCAGCAGGACCAGGATGCTGCTCCAGAATATGCGCCAGGTGATATAGAGGAAACGGTAGAACAATGGTGCAGTCAGGTCAAAACATCAAATGTATATTTCCAGGCTTCCTGCAGCAAAGATAAATCGCTGACAGGAGTGACAATCGGGTTTCCGTGTGCAGATACCAGAACCAGCCGGATATCCGAGTCCCGGTTTTTCTTGTCATGTGCCATGAGGGTAACGAGGTCACCGGTACGGCTGGTGTACGGACGCAGATCCAGGCTGTATTTTTCTTTCAGTTGCAGTAATGGTTCATCCGACACCTCGTAGCCTAGACGGCGTGAAACAAACAGCGCTGCGATCATACCAGCATATACGGCCTCGCCGTGGTTGATATTGCGATAGTTATCCAGCGCTTCCAGCGCATGGCCGAAAGTATGGCCGAAATTAAGCCAGGCGCGTCGGCCTGCTTCACGCGCATCGGTTGCCACCACACCAGATTTGATCCGCACAGAGCGTTCGATCACGTGGTGCAGCAATTCCGGGGTGCGTTTTGCGGGATTGGCAAGGGCGGCCCCATTCCGAAGCAGATCCGGATCTGCAATGTATCCGTATTTGAGCACCTCGCTGATTCCGCAAAGCCATTCGCGCTGCGGCAGGGTTTCAAGAAAGGCGGTATCAAAAAGAACGGCCCGGGGATGATAAAAGGCGCCAATTGTGTTTTTACCGAAAGCGTGGTTGATGCCCGTCTTTCCGCCTATGGCGCTGTCCACCATGGCAAGCAGCGTGGTCGGCACATGATACAGCGGCAGCCCGCGCATCAGTGACGCTGCGGCAAAACCGGCCAGGTCGCCAGTGACCCCTCCTCCGACGGCGATCAGCGGTGTATTTCGTTTCAGCGGACCGGTAAAGGCAAAATCCATGACACGGTTCCACATGGCAATGCTTTTCGACGCTTCACCGGATGGCACCTCGAAACAGTGCACCTTATCATCCGGAAAAGCCGCGTTGATCCGTTCCTGGTGCGCGGACATGACGTTTTCATCCACAATAAGCACGGGGTGCCCGTCAGGTTTGCCGGCGGCACCGTCCGGGAAACCTGCCGCTGGGCGGGAGGCCTTAACGGTCTCAGAGCCAGTAGTTTTAGCGGCATCATGGTTTGAGGCATCAATGGCAGCAGGGTTGTCCGCCGTATCCAGCAGGTCCGCTCCCCGCGCATGATCCCAAAGAAGATGAAGGTCGTCGAACAGCAGGAAACGTGTTTCGCCCCTGTCAGTTGTGATCAGTGAGGGAAGCTGGAGCATGTTCTCTGAGTAATCGGATCAGTTCGTTTGTAGTCTGTTTCCGTGACCAGTGTGGCTGGACCGGAACCTTTATATCGGCTTGCAGGTAATATGTTTTTCGTTTTGAGAGCAGATCGTTTATTCGCTTGCGGAGCAGTTCGTCGCTCAGCAGTTTTCCATGGGAATCCTGCAGCAAGGGACGTTTTTTATCCGCTTTAAGCCTTTCAAAGAGCGTCTCCCCGGGTACATCCAGGAAGATGGTGATGGCATGCTGTTTCAGCAGGTCGCGAATTTCTTTCTGCTGGATGGCACCGCCGCCCAGGGCCAGGACCGCCGGACCGTGGCCAAGCATGTTGCGAAAGCAGCTGCGTTCTGCCATCCGGAAATATTCCTCCCCTTTTTTCCGGAACATGTCCGGGATCTTCAGATTTTCTTCCTTTTCGATCACCTTGTCCAGATCGAAAAATGGAAGCTCAAGCCGACCGGCCAGTTCCTGGCCTATCCTGCTTTTTCCCGAGCCCATGAATCCGGTCAATACGATCATATTTCTTACTTCCATATCCCTGAAAAATACGAATAATTTTCCGGATTTTCAGGATTCGTACGAGTCGGGTTTGGCAGGCGCGACCATTTCCACTTTTTCTCTGGTCACGGTCACCAGACCCGGGGCAGCACCCTTGGGTTTGCGCACATGCTTGCGCTTGGCAATCATGACCGGGACCATGGACGATCCTGCCTGCCGGGAGTATGCAGCGGCAAACGATGCGGCCTTGCGGATCAGTTGGGCGTCGGGCCAGCCGGTGTCCCCCCCTGTCCGAAGCAGCACATGCGATCCGGCTGTGCCGCGGGCGTGCATCCAGATATCTTCCTTGTGCGAAAGTGCGAGTATTTCGTCATTGCTTTTGGCATTTTTCCCGATCCATATCTCGTGATCTCCTATTTTCACTGTTTTGTAAGGCCGAGCCACCTGCGGGGCCCCGGATGGTGCGAGGCCATACTGCTGCAGGCGTCCTTCATGTTTTTTCACCCATTTTTCCAGTTCTGCCGGATATTCAATGGCTTCCACTTCGGCAAGCAGTCGCTCCATCTCTTCCAGTTGTGCCGCAATCTGCATCTTTTTCTTGCCGGAAGCGGAAATTTCCTTTCGGATGCGGCCAGCCCTGGCGTAATATTCCCGGGCTTGGTGGATGAGGGTCTCACCCGGGGTCACCGTGATGATTCGTTCGCTGCCGCCAGAGCTCCAGTCGGAGACTGCAATCCGGTCCCTATCGGTCTTTTTGCCGGGATTGGGCTGGCTCATGAGCAAATGTCCCGCCTGCTCCATTACGTCCGCTTTTTGAAGCCGTTCCGGTTCTCTTTCAAACTGCTCCATCTGCTTGCGAAGTCCTGTTATGCGTCTGCTCATCTTCTTTTCCAGGTCTTTTTTTCTTGGCAGCAACCTGCGCTCTCGGTTTTTTGAAAGAAAGAGGGTCCGGACGGCCTCGTTGACATTTTGGAATGTCCGTTCTGGTGGATGGGACAGGTAGTCCGGCGGCAGCATGCTCAGACTTCCTTCTGCAGTGATGCAAATAATTTCAGGATGCAGCAGCTTTTNCCTGAGTTTGGCCAGTGTCTTTCTGAGATCTGCTTCATTCAGTGATTCCAGGTCGCATGTATCCGCCACATCATTGATAATGCCGCGCGGAAACTGTTTATCGATGGCTATGATTTTTTTGCGCAGCGGCAGGTCGGGATCAAGAGTGGACGGGGTGTTTTCTGATCCCGTTTTGTCTTGCATGCCGGAGACAGGAGTTGAGGCTCCTTCGAACGCCTGGCTGTTCTTGAAAGACGAGAGGATTAGTCCATTCTTGACCAGGAACACATTGGGCCGGCTGGAAAAGGGCATGAAAAGAAGTTGGAGGGCGGTCTCCTGAAAGGTAATCCGGATGTAACGGTCGCCGGGCGTTGCCATGGCTATATCAGCAACGGTGCATCCTTGAAGTTCGGGGAAAAAGCCGGCAGCGTTGTGCGAAGGCGGAGCAGCGCGTCCATCCAGGAACAAGGCCGTTCCGGGAGAAGCCGCCGAGAAGGTCAGTTTCAGAGCGGGATCTGTCCGGAAAAAAAAATCGATCTGATCTTTTCGGCTGGACCAGACTTCCATGATTTCCTTTCCGAAAATTTTGTATCTTAACTCTGCGACCAGCGAATGTAAAGTATAATAATTGTTCATACGTTACTTTCTCTGTCCTCGTAGCGCTTTTAAATTAAACATCAAATTGTATGAACTA
>SL_3KL_010_SEDDRAFT_10006071_pt1 | contig 10819 bp, 6 predicted proteins | sample SodLakKL_010_SED_2_FD_10381 | JGI IMG/M metagenome (IMG submission 10381)
TGTTACTCAGGAACAGGTCAACTGCTCTCTGAATAATATCTTCATGTAAATGGTCAGGTAGTTCTGAATTAACACCATCCTTAATATTTACTCTGCGTGGAGTTTTAAGATAATCAATTATTATCTTATCCACAATAAATTTATTGTCTGTAAAAACTTGTATATTATTATCATTTATAACAGATATAGGACTTGACGGTTTTGTTGTATTAAACGGATCAGATAAAAGTTTATATATATCATCTGATTGACTATATCTATTAAACACAACCGTTGTTTTATAACTGTTTGATGTTCTTTTATTGTCAGATACAGTAAATTCTATTTCAGGATATCTATATCTTACAAGACTTTTATGAGCTATTAAAAACATATAGTCTTCTGGAAAATTTACTTTATCGACAAAAAATCCACTGGTTCCGCTTATATTTGCATCATATGATGTATCTAATTCAATATCTCTTTTAAGAAGTATTCTAAGATCATCTATTCGTTGCTGACTTTGTTCAAATCCCCGTCTGTCTTGTGTAATCCCTCTGTATTTCTTTTTTACAAGATCCAGTTGTGCCTTATTAATCCAGTATTGTATATCGTCTGAATTAAGTTTAAGTGCTTCCCCAAACTGGTTCATTTGTTGTCCAAAAGCGTACTGCATTTCTCTTGCGTTCATATTATTCCTGTGCTCTTGGGGCTATAATTTGAAGTATTTTATTTGATGCTATATTTACTATTTCCAGATGTGTGTGTTCAGGAAGACTTGTAAATTCTGTAGATTCATTTCCAATTAATGCAATTTTTTCGGGTGTTTTCACATATGTAAAGCTAATATTATCATTGGAGGATAATTGATCAGTAGCATTTCCAATAACCAATACACTATCTCCTTCTATTAATAGAGGATACTCTCTGAAAAGAGGACTATTAAATTCTGTTTCAATATAATCTTTTATCCCTTTTGGTTCAAGTTTTCTGTTATTTTTCCATGTACCGTTAGAATTTGTTCTTGAAAAAATGTAATAAAGGTAATCATTTGGCAAATCACCTTTAATAGTATTCGGAAGATAAGACACGGTAACTATATTTGCCAAATTATTTGTCTTTATTAATGTCCGAATATTTTCATTTACAAACTGACTTTCTACATTTCTTTCCTCATTTTTTATATTGCTGTATTGCATTTTGATATAATCCTTTACAGCTTCATTTAAGAAATAATCTATTTCTTCAGGAAGAAAGTCATCGTTTATGTTTGACCCAATTTTTTGAGTCTCCAGGTTAACACCTATATGTAATTCTAAATATGTCAACTATTTTTTTTAGCTTCTTGCAGTTTAGCCTTTAGTGTAGTAATGGTGCTTGAATTCTTCTTATCATTAAAATATTTAACTGTTTCATCAAGATCATTTCCAAGCTTTTCATCAATGAAATAATATTGATTTCCAATTTTTCTTATAATTGAATACGTTACCATTTCAGCAATGTCTGCTTTTGTCTGAAGATGTTTATCAGTAATAATAACAAAAAATCGTTCTGGATCATTTTCAATTTCATCATCCAATAGATTTTGTTTTTGTTTTAATGACATGTTGTTTGGATCTGAATCTGTAAGAAGACGTACCATTCTGTCTATCTTATCTTCATCGTCTCCAAGAAGAATAAATTGTTCATAAGCTTTTTTCTTAAAGCTTACTTTAACATTTTCCTTAGTTGTTGCTACTTCAGGATCATATATATAAAATTGATATCTGGAATTATCCAACATTTCTTCACGATCATTAGCTACATGAGGATGTTTTTTAATCCATTGATAAATAATATAGTCGTATAAATTATATGGTTCATCATCTTTTGATTTACCCACATTTAATACGACTCCATCTGTAGGAACTTCTACTCTTATGTTAGCCCAAAATTCTCTTAAAATCTTGGGAAAATCTTTTTCATCAGGGTCCATCCCTAAGTGAGCAGATACGAGTTTTTTTTCTTCGTCTTTTTCTAATCCTTTTAATGGTCCTTGTCCAACGTAAACACTGGAAAGAATTTTTTTAGCATTAGCGACTACTGGAGCTGGAAGGTGACTTTTTGTTTCCCTTCTTCTTATATGTACTTCGTGACTCATTTGCTTTGTTTTTTGTTTTAGTTAAAAAAATAAGTGGTGAATATTCCATCACCACTTAATAATATTTATTTTATGCAATTACACATCTCATATCAAGTGACGTATCAAATCTCTTCAGTACTATACCAGCTACTTTCAAGAAGTGAACACTGCAACCATCAATGTCTGTTGCCCGAAGGTCATTACCAGGATATCCTTGCGGAATTGTTGATCCTGCTACTGCCCATCGAAGCAGCTCTCTATTTTTACGTGTAACCATTTGCAGGTTTGGCTCTCCATTGTAGTTACTTTGATCTACAAAGACCATTCTGTAACTTTCAAGAGGCAATCCTGATCTTGGATGTTTTCTGCTTGCCTGTGCTACTGCACCATGATCAAACAGAGGCACTTTAACAACACGTACTACGTGTCCGTCAATATGCTCATATGTTGTAAAGAATCCAGTAAGAGAGAGATTTCTTCCTGAACCGCTTATAAATTTACCATCATTAAACTGACGATAGTTTGTAGCTCCTACTTCAGTCTTCATAGCCGTATCAAATTCATCAGCTCCACCAATACCTGTGTACAGTGTAACTTGTTTGTTTTGACCATCCGTCATTCCATAGAAAATATCTCTTACAACATTTTTAATTTTTTCTGTAGTAAGAACAGAATACGTTTCTTTGTTCTGAATTTGCTCAAGAAGACCTGGACCAATAATAACTGGTTGTCCGTTTTCATCAAGCATATTCGTTACTCCTTTTTCATTGTAAGACTGCTCACCGTACCAGTAGTACATTTCACATTCTTCTTTCCATTGGAGCATGTATTGCCATTCTTCAAAATCAATCCAGTACTTGCTTGTTCCACCACTTTTTGTCGGTAGTCCAACTTCCATTACTGTATGTTTTGCATTACCAGACATCTGGTAAGATTTTCTAATTGTAGTCAGCTTATGACGTATTCTTGCAGGTGCTTCCCAGTTACTTGCGTTTCCTCTTGACCAATCAAGACCAACAGCCGCAAATAAACTTCCAAATTGACTTCCTGCTTGTACATCAGATGCTGGCATCGTTGCACTTGGGTCAGGACTCACAAGACGAACTTGATAATCCCAATTACTTCCGTTGGGAGTAGGTTCACTCATGATTCGAGCTTGCACACCTGTTTTAGAAACAAGAATGTAGTCTTTAATGAACCACTTGTCTGGGAATGTCAATTTAAATAGGGTTCCACCTTTACCAAGATCGGAGGTATTAGAAGGAGTTACAGCAAGAGGTCGAGTTTTTCTAAGACGTGTCATCACATCATACTCATATTCAAGCTGTTCAATGCTTCGTACATTACCTACACCTTCAGTCAGCATAGATAATGGGAAACGTTGATCTTCCTTACCACCAAGAAACGTCAAAAGAGGACTAAGTTTCTCTGGCTGTGTTAACAGCGCTTGAGAGATACTTGCAACGTCAGACTTTTGCTGATCGTTGTATTTTGTTCTCTTTGCGTATATTCTAGGTTCTGGGTTTGCCATTATTTTATTTTATGTTTTAAGGTTAAATTTCGCCAAGCTCTTCAAATGTTTGTGAGGTATTTGTTTCTTTCTTTTTATTTACTTTAGCAGACTTCATTCTTTCTCTGAGCGTTTTTGCATTTTCATCTTTTGCTTTTCTGCTCACTATATCCGAAAGATTAAATCCTTTAAATAGTAAATAGTCTACAGCAAGTCTTGTTTCAAGATCTGCATTTTCATGAGCCAGCATTGCTTTTGATTTACCATCTTCAACGGGTGTTGCCAGGTATTCAAAAAATGCATTCTTATCTTTACTTGGAACTTTAAACCCTTTAAATGACGTTGCCGACTCTATGGTTTGTTTTACATTGTTCCAATGCTCAACAACTTGCTCTTGTCTTTGTTTATCTTGTTCTCGTTGCTGTTCAAGCAATTGTTCTTTATCGTTTTGCTGCTTGGCTTTTAGCGCAGATAAAGATCGTTTTGCTTTATTTTCTAATATACCTCCATTACGATAATCTTCTATTTCAGCATTAATTTCTTCATTAGACATACCTCTTACTTCACGTAATTCTTGTCTGATGATATGTTCCTGCTGACGTTCATCGTCTTCTTTTAATTCAACCTTTTCATAGTCAACTTCTGGAAATTTTGTTTGAAAAAACTTATCTGGATCTCCTCCTAATTGTCGATACTCTAGTAATTCTTTTACATCGGGATACTGATCAAAATAGCTATTAATAGCATCTTCTGCTGCAATATCCTTTGCTCTTTCTACAAGAAGCTGAATACTGTCTTCTGTATCGTCTAATTCGGATTCAAATCCTAGTTCTTCAAAGTCATAACCAAGTTTTCTTCGGATACTTTCTACTAGTGAAAGTTCTTCTTCGGTTTCTTCAGTCTCTTCGGTTTCATCCTCAGTTTCTTCAGAAGCCTCTTCAGAAGTCTCTTCTTCAATAGTTTCCTCAGAACTTTCTTCTTGCTCTTCTTCAGACTCTTCGTCTTCCATAGCAAGATCATCGTCAACTACTTCTTCGACTTCATCAAAAAAGTCTACTGTTAGTTCTTCTTGTTCTTCTGGTTTACTCATGTTTTAAATTTATAGGTTTAATTATTAAATGTCAAGAATTATTTTATAATACTGTATAAAAATATTATATAACAGTTCTTTACTTAGTTGCAGGTTTTTGTGTTTTCTTTACTGCAATTTCTTTTTCTTTTAATCTTTCCTGGGCTCTGTTTGAGCGCTCTTCTTCAGATTGTTTTCTTGTTTCAATGGTTTCTTCATGTTGTTGCTTACGTCTTTCAAGTTCTTCTTTCCAACGCTCATCTATCTCATTTTGAATATCCTTACGTATAAGCTCAATCTCGATCTTGTTCTGTCTGTCAAGCTCTTTATTCAGATCTTCACGATCCATTTTCTCTTGTTCATGAGCTCGCTCAGCTTCAGCCATTTGTTGTTCCATTTCCTGAGCACGTTCTTCAAGTTCCTGCATTGCTGCTTCAGCTTTCTTTATTTTATCCTTTACTTCTACAAAGTTATCAGATTCTATAATTTCTGAAATAACTGTTACAGGAACTCCGTTTTGAACCATTGATTGTCCAAGAGCTTTAAGTTGTTGTAATTTCTCTTCTTCAATAGCTGCATCTTTTACAAATATTCCAAATTCAGCATGGGTATATGTATCAGGATCTATATTAAGAAATTCTTCTGTGCCATCTGGCATTACATATGCCGCTTTCTTTCCGTTAATCCAGGCAAGTTGACTATAGTCAATCATACATTGAAGATCTCTTTCTTCAAGAGCAGAATATTTTCTAAAATAATCTTCTGTTATATGAGAACTCTGAATAATGGCTTGTTGACTGGTTGCTTTTCCTTCATATTGACTCATCTCTCCCATTCGTTGACGAGATATTCCAGATAAATATTCCCAGTCTTCTTTAATAAATCGAAGTAAATTTACATATTGTTCAATCGTTTTTATAGATAGATCCATCACGCTTTGATGCTGTGGATTAAATTGAACACCCTCTTTTTGATAATCCACCCATGCTATACCTGTAGCTTCAACCATAAACATAAATTTGTCCATGTCCCATCCTTCAGGGATAAGCTGAATGTCCATAAGAGCAAGAATATCTTTACTCTTTGCAATAGCATTTTCAAGGCGATACCAAAAAATATTGTAGGAAAGCTGATAAGGTATTCCCAGTTCAAGGAGAGATATATTAGAACTGTTTCTGTCACTATATGCTCTTCCATTAACAGGAAGTTTACATTTACTTGGATTGTCAATACTGCTTCGTTGATGATCAAGGGGTCGTATATCTAAATAAATATCCCCGTCTATTCGATATCCCTGCCACACTTCATTAATCCAATCCCACTCTAAATCAATATCTGTTTCAGGATTAAACTCATAGTCTTCATCCACCACTTCTTCATATACTTCATCATACTCATCTATATATGTTCTAAATCCAACCCTCTTTAGAGATTTCCAATAAACGGTAACAAGTTCCGTATATGTATCCCATTCGTCATGAAATATCTGTTCATCCTGATTGTACCAAAAGAAAATATCTCTGTTTGTATTTCGTGGACTCTCAAGTCGTTCTACGTCTTCATCACTGAGTAATTTTCTAAATTTATCAATAACACTATTACGACTGACAAGCTCTCTAATAACTGCCCAGTTTCCATCTTCAACAAAAAACGTATTTGGATCTTTATCAAAGTCTATGTCAAGAGGATTCAGAATATCATATTGCGGCTCATTGTTTTCTATATATCTGTGTGTAAAAGCAAAACCGCTAACCAGAAAATCCTTCCATCCTATTTGAGTTTTTTCATACCAGTGTAGATAAGGTATTAAATAATTGATAGCTTTCTGTGCCATAATAGCACGCTGATCCTTCCAATTACGTTCAAACATTTCTTCTATTTGAACAGGAAGTTCAACTTCTTCACTCTCCATTCCTGTATCAAATCCACTATCATTAAGTTTATTAACAAACCATTGATATAGATTTTCCTTTACTTTTTCATTCTTTTCATATTCTTTAATAGTGAGTACGTCAGGAGAGCTTATAATAATATTCCAGTTGAAAGGTCGTTTTGCTTTTTCTCCAATAAGAAGATCAATAGATGGCTTTAGAATATTAAAGTTTTTGAGAGTGGCTGGAAAGTTTTCTCTTTTCTTTCCGTAGGGCTCAAGTACGTAACTATAATCACTGTTATCTACCTTTCCATTATAGTAGTCATATAGTTTAAGAAGCCATTGCCTGTAGCTATTTGCACCCAATTTAAAGTTAGCCTGTTGTATATAGGCTTCAACGGTATCTTTTCTCCAATCTTCATCCTTTTCATAAATAGGTAAAGACTGGACTGGAATATTTGTATGACTCATGTTTTACTATTTTTATATAAGTGTTTACAATATAAGAAAGAATTATTAAAGAATCATCTTTTTATTATGATCCATATAGTCTCATAAAAAATTCATTATGTTTAGATTCTTGTATAGCTTTGACCTTCTTATTATATATTTCCTGCATATGATACATGCCAATAAAAATAGCAGATACCCTGTCAAAGTTCCCCTTCTTATGATATTTTATAAGTTCTTGTAGAAGAGCAGGATCATTAATAGTATGAAGTACAAGGGTTTCATTACCTTCATGATCTTTTGAAAGAGGTGTAAGAAGCCAATCTCTTGTATAAATCTCTGCTTCGTCTTTTCTCTTTTGATTCATGTTCATACCATATGGTCTGTTTGTTCTCCCCTGAAGTTCTTTCTTACCTAAAAAACTAAATTGTTCTTCAAGCATATGAAGCTTACGGTGTCTTTTTGCATATCCATACACATCTCCACGATCATTTTCAAATCCTATTTTAGCTCCATAGTATTCGGCAAGCATAAACAGATTTCGATTATATTCATCTCTGCTGTGTGGTCGCCCAACGTAACTGGCAACAATACATTCATTAAGGGTAGGTGAAAATTTATTTGTTCTTTTTATCACATAAGCTGCACCAAGAGAAGCAGTACTTATATCTGCTGTGGTATCCTGAGCATAGGGGTCATGACATACAATATACATATCTTTAGGAACTTTTCCATCCACTCTAAATGGAGCTTCATAAATAACAGGACAACCGTTTACATCATCATTCTTGCTATGTGGAAACTTATATACAGGATTAAGAGACATATCCATTTTGAATTTAATCTCTCCTTCTCTTTCATAAAAGAATCCAGGAACTCCATTGCTCCATCTTTTTTCAGCATCAACTCTGTTTTTTTGTTCTGTAAGTTCCATTGTAGGAAACAGGTTGACATCAAAGCTCATAATAGCTTCTCTTGGCATAAACGGAGTAGAAGCAATATAATGAGAATAACCTGATGAATCTTTAGATTGCTTTCTTATTTTACGTTGTTTCTTTTCATATTTAATGGCTTCTTCTTCAATAGAATTACCATCTTCATCCATAAATCCAGGTAAGTTTTTATAGATAGGAATAAAAAATCCACAATATGAATCGTGAGCGCCATCATCCCATTTATTACGAATACGCAGAATATCATTTTCTTGTGGTTCATAATACAGATTCTCAGCTCCTTCAAAGTCAGCACCTTCTGTATTATGAGTAATTATACCATTTCCAAGATATGTATTTGTATTATTTGCTGTAAGATTATAAACTCTTTTATTACCAGTATATTCAATTGATATTACTTTTTCTAAACGAATTCCTTTTTCTTTACTATGACAGTTAATATTTTTAAATTCTCTTTTTATTTTTTCAAGGCGTTCTTTTTTAATTTTACATTTAAGATTTATATTATCTGCAAATTCAATAAGGCTTCTTTTATCAGCAATAGTAAATTCATACCAAGGATTTACATCTTGTATTTTTCTTTTTCTATTTTTTCTTGGTAATCTCTCTCTCATTCTACCATGAATACCAAACTTTTGAAGTAAAAATCGTACTTCATTTAAAAGATTTTCTGACATACTTGATAAAGTAATTTCAGCTATCCATGTTCTTCTATTTTTATTCTTTCTAATATTTATGTATCCATCAGCATCATAAAGCCCAGATAATAACTCAGATAAATCTTTTTTACAATATTGATGAACATTTTCAGGTAATGTTTTATCTAATCCTGTTTGATTTATTATTCCTAAATTTCTTAATTCATCTCTTATAGAAAGAACACTAAGTTCTGTATAAATTCTATTATCTTTGGTATCTCTTTCTAATTGTATTGTAGTACTAAAATTTTCTTTAACATATGATAATATTTCTTCATCTGCATTAGATAAGCTAACTGTTTGATTATGTCCATATGAACCATCTCCAATTAATAATCCTACTAAATAAGGATTCCACATTCTGTTAGAACCAAAAATATCTACTTTATCTGCAATAGCTACCTTATCTCCTATATTAAAGTCGCAAGCTTCTTTAAAATAATGTTTATTCTTTTTTGAAGATGAAGTATAATCTACTGTATAAATAGGATGATCTAAACTACATTCAATAGTTCTTCTTGTATTAGTAGTTAATTTAACACATTCTTTATATTTAGGTTCTTGCCAATAAGATATAGATTCTTCAGATATTTTTTTATTGTTTTCATCATATCCAATAATACCATCAATAGTATTAAGTTCTTCAATATTAATTAGTTCTCCTTTGTTATTCCATACTTTATTACCTGCTGTTAAGCAGCCCCCTGTACCCCATGCCATTAGCATACCCAGAGCATTCTTTCCTTCTTTAACTGTATGATGAGTGGTATTCCATGCTTTCTTTAGTCCTGGAAACTTACCCATTTCTTCAAAGAATACTAATTCTCCCGCACGACCAATACCACCATCGGGATTATCCTTTAAAGAAATACCTTGTATAATAGATTGATATCCTTTATCAATAGGTACACCGTCTTTCACATCTTTATAGCCACTCTTTATAAGCATTTGTCCAGGACGGTCTATAATCTTAGGTTGCATAAACGGAGTAGCTTCATCTATAAAAGCAATACCATCTAACGCTTTTTGGTATATACCATCTCCTTCAAGGTATTTTTTATCAAAAGCAAATACAAAGTTTTTACTTCGTTTCATATGATAATAGTTTCTACAAAGCATAGAAGCAGCCTTATAGCTATAACCTTTTCTACGTGCTTTAAGAACACACATTTGTTTACCGCCAGAAAGGTCATCGGGATGTATTTCTACATCTAAATTTAGTTTTTCATAGTCTTCAGGTTCAATTCCTTTTCTTGCTATTTCACAAAGCCAAAAGAAATCATAGTCACTATCATAAAATCTTGGAAAGTCAAACTCTCTCTTTTCATACTCTCGTCCCCCCTCTGTTACTTTTACAGCTCTGTCTATTCTAAAATAGTTTAGATAGTTATAATGGTAGCCTGTAATCTTTACACCGTTTACTTCATAGCCTTCTAAACATCGTCTTCTTTCCTCTTTCCAGAAATCCTTCCATTGCTGTGTCTTAGGAACAAGTTTTGTATAGCATTCGTGCTTTCTAAAGTAATTAGCAGCAGGCTGAAATAAATGTGTATCAGTAAATCTACCCATATCCTGTAAAGATAGTTATAATACTAATAAGATACAATATTGCACTGGAAGAAGGATTTGAACCCTCACCCACAGGTTTGGAATCTGTGTGACTACCGTTATCTTATTCCAGCATGTATTGCTGTGGTAATAGGAGTCGAACCTATATATCCTTCATTAACAGTGAAGCTCATTGCCAGTTATGATATACCACAGTATTTATTAAATGGGGTGATGGGTGAGACTCGAACTCACTATTACTAGAGCCACAATCTAGCGCTTCGACCACTTTAGCTTCCAACACATATGTACCCTATGAAAGACTTGAACTCTCACTCCCAGTTTAGAAGACTAGTGCTCTATCCAGTTGAGCTAATAGGGTATTTGAGGAGAGAGGAGGACCCGACCCCCAATCATAATTAAATGATGCCTAGTTTTCAAGACTAGTCGAGCTTCCAATTGCTCTGCTTCACTCTCCTTAACTATGAGGAAAGAGGTGGATTTGAACCACAATGTATCTCTACATCTCTCTGTTTAGCAAACAGGATTTAACACCAAGTTAAAATCACTTTCCTAATGTTTTTGTACTTTAAGCTTTATATATTTCAACTTTTTGT
>SL_3KL_010_SEDDRAFT_10006072_pt1 | contig 10819 bp, 9 predicted proteins | sample SodLakKL_010_SED_2_FD_10381 | JGI IMG/M metagenome (IMG submission 10381)
GTTGCGGTCGTCCAACTGGACCCTCAGACGCTGGTTATCCCTCTCCAGGATTATGCGCTCCTCCTTCCGGTTCTGAAGGTCACGCATCTGCTCGTCAAAGAATTGTTCCGCGCCCTCGCCACCCATCTCCATCAGCTCGAGCTTCTCCTTATTGAGGGCGTCAGTGATGCGTTTCTGCTCCACATCGGTCTCAATGTCGGCCATCTCCTTCTCCAGCTCGGGGATGGCCTCCTCCAGTTTGGTTTCCACGGCGGTTACGCTCTTGGTGGCCTCCTCGATGGCCTCCGGCCTCTCCAGTAGTTCACGTAGCGCACGACGCATTTCATTGTCGATGCTATCGACCCTCTTCTTCACGGCGATGAATTTCTGGGTCTCGGGGCAGAGTTGTTCGCCCAGGTTGTCGAGTTTGTTGTTGATCCCGTCGATCCCCATGCGGAAACGCTCCATCTTGGAACGCAGGGCGGGTCGGGAGTCCAGCATCTCGTCCAATGTAACCTGTGCAGAACTCTGGCCCTCGCGTGCGGATTCCAACTCGCGTTTCAGCCGTGCGCGTTCATCCTCCAACTTCATTATCTTCTTGCGAAGTTCCAGGGACTCGCCGCCCGAGCCCTCCTTGACATCGCCTGACAACCAGGAGACCAGGCTGGAATCGTCGCCTTTGAGCCATTTGCGTAGGGACTCGCCTCCCTTCTTGTCCGTTTCCTTCTCGCTCATCTCACTCCCCCTTGAATCCGAGAAGGTACATCATCACCGCTTCGTTAACCATGTTTTTCACTGTCTGGCTACGGGTGGGCGCCTGGCCATAGGCCTCGGACAGCCTTCTACGATATTCGGATGGCCCCAAATGGCGGTTTTCCTCGAAGAAGTCACGGGGCTCGGGTACGCCCCCCCTCTCGTAGTCCAACAGCGTGGTGGCCTTCACGGTATCAGCCCCTTCGACTTTACCTTCCACAGTAACAATCAGTTTTCTCAATATAATATTATATGCCAATTATGCCCCGTCTCATATTAAAAAATGGGACCGGCACTCCAGGATGCATCCTCTAGGCCCAACGCCGTATATCGGTTTCATGCAAAGGTTTTATATCCTCATCCCAATCCAACAGGAATAGGGACGGGGCCCCATGCAGGATATATTCATCGATGTGCGGGAGAACGAACTCACCCTTACCGAGGTACTCCGTAAGATCGAGGAGATACAATCCGAGAACCCCGACCTGGAGATATTCCTTGATGGCGATGAACACGCCATTCGCAGCCGTCCGCGCAAAGGCGGCGGCAGATTCAGAATCTAATCAGAGGGAGGACATTTGTTGAGAAGAGAGGAAGTCCTGAAAGACAAGGTCCAAGCCATAGACTTCGACCAGATAGAGACCGTGACCGACCTGATGGAGGCCTATAAGGACAGCTCCATACAGAGCCGCGCCCTGGCGACCTGCGCCTCGGCGCTGGAGAACGCCATGGAGGACGAGGATCGTCCCACGGTCATCCTGGGCCTATCCGGGGCCCTAATCGCGGGCGGGATGCGCAAGATCATATCCGATCTCATCAAGCGCGGAGTGGTCGATGTGATAGTGACCATCGGCGCCATACCGTACCAGGACTTCTACCAGTCCCGTGGCTTTCATCACTGGAAATGCTCCCCCCACATCGACGACCTCGGTCTGAGGGACCTGTTCCTCGACCGTATATACGACACCCTGGTCGATGAGGAGAAGTTCCGTGAGACCGACGAGTACATAGGCCGCATCGCCGAGGGTCTGGAGCCCCGCGGTTATTCCTCACGTGAGTTCCTGGACATTTTGGGCGCCCACATCGATGACGAGGACTCCATCCTATCCAACGCCCACAAGTACGGCGTTCCGGTCTTCGCCCCCGCCCTCAACGACTCGTCCATCGGTATCGGTCTCACCCATCTCTACGCCCGCGCCCGCGAGTCGGACAAGAAACACATGAGCCTGGACCCCATCCGCGACAACTTCGAGCTCACCCAGATCAAGATAAAATCGGAGAAGACTGCGGTGATCTACATCGGCGGCGGCATACCCAAGAACTTCATTCAGCAGATCGAGGTCATCTCCGAGATGCTCGGTCACGACAAGGGCGGCCACCACTATGCCATACAGGTCACGACCGACGTCCCCTTCTGGGGCGGCCTATCGGGCTGCACCTTCGAGGAGGCGCAGTCCTGGGGTAAGATCAATCGCGATGCCCGCAAGGCGGTGGCCTATGTCGAGGCCACCATCGGCCTCAGCCTCATAGCCGGGCACATACTGCAGAAGGGGGTGTGGAAGGGGCGCGACCGTCTGCACTTCGATTGGGACGGCGATGAGTTGAAGAAGATCGATAGAGTGAGTCCGTGAACCGCGTAAGGAGGGGCAGGCTTACGATAGGCCTGCACAACTCCTACGACCCCCTCCGCTTCCGCGAGGCCCACCGACGGGCGCTGGCGAGGGCGGGGCCATTGGCCTTGGCCTTCGATGCCAACCTGGTGACCTTCGGCTTCCCCTTCCCGCCAGAACTGTCCACCCCGGCGGAGATAGTGGAGTGGATGGCGACCACCACCAGCGTGGGCGAGAACGGCGATTACCTGGTGCGTCTCACCTCCCAAGGGAGGTTCCAGTCATTCCCCGCGCCCGGCAAGGGATTCCCTCCGCAGATGGGGGAGCCGGTCACCACCACCAGCAAGGTACGTTCGGGACGCAGCATATCGTCACGTGAAGTGGCATCGATGCTGGAGAACGGGCAGAGTGTGCTCCTGGTCTTCGGTCTCGGACCTCATGGGTTGCCGAGGAAGGTGGCGGAGATCGCCCGCAACGACCTGGACGTCACCGGCGGCGGGTTCTCTTTGGAGACCTGCACCGCCTTGGGCGCGGTGGTGGGCGCGGTCCACGCCCACCTGTCTCAATAATTCAGATATCTGATGTCCTGCTCCTTCAGCAGGACCCCGTCACCCTCGGTGACGGACCCCACTACATGAGCGTTGGGATGCGACGCGGCCACGGATTCAGCGTCATCAGCGTCCATGACCAGCATGTAGCCCATGCCCATATTGAAGGTCTGATACATCTCCTCGTCGCTGACCCCGCCCCAGTCCTGGATCAGGTCGAAGACCTTGTGGGGACGGATCGGATCGTTTATCTCGTAGCACAGTCCCCGGCGGAGACGGAGCAGGTTGCGCATACCGCCGCCGGTGATGTTCACCATGCCGCTCACACGGTTGTCCTCGAGTATCGACAGCACTTGGCGGACGTAGATGTCGGTCGGTCGCAGGAGCTCCATGCCGATGCTTTCGTCGAGACCTGAGACCCCGTCGGTGAGGGCCAGACCCTCGCTCTCCACCACCTTGCGCGCCAGGGTCAGTCCGTTGGAGTGCACACCGGATGAGCGTAGGGCGACGATCGACTCCCCCCTCTCAACCCCTGTGCCATCAACGAGGCGTTCCTTTGGCATGTATCCCAGACAGGTCCCGGAGATGTCCAGGCCTTTGACCAGTTCGGGAAGTACGGCGATCTCTCCGCCCACGATGTCCATGTTGGACAACTCGGCCCCCTTCTCCAGACCTTTGCCGACCTCCGATGTGAGACGTTCGTCGGGTTTGTCTATGGCTATGTAGTCCACGAAGGACATGGGTTCGGAGCCGACGCATATGGTGTCGTTGACGTTCATGGCCACGCAGTCTATGCCCACCGTGTTCCAGACGTCCAGTTCCTCCGCCAGGAGGAGTTTGGTGCCCACGCCGTCGGTGCAGAGGGTGAGGTACACGTCACCGAAGTCGATGAGACCGGTGAACTGTCCTTTGGCGTCCACCCTGGACCCCAGGCCCGTGCGACGGAATCCCAACTGTTTGACCAATGACTCGATGGCCCCCGATTTACGGTCTATGTCCACTCCCGCCTTGGCGTATGTCCAACCTTCTTTCGTCATAGCGCTCGCACGGTAATCTTGACCTTCCGTATATTATTGTTTACCGGACAGAAAGCATATATCACAGACGGGGAATCAATCAATAGATGACCCAACGCTGGCTGGCCGAGAGGAGGAACGAGTACTATTATCGCAAGGCCAAAAAGCTCGACTACCGCTCCAGAGCGGCCTTCAAACTACTGCAGATAGATGAACGATTTCGCCTGTTCGAGGAAGGCGACAAGGTCCTGGACCTCGGCGCGGCGCCGGGAGGGTGGTTACAGGTGGCGGTGGACCTCGTCGGCCCGGAGGGCAGGGTCGTGGGCATAGACCTCAAATCCGTCAAGCCGGTGGAGGGGGCATCCAGCATCGTCGGCGACATACGCTCCACCGAGTCGATGCGGGAGTTGCGCAGACTCCTGGGAGGCAAGGCCGACATAGTGATCTCCGACATGGCCCCGAACATCAGCGGCGCCTATTCCACCGACCATGCCCGTTCCGTGGAGCTCTGCGAGTACTGCCTCGCCGCCGCCGACTCCATGCTCCGCGAGGGTGGCAGACTGATCATGAAGGTGTTCCAAGGGGACCTCATGAACGGTCTCCGCCTTGACACTGAAAGGCGTTTCGATAACGTGAAGGTGCACTCCCCCGACGCCAGCCGTAAGACCTCCTCGGAGCTGTACATCATCGCCGACGGTTTCCGCGGATCGGATGTGGAGGAGATCGAGGATGAGGTGGAGGATATCAAACCAGAATTCACCAAGAAGGGGACATTCCTATGACAGCGAACAAGATAGTTGCCGTGGGTTGGAACTACCGTTCCCACCTGAGCGAGACCCATGCAAAGATGCCGACCGAGCCCATAGTCTTCCTGAAACCGATGAGTGCCATCATCGGTGACGGCGACTCCATACGCATCCCCCCCGGCGTGGGGAGGGTGGACCACGAGGTGGAGTTGGCGGTCATCATGGGTGAGGACGCCCGTGGCGTGAGCATAGACGAGGCACCATCCTACATATCCCACCTCGCGGTGGCCAACGACGTCACCGCCCGCGACATGCAGACCAAGGCCCGTGAGGATGGCAACCCTTGGGCGCTCCCCAAGGGCATGGACACCTTCGCCCCCCTTTCCGACCCGGTGCCTTTCGATTCCGTCGATGACATCCAGGACCTGCGTCTGGATCTCAAGGTCAACGGCGTGCTGCGTCAGAAGGGCCGGACATCGTTGATGATATTCCCGGTGGCCGAACTCATCGCCTACATAAGCCGATTCATGACCCTGGAGGCCGGGGACATACTGATGACCGGCACCCCGGAGGGCATCGGCCCCCTGCTGCCCGGAGACGAGGTTGTGGCGAGGATCGAGGGCGTGGGCACCCTGCGCAATCCCGTGGTCTAGTCCCAGAACCGTTTGGTGCGCGCGTAATCGATCTCGGCGGCGAGGATGTCGCGGAGGAGGTCCTCCTCATCCGGATGGAACCGGCGCAGGATACGGGCCGCCGCATCGGGGCCTATGCCCCTGCCGGCCAATGTCAGCAACGCCTTGCCACCGAACTCCCTCACCAGCTCGGCGTTCTTCACCATCCGTTTTATCTCCGTTTTGGCGGAGCCCTTCGGCTCCTTGAGTTTCAAAAGGTCGATGTTGTCCCTCTCATAGGCCTTGAGGGCCGCGAGCATCCGCCCTCCGCAGCCGACGCATTGAATGTTGCGGGGGGCGTTGGCGACCGGTTGGCGGAATTGGCCCTTACAACTAAGGCAGCTGAGGTGCAGGTTCTCCTCCTCCAGGCGCCTCTTCAAAGCCATGAGTATGGAGCGGTCCGCCCGTGCCGGCTGCACAAGGTCCTTTATGTCCCTTATCCCCGCCCGACCTATGGTGCCGATGCGACCGACGCTTATCTCCAGGCTCCCGTCTTGGAGGCGTCGGAAGAAATCGGTGGTGTTCTCGACGTCCATGTCCTCCTTGAGGGTCTTGTCCATGGTCTCCTCGTAGGCAGGTGAGCCCTCGTAGACGTCCATGAGCCGTTGGATGCGCATGTAGCGGTAGTCGGCGTCGCGGTCCACGATACCGAACTTCTTCGCCACATAGATGAAACGCCTCTTGACTATGTTGGAGTTCTTCACCACCAGTCGCAACAGTCCCTCCAGGGCCTCGGGTTTTATGGACATCAAGGTGTCGACGATCATCCGCGCATCCACCCGTGACGGTAGCTCCAGTATGATGCGGTAGGCGTCCACGGTGACCCCCACGCCGTCACCGAGACGTGCCGACAACAGTACGGAGAGTATCTTCCCCACGGTATCGTTGACCTTGGTGCCGTGGCAGGAGTTCACGATCGCCATCTTGTCGCCGGTCTCCACCGTCAACAGGATGTCACTGGGCATCGCCCCGTCCTTGTGCTGTCTGCCGAGGTATTCCAACACGGCGGTCTTGGCGTTGTCGTCACCTAGGTAGCCGTCCAGGTCGCCGGTGCGGCGCAGGCGGCCGACCTCCAGGGCCACGCCGTAGGGGACGGGTATGTCCTCCCCAATCCAGGAAGGGACGGAACCGATGTCGCCCACCCTCTCCACCAGCAGCTCTTCCTCGCGTATATCCACGATCCTCCAGCTGCGTCCTTGGGCTATGAAGGTGGCGAAGGGCTCGGCGAAGCTCATGACGAAACTCTCGTCCAGGGTACCGACGATGCCCCGTGTGCCTATGTCGCGTATCAGGAAGGTGCGCTCATCGGGTATCATCGAGATGTTGTCGTAGAAGTACTTCATCCCCTTGCGGCTGCGACGGTAGCGCCCGTCCTCGACGTATACCAGGGAGATGGAGGCGAGCTGTTCGATGACACGGTCCAAGGCGTCCCTGCTTAGTGTGCTGAACGTGGTCGCGCGTCTGATGGTGTTCCAGGCGTCATCGATCGCCACAGCGCCGTCCATGGTCATGGCTATGAGTTGATTGGCCACCACGGTCAGCGGCGAAGGCCGCGCAACCTCCTTCTCCAGGTCTCCGGCCATGGCCCGGCGGGCTATGACCATCGATTCCAGCAGTTCATCGGGGTCGGTGGCCAGTATCGAACCCCGGGTGACCTGGTCCATGCGATGACCGGCCCTGCCGATCCTCTGGACCAGTCGGGAGGACTGTCGTGGTGAGTTGTACTGGATGACCATGTCGGTGCTGCCCACATCGATACCCAGCTCCAGTGAGGAGGTGCACACGAGCGCCTTCAGGTCCCCGGCTTTGAACCGCTCCTCCATATCGACGCGTATCTCCTTCGACAGGGATCCGTGGTGGACTCCGAGGGGGAAACCCTCGTCCCAGATGTGATAGCGGGCGGAGATCACCTCCGCCGCCTCACGGGTGTTGACGAAGAACAGGCAGGAACGGCTGCGTTCGATATGCTTCCGGGCCAGCCTCATCATGGCCACCATGTCGGGGTCGGCGCGGAGCTCCTCGGCCAGTTTCTCGTCGCCCTCGTCCTTGACGGGCGCCTCGACACCGAGCACGACGTCCTTGGTCACTTTGTAGGACAGCACCTCCGCCTTTCTGCCCACACCTTCCAGGTATCTCCGAGTCCAACCATGGTCGCCGACGGTGGCGGAGAGCCCGATGCGTTGGAACTCGCCGCTCAGTCCCACCAGCCTCTCCAGGCCGATGGCCAGCTGGGCGCCGCGCTCGTTGGAGGCCAGCTCATGGATCTCGTCCACCACCACGTGCCGGACGTTCCGCAGATGCTCCCTCAACCTCTTGCCTGTGAACAGCACCTGGAGGGTCTCAGGCGTGGTGATCAGTATCTGAGGAGGGATCCGCGATTGCCGCGCCCTCTCCGCCGCCGAGGTGTCGCCGTGTCTGACGCCGACGCTTATCCCCAGTTCGTGACCCATCTCCTCCAGGCGTCGCAGCATGTCGCGGTTGAGTGCCCGCAGGGGGGTGATGTAGATGCACCTTATGCCCTCTCCACCGTTGCGGAGTATGCTGTCGAAGACCGGCAACATGGCCGCCTCGGTCTTACCGATGCCGGTGGGGGCGATGACCAGAACGTGCTTGCCCGCTAGGAGCAGGGGCATAGCGTCCCTCTGCGGCGGGGAGGGTGAAACGATGCCCTTGGCGCGGAGATGCCCTACTATGCGCTGGTCAAGGATTTCGAAGCTCATCGGCGGGGTTGAATCCAAAACTAAGCACTATTTCAAGGTGTCGAACCGCGCCGTGAAGTTGTAGACGGGACTCAGCGATAGAAGAGGCGCCACCATTTCTCCACCTGACGCTGGAATGTGAAATTTTCCTCCACCAGCGACCGTCCCCGCCGGGACACCGCCTCGAGGTCGGAATCCTGGAGAACCTGCAGAACCCGGTTGGAGATGGTCTTGGGATCGTTACCGTCCATCAGGAAGCCGGTGTCACCGTCCCTTACGACGTCAGGGATGGAACCCACCGGATTCACCAGCACGGCAGCGCCGCAGGCCATGGCCTCCAACATCACGTTGGGAAGCCCCTCGGCATAAGAAGGCATCACCAACAGTTTGATTTCGTTGAGATGCCCGGGCATGTCGCCGTGAGCGACCCAGCCCACGAACTCCACCCTCCCGTCCATTTCAGCCACACGCTTTCCGACCTCATCCTCCAGACTGCCGGTGCCGTATATCCTTACCTTACAATGCGGATTCCCCGCCAGGATGTCGGGCAAGGCGTCCAAGAACTCACGGATTCCCTTCTCATGGGCGAGACGGGCCATGAAGGCGATGACATCATCGCGGTCCTCCAGTGGGGTCAGGGGTCGGAATTTCTCGAAATCTATGATGTGTCGGTGGCTCACCGCCGTCTTGGCACGGAAAGACTCCAGGCCGTACTCGCGTAGATTATGCTCGGAGTATACGATGATCTGGGTGGCTAGATGGCAGTTGATCCGGGATGCGGCACTGAGCAGCGGCACCAGGATCCCCGACCCACGGCCGTAGGTCTTCATGGTCTCCTTGGAGGCCGCACCGAACATCTGATGCGTCGGTTTAGCGGATAGTTTGGCCAGAAGGGCGGGGAGGAACTGGGTGTCGCCGCCGACGAAGAAGAACCATTCATCCGTCCTGTCGGCCACCGACAGCATCACCTTCGCGTTGCGGAACTGGGAGAGGATGTACTGCACCAGACGGTTGGGCATCTGCCCGTTGCTATGGCGGTCGACCACGAAGCTTTCCAACTTGTCGCTGCTACCTGCCATCGCTTCCACGAGACGGCTCGATGTGACGAGGATTATGTGGCCATGGGTCTCGGTGAACAGGTCCACCATGTCCCGTATGGGGACTATGCCCGCCAGACTCGGCTCCTCCACCGAGGATATTATGCAGACGCTTCTACCGGAGCCGTCATTCATTCCTCAATCCCCCCTCCAACTCCTCGCCTCAGTCCGACAGATGAAGCTCGGATTGCTTTGAAGAACATACTTGGATAATACCTTGTCGGAGCATCAGCGGTGATGCCATTCGTCTAGGGCCTCCATGGCCTCCAACACGTCGATGCGGGATAGTATGCCCACCAGTTTCTCGCCGTCCTCAGGGTCCACCACCATGAACCGTATGGCCTGCGGGTAACAGCTGGAGTTCATACGCTCGAAGGCGTTCACACCTTCCATGTCCGCAGGTATCTTTTGGAAGGACCGGCTCATTATGTCCTCCACCCGGGCATCAGGGGCGCTCTCCGCAACCATCCTCAGGGCCTCTCTTCTGACCTGGCCTATGACCCGGTGTTCGGCATCGACCACCGGGTAGATGTAATGTGCCTCCCGCTCCGCCCTATCCAACGCTTCGATGGCGTTCATGCCTTCCTGCACCGCTATGACCGGGGTCCTCATCATGTCCTCCACCCGGACCTCTCCCAGGGTGCTGATGTCGAATCTGAACTGACGTCTCGTGAGCTGTCTCTGGTATATGCTGTAGTCCCCGGTCAGCATGTAAGCCAGCACGGAGGCTATCATCAACGGTATCAGGACCCCATACCCACCGACGATCTCGGTGATCATTATCGGGGCCGATATCGGGGTCTTGGTCACCCCGGCCATCATCGCCCCCATACCCACGACCACATACAGCCCCGTGTCCTGCAGGCCCAGTGCGGTGGCGGTCAAGGCGCCGATCGTTCCGCCGATGAAAAGGGAGGGGAAGAAGACCCCGCCCGCACCGCCGGAGCCCACCGTGAGCGAGGTCGCCAACATCTTGGCGACCAGGAGCAGCGCTAAGGTGGACAATGCCATAGCGCCACCGTTGATCATCCGCGCCACAGGTTCCTCCCCCAAACCCAGGACGTCCGGGGCCAACAGCCCCACCATGCCGGTCAGCAGCCCTCCCAGGGCGACCTTGGCGGCGAAGGGGATATGCACCTTGGAGAATGCCCGCCTTATCGATTTGAACAGGGTTATGAAGGCGATGCCGCCCAGGCCGGCCAATGACCCGACGACCGCCGCGATGCCCAACACGGTGTGGTCGAGTGTGAAGACCATGTCGGAGACGTCCATGTAGGGCCCCATACCGAACACCGAGACCGCCATCAGATACCCGACGATGCTGGCGATGAGGGCTGGTACGGCCGCCCGCGACTCGATATCGTTCTTGTAAGGTATCTCCAAAGCGAAAACCGCACAGCCTAGGGGGGCTTTGAACAAGGCCGAGAAACAGGCGGCCGTACCGGCTATGATGATGATACGCATGTCGGAACGGCTGAGCCCGAAACGTTCACCGATGGCGGACGATATGCCCGCTCCGATCAATGAGGCTGGGGACTCCCTGCCCGCGCTGCCGCCGGACCCGATGGTGAAAGAGGATGCGACCAGGATGCTCGGGACCAGTCTCCAGTCCACCTTCCCGCCGCGGTGGTGGATGGCATCTATGACCTCATCGTTACCGAACCCCCGTGCCTGGGGGAAGGCGGTGAGTATCAGGCCGG
>SL_3KL_010_SEDDRAFT_10006073_pt1 | contig 10817 bp, 8 predicted proteins | sample SodLakKL_010_SED_2_FD_10381 | JGI IMG/M metagenome (IMG submission 10381)
TTTATTATTACGCAAAAACAAGTTTTTGGAATGAGCACCTTCAATATCCTGCCAGTACTGTTTTGCTTCATCAACTGTATAAACCGGTGGATGTTCATAACGTTTATAAGATATACCAAGCTGCTCTAATAGATCGTACACTTTCTGCTCTTTTTCAGAAATCAATTCAACATACTCCTTTCAACACTGTTTTATGGGGAATTATGCACCAAAATGCTATCATTATCATTTCGGCTTGTCAAATTATCCGTTAATATTTTACTTTCAGACTAGACACAACTAAGCTATAAACTTGTAAAGGTTTTTTTTCTAAAAAATTATGGCCAGATTGTTATCATAATTCTTGCAAGGAGTATGGCCCTGTATCAAAAATCCAGATCCCTATCTTGTTTTCACCATTTGCTTTTTTTAATTTAAAACGTCCGCATTTCCGGTCAAATAACCATTGCCCGCTGAATTCATCACCGACAGTTGATAAATATGTGCCATACCCATGACGCATATTTTTCCACCAGCGCCCGCTATACCGACTTCCGCCGGGCCAGGTCCGAACACCATTGCCTTGATATTTGCCTAAATATAAATCTCCTTCGTAACTACCGCCGCTGGCATATTTACATGTACCCCAACCATGCAGACGTCCATCTTTCCAGTTGCCCTGGAAAATTGAGCCGTCAGACCGTTTCAAAGTGCCTTCACCATTCCACAACCCCTGTTTAAAACCACCTTCATAGCAGGTGCCATCAACTGCAACAAAAACACCGTTACCATCCATGCGGTCATCGATCCACTGTCCGTTATATTCTTCGCCATCAGGCCAGCACTGAAAACCGCTTCCGTTTCTCTTGGCATCTTTAAATTCACCTTCATACTTAGTTCCATCGGTAGCTACTACTATCCCTTTTCCATGCGGACGACCGTTTTCCAGTTCACCGCTATATTTTGCGCCATCGGCAAAATAAAATATTCCATTTCCGGTAGTATTGCCTTCATCAAAAAAACCGACAAAAGCCGAGCCGTCTTTGTAAACAAGCCTTCCTTCACCATGGGGCCTTTTATCTTTAGTTTCCCCACTGTATCTTGTTCCGTCGGGGTAAAGACATACACCTTTACCGCTGTCACGGCCATGTTCAAAATTACCTTTAAACTCAGTCCCATCCGGGTAAAAAGCACTGCCTGTACCATGAGGGAGACCTTCGTGCAGGGAACCCTTGAAGCGAGCGCCGTCGGCAAAAATAAATTGCCCTTCATCGCTGAAAAGCCCTTCATCAAAAACGCCCTCATAATATGACCCATCATTAAAGGTATATTTGCCATTGCCATGAATCAAGTTTGCTTTCCATAATCCTTCATATTTTCGACCGTCAGGCCAGACTTGTACGCCCTGACCTTCCCGTTGATCCATAACCCATTGACCACTATAAGTTCGGCCATCAGGCCAGGTCATCTTACCTTCACCATCACGCATGGCACTTTTCCACTCACCACTATATATTCTACCATCAGGCCAGGTATAAGTTCCCTGACCCTCGTACAAACCATTAACAAATTCGCCCTCGTACTTTTCTCCACTGGGCCAATAATAAGTACCGAGGCCATGCATCTGATCATTCTGCCAGTCACCGACGTACTTCCGCCAGTCAGCAAAGAGGTAAGTCCCCCTTCCATTCATGCGGTCTTCCTGCCAGTGTCCTTCATATTTGTCGCCGTTTGACCAGGTAAAAGTACCCTCACCATGAAAAAGACCTGCCTTCCAGTCGCCGCTGTACCTGCTGCCATCCGGCCAGGTAACAGTTCCCTTTCCGTGAGGAAGGCCATTTAATTTTTCTCCTCTGTATTCACCATCACCGGCAATTTTCACTATTATCTACTGCCTTTCAGAAAGCTTTACAGCTATTTACTTTATTAAAGAATTAACTTGCAGACTGGTCAGAATGCTCTTCAGGCTGCTCCTTTTTTCGCCAGGTAAGATATACCATAAAGATACCCAGTTCATAAAGCAGCATCAAGGGAATCGCCATTAAGACCTGCGAAAAAATATCAGGAGGCGTTAAAACAGAAGCAAAAATGATTATTATTAGCAGGGCAAACTTTCGATTACGGCGTAAAAATGTGGTGGTAATGAGCCCGATGCTGCCCAGGAACCAGAATAAAACAGGCATCTGAAAAACCAGCCCGAAAGAGAACATGAATGAAGTGGTAAATGTCAGGTAGCGGGCTATACTAAAATTCGGAACCAGATCAGCCCCCGAAAAACCGATAAAAAAGTTAAGGGCAAAGGGTAAAACTACGAAATAAGCAAATGACGTTCCGAGACCAAAAAGGATATACATAATAATTGTAAGGAGTACTGCCGCTTTTTTATTTCGCCCAACTACAGTCATTGCAACAGCTACCACTTGATAGAGTATAATTGGCAGGGTTACAGCTGCACTGGTAATAAAAGCAAGGCGCAGGTTAGCCAGTAGTGCTTCAGAAGGGGTCAGGAATATTAACTGGAGATTATGACCCTGCGCCTCCAAGTTTTGATATGCAAGGTTAGCGGGAATTAAAAGAAACTGCCGAATATAGTCGGCAAAAGCAAAGCTTATTACAGCAAAAACAAAAACTGTAACAACTATGATAATCAGGCGATTGCGTACCTCTTCAAAAGTTCTTAGTAAGTCCTTTTTTTCCATCTGCTTTGCAGTTTCCTCCCCAACTTTACTCGAATATGATTTCCTGTTCGTCATTATCTGCACGGAAATACTCGAGGTAAGTCAAGGCATTTTGATAAATCGTGCTATCTTCGCTTTCCTCTTCAAGAACCTCTTCAAGAATATCTTTGGCAGTATTAATTTCCCCCTGGTATTCACCAAGCAGGATAGCATAATAAAAGCGCTCTTCATTGTCAGCCTGTCCTGATGCCACTCTTGCAGCCATATACTCCTGCAACCACTCAGCTTCCTCTTCTACGAGGCCATCTTCACCAGCAGTTGAAAGCAGCTGAATCAGGGAGAGGTGCAGCATTGGCTCAGGGTTTTCATGCAGTAAATCTTTTGTATACTCCACCTGCTCTTCAATTAAATCTTCACCTGCTCTTTGTTCCAGGTATAAATTGATCAGCTCAATACGATAGGTAGGATTATCGGGTTCCTGTTCAACCAGAGATTGAAAGGTAGAAACCATCTTTTGTTCATACTTCTCGACTGCGTCCTGATCATCAAAAAAGACCTGGTGAACAATGGTCAGATACTGGTAGTTTTCCGCAAGCTCCAGCAAAACAGCCTCAGTAGCCTCATTTTCTTCGAGGTATGACTCAAGGCGCTCCACTTCGCCCTCATAATAGTTTAGATAGTCTTCTGGCTCGGGTTCAGCCTGCTGGTCCGGTAAAGGCGCCCCTCCGCCGACAGCCTGTCCTATATATGCTCCGACCAGAGAAACAACCATACCTAGAGCCAGAATTGCAGCAACTATACCTGCCCAGCGCTGATTTTTAAGGTTTTTCGGTCTCTCTTTTTTAGTTTTTTCTTTTTTAGATGCCAAACTAATCCCTCCGTAATTAACTAGATAAACAGTATTTCAACTGTAAGTAAACCGTTATTTAGATTTTAACTACCCAGCCATATTTAATTGCAGTTACTATATTTTAATTTGCCTTTTACCTTTCCTTTTTAAAACTTTACCAGTAAACGCCCACAGTTTTCACAATACACCATTGCTTCGGGATTGTAAAGATGACCGCGTAAAGCAGATGATATAAAAACCCTGCAACCACCACAAATCTCATCTTCAACCCTGGCCAGAGGCTGACCATTGTGTTTCTCCGCCAAAAGATTGTACCTATCTAAGAATCTTGGTTCAATTTCCTTCACATGCTGGGATCTTTTTTCCTGAAGACCTTTCAGCTCTTCTTCCAGCCTGGCCAGGTTTTTTTCAAGCATTGTTTCCTTTTCCTTAAGGTCCTCGGAAGCACTTTCTACCGCTTTTTTCAACTGCTCCAGAGAGCTTTCCTGTTCTTCTAATGACTCCATCAGTATTAGTATTTCTTCTTCCAGGCCGTTCTTTTCTTCAGCCAAAAGCTCCATCTTTCGCTGCATTTGTTCAAGCTCTTTAACACTGCTAACAGTTCCGTCATACATATTTTCTTTCAGGTTTTTTCTATCTTCGACAATTTTTAGTGTGCGCATTTCAAGGTTTTTAAGTTTTTTCTGATCTTCTTTAAAAAGTAACTCCTTATCCGTTAATGATTGTTTCAATTCTTCCAGCCTGGCTAATGCTTCATCCACCCCGCTTAAAGCAGGAGCTTCTTCGATTTGCTGCTCCGTTGCCCTGATTCCCAGATCCAATTCCTGTAGATCCCATAGTAACTTTAGCTGCATCAGCTTACACCCTTTCATGTTATAAATGCATAAGAAAAGGGTAGGTTTTTACCTACCCTTTAGCTGTTCCATTTTGCCGTGCCCGAAGTTTGCAAGCAAACTTCGGTTTCATAGCCATCACCCTGCAGATTCCTTTCCAGGTATTGCTGCAGGTAAGCAATACCCGGCCACTCAGTAGCATCGTGACCTGCATCCACCAGGGACAGGTTGGATGACTCAGCCTGTTTCAAATCATGGTAGCGGAAATCACCGGAAATAAAAAGATCCGCCCCCTGTCGTACAGCTTGATCAATTAATGAACCGCCGCTTCCGCCACAGAGAGCTATTTTTTTGAAACGATCTTTGCTGCCAGTCCAGTAACGCAAACTGTTAGTATTAAGTCTTTCACGGCATAACCTTACAAGTTGTTCCAGGCTAATTGCTTCTTCCAGGTTTATAATTAAACCCAGGCCAATCGTTTCTCCTTCCAGATCAAGAGGATATAAATCATAAGCAACCTCTTCATAGGGATGCGCCTCAAGCATTTTGTTAATTACAGCTGAGCGCTTTGCAGAGGGAAGGATAGTTTCCATCCTTGATTCATCAACTATTTCAAGTTGACCTCTGCTGCCGATATAGGGATTCGTTCCCGCACCAGGCATAAAAGTACCGCAGCCACTTACCTGGAAAGTGCTATGGCTGTAATCGCCGACCTGTCCGGCACCGGCAGCTGCAAGGGCATCGCGAACATTATCTTCATGACCGGAGGGTACGAAAACTACAAGTTTAAGCAGTTGTTCACTTCCAGTAACCTCTAACACTTTAGCATTATTAGCTGGCAGCCCAAGCCTGGCCGCCAATTGAAAAGTAACACCTTCGGGTGCAATATCATAATTAGTATGAGCGCTATAAATATTTAACCTGTTCCTGATCGCATCAGCAACCAGTGCCCCAACGGGCAAATCTTCGTTGACTGAAGAGAATTTCTGGTAAAATAAGGGGTGATGAGTGATAAGAAGTTCTGCCTCTGTGGAAAGAGCTTCATTAACAGCAGCTTGATCGGGATCAAGGGCTACCAGTATTTTTTTTATTTCTGCAGAATTGCTGCCGAGCTGTAAACCGACAGGATCACCTGGCATGGCAATGGATAATGGGGCCAGTTTTTCAAGGTATGAAGTAACTGTTTTTACCGTTGCTTGCATTAACATGATCCCCCTAAGTATTATCTGCAATTATTTCACGGAAGGCCGCCATTAAGCGGCTGCAAATCGGACCAGGAGCCGCTGATAAGTTAATTCCATCTATAGCTAAAATCGGATTAACTTCCATCGTGGTTGATGTAGCCCAGACCTCATCAGCCATGCTTAATTCCTTTAAACTAAAAGCTTCTTCAGAGAAAGGTATGGATAGATCTCTTAGCAGGCTGAGAACAATATCCCTGGTAATCCCAGGTAAAATGAGATTGTTAGCCGGGTGAGTTCTGACCTGCCCATCTATAACAGTAAAAATATTTGACCTGGTTCCTTCAGTTACGGTTTCATCCTGACGATATAGAATTGCTTCCACCGCGCCTGCTTCCGCTGCTTTCTGTCTGGCCAGCAGGTTGGGAAGCAGGTTAGTGCTCTTGATATAACAGTTTAACCAGCGTTCGTCCGGCAAAGTCACTGCTTTAACCGGTTGAATATCTTCAGCTGCCTGTAGCGGTTCAAGGCCTCTTATATACATAACCAGGGTTGGTGAAGTATTAGCAGGAAATAGATGGTCTCTTTTGGCGCTGCCCCTGGTCAGCTGCATATAGATGTATCCTTCAACACAACTGCTTTTATCAACCAAATCCAAGGCAGTGCTGTTTATATCACTTANCTGGTACGGTAGATCAATTCTTATTGCTTCAGCGCTGCGCTGCAAACGCTCCAGGTGTGCATCCAGGTAAAAGGGCTTTCTCTTATAAACCCTGATAACCTCATAAACGCCATCGCCAAGCAAATAACCCCGGTCTTCAATTGAAATTTTGGCTTCTTCAAGATTGCAGTGTGAACCGTCAATCCAGGCTATATTGTTCAAGCTAATTCAGCTCCTTTTTTCTATAAAGTTACGCTAACATAACTGAGGCGACATGTCCATGGGACATTTAATGCCGGCCCGCTTGCTGGCCATGTTTTGTTTTGCGGCTCCTTATTTTCCTGATCAGGAAATAGAGGGCAATGATCAGAAAAGCAAGAATTAAGATCGGCCATGTAATCAGAGGCATGGTCTGAACCTGGTTAATCCTGTTCGCACTGGAAGCATAGTAAGGATCTATCTCCGGCAGGCCTGACTCTCCCTCTGGCTGACGGGCAGCATATTCCAGGACGGTTCTCCATACTTTCAGTTCAGAATCTTCAACATATACTATCAGATCGTCCAGTTGATCTTCGGTCAATGGACTGCCTTCTGCGTCTTTCAAGACAACTTCAAGCTGGGGCAGCATTTCACCTACCATGGGCAGGAAGGAAAGGATATAGGAATCTGTTGCCAGGGAATACAATTCCTGGTCTCCCCATTCCACAGGCTTATAAAGTTGATCATCAAAGCCCTGCCTGCCATCACCTGTGTATATTTCCGCACTGGTCACAGCTCGTGTGGTAGGAACAGGCAGATCAAGAAAAGGAACTGTCAGGAATGTGGCATTTTGTGGATTGTAATCGTAACGCAGTCCGGAGAATTGAAGAAAGTAGGTATCACCCATCAATTCCGCAAGCAGGACAGCTACTTCCAGGGCCCGGCGAATTTCATCCCCGGTCAAGTATGCCACAACGATTGGATAGCCGGCCGTTCCGTCAGGTCCAAATCCCAGACCAATTAATTCTGTTAAATCATACACTGAAACCTGGCCCAGGGCATGAGGCATGGTTCCGGGCTCAAGGCTGCCACGGATAGACCCGTTGGCCTGTATGGCAAGATCTATATGCTGTCCGGTTTTCTCTTCGGTAACCAGCCGCATTGCATCAGTAACAAAATTGCCAAATGGCGATTCCTGCAGGGGAGGTTTGTTGGGAATAACATAATCAGATAAAACAACCGTTTCAAGAATATGTTCGAACTGCCCATCTGTTTTCTCAGAAAGAAACTGGTTTAGTTTGCCTGTGTAGGTATCGATCATTTCATTTACATCCGGATCAAGGGGAATGCTGTGATCGAGCTTGATCAGGAAAGGTTGTTCATTTTCTCTATTAAGAATACGCAGTTCTTCAGTTTCAGGGTTATATGCCAGTTCCAGCCGGCCAAGGTATTCAAGCAGGGAACCGGCCTGTAAAATTATCGTATCGTTTTCTATAATCGGCTCATAAAGTGCTGTATGGCAGTGTCCACCGACTATTATATCGATTCCGTCGACATCTAAGGCCAGGTCAATATCTTCTTCAACCCTGGAATGGGTTATCGCTATAATCAGCTTGGCACCTTCAGATTTCAGTTGTTCTACCATTTGCCGGGCTGTCTCATGCTGGTCTTCAAACTGGACCGGCTCATTGGCGGTAGTGTATGATACAGCCTGCTTGCCGATCAGGCCAAAAAGCCCAACTTTCAAACCATTATCCAGTTCTATCAGCTCTTTATCCCGGTATAAATCATTAGCTTTTAAGGAATGTTCAGGAGGGGCAGCTGTATTTGAAGCCAGTACCACTGTCTGGTCATGTGCTTCCGGGTAGCCGGCTTCCATGAAGTATTCTGCTAGTATGTCCGGCCCGTAATCGTATTCATGGTTGCCTATAACAACTGCATTATATCCAATAGCCTGCTTGATTGTTATCTCCGGAGCGTAACCCTCGGGGATAAGCCAACTGTATGCAGAACCACCGATATAGTCTCCGGCAGATAAGAGCAGTACCGGTTCCCCGCCTGCAAGCTTTTCATTCCTGATTTCATTTACTGCCGAAGCAAGACGAGCATACCCGCCGATAGTCGGATCTTCACGGTAAGGATGATAATCAACCGTTGGTGAATGAGGAATTAATGCCCCATGCTCATCGTTGGTGTGTAAGATTGTCAGGTATACTTCTCCGGCTGAAGAACTGCCGGCAAAAGAGCTATTGGCATATACAAAACTGAATATAAAAAATATGGTTAAACTTAAATATAAAAACATAACAACCAGCTTAATGCTCTTTTTAAAAATCAGCACGATTACACCCCTTGACATTATTGAATAGGTAATAGTTCAAGAAAAAGTTCCATCTTACCTCCACAGGCCATGCCCTGCTCAGCAGCAGCATCCGCATCGAGATCAAGCCTGATAAGTTCTGATTTGCCCCTGTCCAGGCATACCATTGCCTCACGTCGAACATCGGCTTCGGCACAACCACCACCGATAGTCCCGATTAAGTGTCCATCAGGATAAATAATCATCTGGGACCCTCTTTTGCGGGGCGTCGAACCCCTTGCTTCGATGATAGTGGCCAGAACTGCTGGGGCACCATTTTCCTCAAGAGAAACAAGCTCACGTATAACCTTTTCCTGCACTTCCTCTCCCCTATTTTCTCCGCGCCGCACCCTGGTTATTTCTGCTAATATGCTGAGCGCTATTTCAGCTTCAGTAACAGCGCCAATCGGTAGTCCTATGGGAGAATATATAGATTCCAGCTGTTCTTTCGAATAACCTGCTTCAGCCAGTTCTTGCAGCTGAGCTTTAACCCTTTTCTTGCTGCCAATCATACCCAGGTAAGCAAACTGCCCTGATAATGCTTTCTCCAGGCACAGGCGGTCATGCTGGTGCCCCCTGGTAACTATAACAAGATAGTCAGAAGGAGAAGGTTCTGCCCGGTCAAGGCCTTTCTCAAAAGGCTCACAAATAATATGATCTGCTTCCGGTTGAACCGTCTGATTGGCAAAGGAGGGCCGATCATCAATTATGACAATTTCAAAGTCAAGGAGTGACGCCATTTTACACAGCGCCTGCCCGACATGGCCGCCGCCTAATATAACCAGGCGGGGAGAAGGATTGTAAAGATGAACAAATAGACGGCAATAATTTTCCTGATTAATATTTATTTCAACTGCGGCGCTTTGACCCTTTTTAAGTTGTTCTATCGCTGCTACCTCTACCTTATCATGACTGTTTTCTCCGATGCTCTTATAAAGAGTTCCGTCTTCACTAATTATTATTTTGCCGCCAATTAAACCAGGGTTGCCCCGGGATTCAATTACTGTAGCGAGGGCTGTTTTCCTGCCGGCGGCAATTTCTTCAGCGATTCTGCCGTATACTGCCATAAATAATCCTCCACGCATTATATTAATCAAAAGCTATTCCCAGAATTTCATGGTTCCATTCTCCAGCAGGCTGTTGTGTAAATCGTAGCTGTTACGTAAATTCTGAGAAATATGACCGGAGGGTGACTCTGCAATATAACGATGCAAATAGTCACGATAGTCGGGATGCGCACACTTATCGATAATAGTTTTCGCCTTTTCTTTGGGCCCCAGGCTGCGCAGATCAGCCAATCCCTGCTCCGTAACCACGACCTGGACCGAATGTTCACTATGATCAGGATGGCTGACCATAGGCACAACGGTGGATATGCGACCATCTTTCTTGGTAGAGGGCGACATAAATATTGAAAGATAAGCATTGCGGGTGAAGTCACCGCTGCCTCCAATCCCATTCATAATGTCTGTTCCACAAACGTGAGTAGAATTGGCATGACCGTTTAGGTCAAATTCCATCGCTGTGTTTATTGCGATGACTCCGAGACGGCGTATAACTCCCGGGTTATTAGACAGTTCCTGGGGGCGCATAACAATCCTCGGCGTAAAAAAATCCATGTTGTTGTAAATCCGCTGTAGGTTATCATCAGAGACAGTCAGGCTGCATGTACTGGCCCCAAGCAAGTGGCCCTGCTCCATCAAGTCCAGGAGGGAATCCTGAAAAACTTCAGTATACATGTAAAAATCGGGCACATCAGGATCATCACCCAGGAACGACATTACTGCATTAGCTATATTACCTACTCCGGCCTGTAAAGGTAAAAACTCGGATGGTATTCGTCCTGATCGCATTTCATCCAGCAAAAAGTCAACAACCTGGTGGGCAATTCTCCGGCTGACTTCATCCGGAGCCCCCAACGGTGCAATACCATCAGGTTCATTATTGTCAATTACCGCTACAATCTTCTTTGGATCAACAGAAGCATAGGGAAGTCCGATCTTGTTTAAAGGATGGTAAATGGGAATCGGGCTGCGGTGTGGCGGTGGCGGTATAATAGCCACATCAGCCATTTCACTTAGACGAACGGAATGATACCGGTTTAATTCAATTATTACTTTCTCGGCTGAACGAAGAAAGGTAGGCGATGCTCCAATCGAAGTGGGCAGGTATATCCTGCCATCAGAAGTAATTTCCGCAGCCTCTATTACCGCCCAATCGATAGTTCCCAAAAAACCAGATTGAATTGCCTGGGGTAGGTGGGACAAATGCATATCAGTAAATTCTACTTTTTGTTC
>SL_3KL_010_SEDDRAFT_10006074_pt1 | contig 10817 bp, 8 predicted proteins | sample SodLakKL_010_SED_2_FD_10381 | JGI IMG/M metagenome (IMG submission 10381)
GCCGAGGGTGGTGTGTCGACGATGATACGGTCGTACTCAGCGGAGTCTGCAATGTCAGCCAGGCATTGCATGGCGGCATATTCCTGGCTGCCGGCCAGGCGTGTGGAGACATTGCGATACAGACGATTGTTCAGGATTCGTTCCTGCTGATCGGCTGTTCTGGCGTGTTTTTCGACAATGCGGTCGAGCGTGCGCTTGGCATCAAGCATCATGGCGTGCAGGCTGCCTTTCGTTGAAAAGCCTGCCGCTTCCAGGTGCTCGGTGATGTCGGTTTCCTCGGCGCCGATGCGGTCTATGCCCATGGCGGTCGACAATCGACGGGCAGGGTCAATGGTCAATAGCAAGGTGCGGTGACCGTTCAGGCAGGCTTGCAAGGCAAGGGCTGCGCTGATGCTGGTCTTGCCGACCCCGCCGCTGCCGCCGACAATCAGGATTCGATGGGGCTCCGATGGTTCGGCAGTCATGTTTCTTGAAATACGTGACTCAGGCGGATCAGGCGCTGGCGATCGGAAATACCTGGCATCCACGGACACTGATGGAGTGCGACAGACAGGTCGCTCAATCGTGGCAGCAGTTCGAGTTGTTGCGTCCGTCGCGCCTCCAGGCGTGACAGGTGATCGCGAAACGCCTGGTCGATCCTGTCATTGGCCGGGTCACCACTCAAAGAAGAATTGCCTTGCAGCCAGCTTTCGAATTCATGAACTTCCATCTGGCCGATATCAGGGGCCATGGCATTGCAGATGAGTGAATGGACCCGGTAGGCGGTATTTTCGTGAACCTCGTTGACCAGTTCCACGGTTTCGTCGATCGGTAACTCCTCGGCCGTTGTCACCACGAGGATGCCGGTCAGCTCCTGATTGGCCAGTACAGCGTCGATTTCCCGGGTTCTTTCTGCCAGGTTGCCGGTCTGCACCAGGTCCAGGACGGTTTGCGGCAACCTCAACATCGCCAGCGCATGGCCGGTAGCCGGTGCGTCCAGAACAATCCGGTCCCATACCGGTTTGCCCTGCTCCCGACGACCCAGCTCGTACCAGAGTTTGCCCAATGGGATCAGCGAGTCGATGCCGGGCATGGCGGCAGTGAGGACCTGGAACAGGCTGTTGCGTGCAATCAGCCGGGACAGCAGGGGGATGGGGAAAAGAATCGACAGGTATTCTTCGATCGCCGGTTCGATTCTGAGGTTCATGCCCCACAGATTCTTGGCAATCAGTGACGGCCGGTAGTCGGGTCGATAATCGGCAAAAAGGCGCGCACCGCTTGGTTTCTCGGTCATCTCCACCCACAGCGTGCGCTGGCCCAACCGCGCCGACTCGCATGCCGCAGCGGCGCTGACCAATGTCTTGCCTGAGCCGCCCTTGCCGGTAACAAACAGGAAGCGATGCTCAAAGGCTTCGGTCAAGGGCATGATGGTCGCGGATCTTTTGGTCCAGGCCGGTGACCATCGCACCGGCCTGGTCTAGATCTGAGAGAGGGTGGATCAGGAATTCAAGGCTTATTCGGCCTCTTCAGCTTCACGCATTTCACTGATCTGTCGAGGCGTGATGCCATGAGCCACGCCCTTGTGGCAATCGATACAGGTCTGGCCCTGGTCCTGGGCGCGCTGGTGCATCACCCAGGCGGGCCGTGACTGGGCATCTTCCGACATCGCCTCCCACGAGTGACAGCTATGGCATTCACGGGATTCGTTGGCCTTCATCTGGTCCCACACCCGCTCGGCCATTACCGGGCGGTAGGCGTCATACTTTTCCTGGGTGCCGATCTTGCCGGTCAGGTGGCCGGGCACTTCCACCAGCGAAGCGTTGATCTTGACCATCATCATGGGAAAGTAAGCCTCCGGGACATGACAGTCTTTGCATTCGGCACGTACGCCACTGGCATTGTTCCAGTGCACACCCTCGGCCACGGCCGGCATGACATAAGCTTCCATCTCATGGCAGCTCAGGCAGAAAGCCGTCGTCGAGGTCGCCTTGACGATGCCCATCTTGGCCTGCCATCCGACGATTCCCACGGCGATCCCGATCAGGACCAGAAAACCCGCACCAAACTTTGCCGCAGGCTGGGTCATCAGGTTCCAGAACCAGCGCCAGGTTCTGACGATGAAGTTGGGCCGTTTTTCCTGCTCGGTCATGATCAATCCCTCTGATTAGGAGTATTCGTCAAGCAACCTGATAGAGGTAGGAAAACCTCCTGAATTCAGCCGCTTTCGAGGTCGGTCGGCATTCATATTAGCGCGAAATTCCGGCCAATTCCAGCCTGTAACCCTTCGGGGGTCGGGCTGATGATGGACCATTGAAGATGAACTTACTGCTCGTGTGCCGCGTGACAAGTCTGACAATCCAGATTCTGGGAATGGTGGTAATCCGCCACGAAGTCCTCGGTGGGTCGGTGACAAGTCTGGCAGGTTTCCATGGTCACCTCGGCCGGTTGTTCGTTACGAGGATTGCTCATGTGTGCTTCGTAATCCCGATGGCACATCAAACAGGAGGGATGCTTCTCGACCGGGTCCTGGGCGATGGGCCGGTGGCACATCTCACAACGATCCTGGGCTGATTGGCTCATCGCCGGCTGGGCCATCAGAAGGCCCATGGCGATCAGAAAACAAACTGCAATGCTGTGCCGGATCATTCAAAACCTCCGCCGATGGTTGCGATGCGATCGAGTCACTGTCCTGAATTTGTCTTCATCCAGGAACGTCGGTGTCACTCCATCTTAACCCCAAGATTTCAGGTATTGCTTATCCATTTAAATGAAAAGGCCACGATGTTGCAGTGAACACCGTGGCCTTTGTTCTGTTCCAGGCATTCTGCCCTGGCCAATGCAGAGATGATTTCCGCGTGGACCAAAGTCCGACTACATCAGGTTTCAACCGTTGTCATGGATGGTGTGACAGGCCGAACACTCCATACCCATGTCGTGATGGGGGTCCGCCTTGAACTCCTCGGTTGGTTCATGACAGGTCTGGCAGGTTTCGGTGGTCACATCCTTGGGAAACTCTTCCATGGGATTGTCCAGGTGTGCGTCGTAGCCAAGGTGGCAGGATGCGCAATCCTGATGTCCGGGGATCAGGTTTTCGCTTTCGGAGGCATGGCACATGGCACATTGCTCATTATTAGCGTTTGCCACGGAGATCAATGCAAGGCCGAATGCCAGCAGAATCGAAACGAGAATCAAACGTGTTTTCATTGGTAAATCCTCCAGACTCGGGATTGAGTATCGCTTATTCTAATTGATGCCTTCGCAGTCTGCACGGCCTGAACTGAAATTTTGCACGTTCAGCCGTTCCGTTCCGCCCGTATTGATAGCTTTCGACAATCATGAACTGGGTCATCCATTGCTTTAAGCCATGACCGCAAATGCGCATCATGCGCACCTTTATGAAAGGTTAGCAAATGAACCGATTTCCTTTGACACTTGCTTGTGCATTGATATAGGATCAACGTGACGTGAAAGTGGGAAAACCGAGGACAAAACAATGACTTCAAAAGCATTTTTACTTCATCTTTTCGGGGCAATTCTGGGAGGGCTTACGCTGGTCATAGTTCTCGGGTTTTCACCGATTCAGGCATTGGCTTATGACGGTGATGCGCGGTCATCGCGTGTCCATACGCCAGGCGACGGCAATGCCGATCTTCGTCGCGCCACTCGTGGCGAATCCCGACAAGAACTGATTGATCCCGAGATCGCTCGGTTCTTCAGAAACATGCCGCCCGAGCTCTATGAAATGTATGCGCCTGAAGAATGGCTCGAAGGCGGTGTGCAGCCTTCGATGATGCAGCCGGAACAATTTCAGCCTCGCCCCCGCCCGGTGCCGCGTGAGCTGTATTCCTTCATCGTTGATGCCGATCTGGACGGTAACCCGTCCATCGATTTCATGATCACGGATGAATTTGGGGAAGGCGTGCCCGGCTTCCAGCAAGGGCAAACCGTCAACGTCAGTTTCACCGTCAGCAAGTTGCTGCCGGGGGTGGGTGGCAAGAATCCCAATTGGTCGACCTATATTCGCACCACTCGCCAGCCTGATGGGCTGGAGTTCGGCGCACCCACCACATACAACCAGGGCACTCTCGAAGACCTGGGCGATGGCAACTACCGCTTCACTTTCAATACTTCCCTGGAGAGCATTGCCGGAATCGAGTACGAGCCTGACCTGACCCATCGCGTCGGCATGGAAATTCGCAATGCCAGCGTCTCCGGGCAGTCGATCCCCAATTCCGCCACCTACGATACCCATTTCGATATTCTTCCGGCCACCGGTGAGTTCGAGGGTATCCCGACCCGTCGTATCGCCGTACAGGAAGACTGTGCCGCCTGCCACGGCCAACGTGAAGACTTCGCCTTCCATGGTGGTGCACGCAAGGACATCAACCAGTGTGTGTCCTGTCACCAACCCGAGTTTTATTCCTCCACCGGCGACAGTATCGACCAGACCGTTATGATCCACAAAATTCATGCCGGCACCGAGTTGAGCGAGCCGTATGAACTGTGCGGATTTGCCTGTCGTAGGCTGGGTGGGGCTCCTGTCAGTTTCAATCATGTCACTTATCCGCAGGACTTGAAGAATTGCCAGACCTGTCATGACCCGGCCAATCCGGCAACCCCGGAAGCGGACTGGGTCGATAACCGTGCAACCGCCATGGCCTGCGCTTCCTGTCATGACAACCTGACTTTCGATGAAACCGGCCTGACCAACCTGAATCGCAACCACATTGGACTGGCCCAGCCCGACTCGACCTGCGTGGCCTGTCACTCGCAAAGCGGTTTCCTGAAGAGCAACCTTGAGTACCACGAGGACGAGGCACGCATGCTGGCCCGCCAGTTCCAGTTCAATATTCTCGAGGTAGCCAATACCAGCGAAGGTGACTCTCCAATGGTGACCTTCTCGGTGACCAATCCGGCCAATGGCGATGAACCCTATGACATTGCCAGCCATCCGGCCTTCACCGGGGGTGCTACCTCGGTCGCCGTAGTCTTTGCCTGGCCCAATATCGATTACACCAATGTCGGTAACGATGAAGGCTCGATCACCACTGGCCGCGAGGTCGCTCAGCCGCGCGGCATCTCGGTGGTCTCCAGTGGGTCCGGATTGCCTGCCGGCGTGTTTGACAATGGTGACGGAACTTACACTTTGGATACTTCGGCACTATCTAATCCGCTGGTCATACCAATGACCACGCCAGCATTGGGATCAGGCACCGTGACTTTGCAGGGCCGTCTGTCCGGTCAGTTCGTCAACCAGATTCCGATACCTGGCGCCACCCAGGCGTTTGCCATTACCGATGCGCAGCCCACGCCGCGCCGGCAGGTTGTTGATCTGGCGCTCTGCCAGGATTGCCATGCTGTCAACGATGCCCTGACCTTCCATGGCAATCAGCGCAATGACAACCTGGAGGCTTGTGCAACCTGCCACAACCCGAACTCCACCGATCTGTTCCGCCGTCCGGCCGATCCCGATGGCGTGCTCAACAGCGAGAACCTGGCAGCGCTGGATGGCTTGGAAGATCAGTCGATCAGCTTCATGTACATGATCCACGCCATTCACGCATCGGCGGTTCGCGAGCAGCCTTACGTGGCCTACGGATTTTCGGGTGGGCATGACTTCTCGGATGTGACTTACCCGCGACCGATCAGCGATTGCACGGCTTGCCACCTGGACGGCACCTACAATCTGCCGCTGGAGAATGTGCTGGGCACCACTGTGAATTCAAACGCCACGCGTGTGGGCCCGGGTCAGTACGAACCCAGTATTGATGCCGCCCGTGATCCGCGAGATGACAACAAGTTCAGCCCTGAAGCGGCCGCATGCGCGTCCTGCCATGACAGTGCCTTTGCACTGGATCACATGTCCTTCCGGGGCACCAGCCCGATCTCGTTCGGCAATTCATTCCTGCTCAATCCGGATCCGCACAATGACCCGGATACCCAGGCCGTGATCGATGCAGCGCCACCGGAAAACTGTGCCTTCTGTCACGGGCCCAGTGGCTTTGCACCGGTGTCTGCAGCGCATGGGCTGGATCGCTGGTAACCACACCTAGTGCAGCAAACTCCAAGGCTGCCGGCTTGATGCCGGCAGCCTTGTGTTACACAATCAAAAACATGACCAAACGGCGGAGGGTCACTTGCCAAGATCGAGGCGACCGATAATTCAGTATCTCACCGGCGGCATGCTTGTCGCTACAGTGATCACATTGATGCTGTTGGGGCTGAGCGCCGTTGCCGACCAGAACGAAGCCGAGCCCAATGGTCATGATCCGGACTACACTCGTGCCGGCGCCGATACCTGCCTGATGTGCCACGGTGGCGACCACCACTTGTTGCAGATCTTCGAAGGGCCTCACGCGGTCATGGCTGATGCCCGGTCGCCCTTTGGCCAGACCCAGTGTGAAGCCTGCCATGGACCAGGGGGCGATCATGCCGGGCCAATACGGATTGGTCAGCCGCGTCCTCCCATGCCGGGTTTCGGAGACAATGCCCTGTGGTCCAGTGAACAGGAGAACCAGGCCTGCCTGACCTGCCACCAGGGCAGCGATCATCGTTTCTGGGAAGGCAGTGCCCACCACCAGTACGAAGTCGGCTGCGTGGACTGCCATGCCATGCATGAACGCCGGGATCCCATGTCCATTGCGACCATTCAGAACCAGGTGTGCAGCGATTGCCATACGCAGGTTCGTTCCGAAACCCACCGCGCCTATGCCCACCCGGTCCGTCATGGCGAGATGGCCTGTACCGATTGTCACCAACCGCATGGTTCGGGCAGCGAAGCCATGCTGACGGCGATGACCGTCAACCAGAACTGTTATGAATGCCACGCTGAAACCCGTGGCCCGTTTCTGTGGGAGCATGCGCCGGTTGCCGAAGACTGTACCCTTTGCCACCAGCCACACGGTTCGAATAACCCGGCCATGCTGACCCGGCGTGCGCCCATGCTGTGTCAGCAATGCCATACCCGCCTGGGTCATGCCGGTGTGGGCAGAACCCCCGATGATCTGCCGGGCGGGGCCTCGCCTTCGAACTTCACCCTGGGGCAAAGTTGCATGAATTGCCACTCCCAGGTGCATGGATCCAACCACCCCTCGGGTGCCGGATTTCTGCGCTAGACAGGAGGTATGCGCATGAGGCCCGCAATCAGCACGCTACGCCTGAATACCCTGACACTCGCATGTCTCGTTGCCCTGGGAGGAACCCATTCGGTCATGGCCGGTGACGAAGCCGAGACGGAGGCTTCTACTGAAAAGCCCGACACCAGCGCCTATGTTTGCGACCGCTGTCCCTTTCCTTATGGCTGGACCGGTTCGGTGTTGTTCGGGCTGGAGTTTGTGTCTGATGATGGCGGTGATTTCGGCAGTTTCGGCGGCTGGGAGGAAGAAGGCTTTTACCTCGGGCTGGGTGCGGACCTGATCTATCGTGATCAGGCCGGTCGTTACGTGGATATCTATGCCGAACGGCTGGGCCTGGACAGCCGCGCTCTGGCGATCAGCGGTGGTCAGCAGGGTACTTATCGGTTGAGCCTGGATTACCGGGAAATCGCCCGGGTACAGTTTTTCGATGCTCGCTCGGTCTTCGATGGCGCCGGCACGGATCGTCAGACGCTGCCGGCCGCCTGGGTGCGTGAAGTCAGTACCGACCAGATGCCGGCACTCCAGGGCAGCCTGCGCTCGTTCGATATTGGCACCCAACGCGAAACCCTGGGCCTGGGCTTTGAATTTCATCGACCCAGCCCATGGAACTATCGACTCGACGTCGAGCATGCCCGTCGCCAGGGCACGCGTGTTCAGGGCGCAGCGTTCATTTTTCATGCCGCCGAGTTGATCGCGCCGGTCGACTATGAAACCACCCGCGTCGATGCAGCGGTCGGTTACTCCCGCGGCAATTGGGAGTTGGAGACCGCCTACAACCTGTCCACCTTCAATAATCGCAATGACTCGCTTCGCTGGGACAACCCCTTTGTCGGTATCAGCATTGGGGATGACCGCGGCGAGTTGGCGCAGCCGCCCGACAATCAGTATCACCAGTTCATGTTGTCAGGCTCCTGGCGCCATTCCCATCGCGTCAGCGTGGCCGGCCAGGTCGCCGTGGGTCGTGCCGAACAGGACCAGAATTTTCTGGCCCCCACCATCAATCCGGCATTTGCCGGACAGTCCGAGCTACCGCGATCGGATTTGAACGGACGCGTCGATACCCGCTTTGCCAATCTGCGTATCACCGGTAACCTGACTCCGCAACTGAACACTCGGGTTCAGTTTCGCTACGACGAACGCGATAATCGCACGCCCGTGGGCACTTACGTGGAGATCAATACGGACACTTATCTGGGTCAGCCGCGCACCAACCAGCCTTACAGCTATGATCGCTGGACGCTGAATGCCAATATCAATTACCGGATTTCACGGGCCTGGAGAATCGGCGCCACCGCAGAGCGTCGCGAGATGAGTCGTACGCTGCAGGAAGTCCATGACACCCGCACCGATTTGTACTCATTCCAGGTCCGGGCCATGCCGGTAGCCGGGCTCAACCTGATCGCCCGTTACACCCATGAAGAGCGCAGCAATGACCTGGACCCGGCTCTGCTGGGACCGATGGAAACGCCAACCTTGCGGCGCTTCCACTTTGCCGAGAAGAAACGCGAGGCCTGGCGCTTGTCGGCCGACTACGCCATTACCGACAACCTGGCCGCCGGGGTCTACTACGAATTGTCCGACGATGATTTCAGTGATACCGAGATTGGCCTGAGTGAAGGCCAGGACGAAAGCTACGGTCTGGACCTTTCCCTGGGCATCGGGGAACACGCTGTGGCCCACGCCTGGGTCGCCAGGGAGTCCTTGGACGCGACCATTCGCGGCTCGGATTTCAACTTTGGCGAGCCATGGCAGTATCGCCAGAAGGATCAGTTCCTGACGCTGGGTCTGGGCGTGAATTTTGATCGCCTGCCCGGCGATTGGAAAAAAGCCCGCGTGGATCTGACTTATGCACGCGCCGACGGTGAATTGACCGTCGAAAGACGCGGCGCAGCGCCCGACTTTCCCGACCTGGAAACCCGTCGGATTACCCTGCAAGCCAGCATCGAGCGGCAATTGACCGAGCAGTTGGATCTACGTCTGGGCTATGTCTATGGCCGCCTGGTCGAGGATGACTTCTACCGCGACGATGTTGCCCCGGACACCGTCGGCGCCCTGCTCGGACTGGGGCGCGGCACCCCCAACAACACAGTTCACGTTGGCAGCGTCCTGCTGCGCTATCACTTTAAATAAAGAAAAAGACTGATGTTCTCGCAGAGACGCAGACGACTGCGTCTCCGCGAGAGGATCGCTCCTTTTGCTACTCAAGGGTTTCGTCGATGGTGACCTGGACTTCGGCGACGTCGTAGATAGACAAAGGCCCGGCCTGGCCCTGGAGGTCGCCGGGGCGGGCCTCGGGTTGGCCATGCATGGAGACTCTGGCGGTCACGATGATATCGGGGTGGTTGCTCAGGCTCATGCCTTCGAGCATGGCGTCATTGTCGCTGAATCCAAAACGGGCCGGCAAATCGGCCACGCTCAATCGACGGACCGCCAGTGGAGTCGGCGGGCCATCTGCGGCCCGGGCGGTGACGAATACCGTCTCACGGCCTTCAAGGTTGTTGGCCAGGTCGGAGCTGATCGCGACCTGCACGGGAAGTACCGGTCCCTCGTCGGGAGTGGCTGGTGGCGCCGGTTCGGACGGCTCATCGATGGGCGGATGGCCCTCTGGCAAACCTGTGCCGCGAGTGCCGGCGACCGCTGGAGGAGACTCAAGCGTCGGATGCCCGTCGGGAAGAGGTTGTGGGGTGGTCGGACTGGGTTGCGCAGGAAGAGTGGGATGCCCTTCCGGCAACCCACGGGTGTCCCGTTCACCAGCGTCCGGACCGCCCGCAATCATCTGCTGGCGGGCGCGCTGCAACTGGACTTGAACGGAGTTCTTGACACTGCCGGGCTCAAGCAGGCCCTCCAGGCGTTGCCAGTAGCGCACGGCGTTGGCCATGTCGCCGGCCTGGAATGCGCCGATTCCGAGCAGCCACAGTGCCTTCTGGTTTTCCGGATCCGAGGAGATGGCCCGGGCCAGCAGGCGCCTCGCTTCGGATGGCATGGCTCCGCCTCGAGATGCAAACAGCAGCGTTTCGGCCAGTTCGACCTGGATGAAGGGGCCCTCGTCACCTGCTTCGTACAAGGCCCTTCGGAACGCATGTTCGGCCGAAGAAAACTCCTGGATATCCTTGTAAATCATGCCGAGTCGCACCCAATTGTCGACATCGTGAGGGTTGCGTTCGATGGCATGGGCCAGTTCGGTCATGCTGGCACGAATTTCCTCGACCTGGGTCCCACTGGGGGTCAGTCCCTCCGGACTGCCGACATGGCGGTACATCAGGACCGTGGCCAGCGGTACGACCAGCGCCAATACCAGCACGACCCCTACACCGACACCCTTGCTGTCGGAGCCTGTTTGCTCAAGGGCGGCTTTGAGACGCGCCTTGCGCTGACGCAGGTCTTCGGGGTCGAGTTGGTCGGTCAGTTCATCAAGGGCACGAAGCTGACGGTGAATTCGGTTGGCTTCGGGATTGGAGCTTCTGACCAGTGGGGTCAGAACGAAGCCGAGCGCGATCAATACCGCGATCAACGCGGCGACGATAAAAGCTGTGGTCATTGCAGGGCCTGTTGTCTGCGTCGAATGACAATGATTACGCCGATCAGGCTTCCAAGCAGAAGCACAATGGGACCGGCCCATAGAAGAAGTGTATGACCAGCCAGTGGCGGTCGATACAGGACGAAATCGCCGTAGCGGTCAACCATGAAACTGCGGATTTCCAT
>SL_3KL_010_SEDDRAFT_10006075_pt1 | contig 10817 bp, 16 predicted proteins | sample SodLakKL_010_SED_2_FD_10381 | JGI IMG/M metagenome (IMG submission 10381)
ATCCCCCAACATGTACTGGTGGAAAATATTGAATCGTATAACACTCATTATAATGGCAACTCAATATTTTCCTTACAAGAAGTGAACATCAATGAAGTGCGTGACCTGAAATCTTTGTTGAATTTGCGCTTCATTGAAACCATAAATAATTTTTATACCTTCCACACGCATTGTGACTTGGCCGTGAGCCAAGATTCTGCCGGAATAGGAATTGGGGCCGCAGTGGGTGCAAAAACCTTGACAAGCAAAGAAATATATGATATAGATACGGGAGAAAAGAAAACAATCACGGAAGTCACGGCCCCGATTTATTCTGTATTCGGCCTGTTGAGGATCACTCCCCCGGAGGTGGGGCAGATTGACTTGGAGCAAGTCAGGAAATTGTATATGATTACAAAAGAGTTCCTGACGAACTTAAATTCGTTCACTGCCGATTATGCATACAGTATTAATTTATTACAGAGTCTCAAAAAAGTGGGGATTAAAACTTCCGACTTGTCGTTGGATAGGCGACCGGAAGCTCATTTTGAATTAAAAAACTGCCTCGTGGATAACCGATGTTGGGTTCCCGAGAATGAGAAATTCAAGGAAGAAGTTAAAAATCTGTACTTGGATACGGTAAAAAACAAAGTGGATCATCATGCCCTGAGTTCCAAAGATGTTGTAGACGGCGCGGCAGGGGTTGTGTACACCCTATCCAAGAGGAAGGCGTCTTGGCGGTTGGAAGGCCAGCCTCATACTTTGAAAGAAATGCGGGGCTTAACGGGGCAAACGGATAAAAAGAAATCAGAACGGCCTCGATTTGGGGTCAGGCCGTCGTCTAAAAACAGACCTTCAAAATGGCAAAGGAAATAGGTATGAGATTGATAGCGATTATAACCTTGTTCTTGGTGGTCCTTAAAGTAGCGGACGTTATCTCATGGAATTGGGTCTGGGTAGTCAGCCCCATGTGGGGTATGTTCATATTGGGCGTGGTTGTCCTGTTTATAAACGATATAGCGGAGGCCAAAATTGAACGTCAGCGAAGCGATGAAGAAGGCGCGGAGTAANCACCAAGAATCATTGAAGGCCCAGAGGGAGAAGCGATTGTCCAGACCGGCCTCGGTGACGGGCATTATCCAATTCTTTAACGATCTGTATGTCCGGCAAGAAATGGGGGCAATGCCCCCGATGAAAAAAGAAGACAAAAACAAGATAAACGGGTTCATCAAGTTCTTCAAGAACAATGGGTACACGGATAAAGAGATTTATCAGTTCGTAGAGAACGTATTCGATTTTTGGTCGAGGTTGCGGAACTTGGATATTTATACTGACAACCGGAAAAAATACATTCTTGATACGAGGCCAAACCTGATAGACATGATTCACTGCAAGACCCAAATCTTTCAGGAACTAAACGTAAAGGAGGAACCAATAGACGATGATAATGTGGACTTACTGGAATTATGGAGAAATAGCTGATGGAAGTTAAATTCCCTTGGACGGACGCCGATGGCAAACGCTTTATTAACTTGGAAGAAAACCAATGGATGATAAACTTTGCCCTCGATAAACAGATTCCGTTTAAATACGCAGAGAAGCCGAATCCTGAGACACAGGTAAAGGTCGAAAACATAGTCAATTACCTTCGGGGTTCCCGAAACTTTATCCTCATCATATCCAATAATTCGGCGTATATCAAATCCTTGTATTATTATGTGTCCCTGACTTGGCTTACAACCACAAATCAAGGGTTTGAAATCGCTGAGTTGAACACGTTGGATAAATCGGATTACGATTATCTGTCAAAATTGGAAAAAACAAGCCTGTTGTTGGTGCCATACACTGACCCTGGGGGGTATGAATTGCGCCGGATACGCAATATCATCGGCAACATTTTAATCAAGCGCAAAGTGCGCTACCAATCGACATTGATAGACATGTTCATCAAGGACGATCCGACCAAACTTTCGTGGAAGAACATCATACCCTCAATAAGCGCCTTGTCTTCTATTTATGGAGATCAATGTGTTTCCATGTTTTTGGACAAGGACTCGAACAGTAAAATCATAAAAATAAAGAGATGAATGATATGAACAAATTAATTATGGTCTACCTTGCCACCCCGTATTGCCTTAAAGTCAAATCCAAAGAGATCGGAGCAAATAAGCCCGATTATTATGAATTGGATATGAAAACAAGGGCAGAGCGGTTTGTGGCCGTTAATGAGGTGGCGCTGAAGTTAATGAAAGCCGGATTCGGGGTAATCAGCCCGATCTCCCAATCTCATCCAATCGCTACCCAATGTGATGTGGGCGGCACATTTGATTTCTGGGAAGAATTGGATTACAACCTGATTCTTCGGTGCGATATGGTCATGGTGTATCGCCAAGAGGGTTGGGAACGCTCGGAGGGGGTACGAAAAGAGGTTGACTTTGCCAAACAGAACGGAATCCCCGTGTTTTATATTGATAGCGAACTCAGACTTTTGGAGGCTTAATGGAATTTACGGAAATACAGAGACAATACAATGAAATGGTTGAGAAACTGGCCGAAATGACGAAAAAAACACGCGATGAAATAGAGGCCGAACTCAACAGCAAGGAAAACCTTGAAGACCTCTTAACCCGAGCGGCAGAAATGTTTGAGGATTAATACATGTCAATAGGATTTGGGATTTTAAAATCTGTTTTAAACACCCAAGCCCCTTTCTCTGATATCCTTGAGGCCGGTATTGATGATACTTACTTCGAGGGTGCGGAACAGGCGGCTTATGAATTTATAAAAACCTTCAGGTATAAACACGGCAAATACCCCGAAGTAAAAACCGTGGAAGTGGAGATTCCCGGTGCGCGATTTAAAGAATTACCCGTAGAGCCGGTCGAATATTGGGCCGCATTGTTAAGGGAGCGCAAACAATATTGGATTCTTACGAAAGCGGATCAGGATTTCTCCGAGTGCATAAGGAATAACGATGTAAAAGCCGGGGTTGAAAAACTTAAACAATATCATGAACAGATTTTACTCACTGACCAAGCGTTTTCACTCAAGAACTTGGCGGACGTTCAGGAAGAAGTGCTGGACAAGCATGATAAAGTACAGCGCACAGCAGGAATATCCGGAATCCCTTATGGGTATCACAACCTCGACCAACTTACTTACGGACAACAACCGGGGGATTTTAATGTCCTGATCGGACAAACGGGGGTGTGTAAATCGTATTTCTCGTTGTTTACCGCCCTTCATGGGTTTAATACGGGGCATGATATTATATTCATCAGCCCGGAAATGCCGGAAACGCAAAGCGCCAGACGATTACTCGCAATGCAGATGCAATGGCGGGATCAGGATATTCGTAAAGGCAAGTTATCATATTTTGCGGTAAAAAAGGCGAGGCAGAGAATTAAAGAACCCATTTCTATCGAAGGGGAGCAACAAAACAATTACTTCAAGATATTGCCCAGTGGTCTGTATTCGGATGTAAACGCCATAACCGCTGTGTGTTCTGAATACAAACCAGATTTATTGGTCGTGGACGGATTTTACCTCCTGAAGAACAAGAATATTCGCTCAAACAGTTCGTGGGCCGAGGACGAATCTGTTATTTTTATTTTAAAAAACTTCGCAGTACACTCTCAGATTCCAATTCTTGCCAGCACCCAATATAACAGGCAAAAACCAGGGAAGCTTGAGGGCGCGAGGGGAACACAATCCGTGGAACAGGTGGCGTCTAATTTTTTCTCCCTTGAATTTGAGAACCCCGAAGACCGGGAAACCAACCGACCAATCCAATCCCGGTTGTTAAAAACCAAGAAAAGTCGGGAGGGGGATACCATGACGATTAAATTTGAACTCGATTTTAANAAAACGACCATCAAAGAACTTGCTGTGCTGTCCGGACCGCTTCTCTATGAAGACAGTCAGCCCGAATTTGAGGACGAAGAATACATTTCTGAAGTTTAGTCGGAACTCCAAGTTCATCCTCGAAAGCCACTTCCTGTAATCAGGGGTGGCTTTTTTTATGCCTAAACCCCCACAATAACTAAAAAAAATTTGACAACATTTTACACTTGCTATATCTTTACGCTTGAAATCAACATATCAACATATCTTGATATCTAAATATGAGGATAACCTTATGCCACTTGTCCAACCCACCCCGGAAGAAACGAGGGGAGATTTTATTGAACGGTGTTTATCCGATCCCAAAATGATAGAAGAATTTGAAGACAACTCACAACGGGCCGCAGTCTGTTCCAAACTTTGGGAAGAACAGAACAAAACTGAAAATTTTGTAAAAGTGATCAAAGCCGATCAGGTACACAAGATTGTCAAAGGAGTTGTATACGAACCCTTTGATATTGACACTGACGGCGAAACCATGAGCGCCGATGATGTCCGGAACGCCGCTTGGGATTTCATTGCTACCGGCAAACAAAACAAAATTGATATTCAGCACGATTGGAAAGAAAGCGGCTGTTATGTAGTTGAGTCCTATATTGCCGAAGATGGCGACCCGCTTTTCCCCAAAGACAGTTGGGTACTTGGTGTTAAATGCACGGACGATATTTTTGGACGGGTACTTAAAGGTGAATTGAATGGCTTTTCGTTTGGGGGGTCGGTCAGGAAGTTTTCTCAGCGAGTCCTTTTGGAAGTAGCGAAACAAGTTGTGGGCGAAACCTATGAGAACATGGATAAAGGGCTGATTCCGGCACACTCCCACAATTTTATCATCCTTTATAATAAGGACGGACGAATTGAAAAGGGCGTGACGGATGTTGTGTTCGACCACCAGCATACAATCACGTATGGAACCGCAACCGATAATGAACTCGGTCACTCTCACAGAGTGAGCATTGAAGACGAGGATTAACCAATGGCGAAAGTAAAGTCCATTATAACCGAAGGGGATGTCACATTCATGGCCGATCCGACTATTGAATTCGTGAGTCTTGTCTCTCACGCGGCCAATAGGCAACCCTTCAAAGTAATTAAAGGCGAAGTCAAAGGAGAAAATGAGATGGCTAAACAGGCAATTTATAGCGTCTTGGTGTCTAAGGACGTTACAGAGGAAAAACTTCAGGAGATTACGGAGGCCCACGGTATTTCCACGGAGCAAAAGGTAGAGGACGAACTTGAAGGCTATGATGTGTACAAGCAAGTGGCCGACGAGGAAGTTGACCTCGAAACCCGGAAGATGGCGAAACTTGAAGATGGCGCTTACGTAATTGTTGCCGACCTGAAGGAATATTCGGAAAAAGACGGAATCGAAAAGGAAGAAATGGATTGGCAAACGATGGATAAAGTGGCGGATGCCCTTTTTTCTATGGTGGATGTTGTGTTGGGTACGATTCGTCAGCCCGAGGCAGATGGGGCCAGCCGGAAAGCCATGATTCAGTCTGCGATTACCAATTTTAATACCTACGCAAACTCCGTACTCGATACCGTCAAGGCCGAGGATGTACTTGAAGAACTCGAAATCAACAGCGAGGTCATCAAGGAGTATTTTGAAAAAAATGAAGAAGGGGATGAGCCGGTGGATGTAAATGCTTTGATTGAAGCGGCCAAAGAAGAACTGAAAGCCGACTTTGAAGCCAAGATCAAAGAGGTATCTGACGGGTTTGAAAAAACCAAGGAAGATTTGAACACCAGCCTGAATCAGCACCTTGATGAGTACCAGAAAAAAGAGGATGCGGACAAGGCGGTGGCCGAGGTCAAAGAGGAACTTGAATCTCTCAAGAATACGACCAAATCCAGAAAGAGCGAAATTGACGAAGGGACTCCGGTTGCGACCAAGACCGAACCCAAAACCAAGAAACATCAATTTATTACTTTTGTTTAATTAGGAGGAACTACAACATGACTGACTCTCGACGTATTATTGAAAAAGCAGACCTGGCAGTAAGCCAGATGATCACGGACGGTGGGTATCTTAATCCGGAGCAGAGCGATACCTTTTACCGGAAGCTCATTGATGAGCCGACCTTGCTGGGCCGTGTCCGCACTGTTCAGATGAACAGCCCCAAAATGAACATCGACAAGATTGGCTTCGGTTCACGTATCCTTCGGGCCGGTCCGGGCAGTGGTGTGGCTTTGCCCGCAAATGATCGTTCGCGCCCGACCTTTGATCAGGTTCAGTTGGACACCGAAGAGGTTATTGCCGAGGTGCATATCCCCTACGATGCCCTTGAGGATTCTATTGAGCGCGGGAATCTGGAAAGTACCATCATGCAACTCATCGCCGCTCGTTCCAGCCTCGACCTTGAGGAACTTCTGATCAACGGTGATACCAATTCCGCCGATAGCTACCTTGCGCTGTTTGATGGTGCGCTGAATCTCGCGGGACACGCAGTTGACGGCTCTGCCTTGACCAGCATTGACAAGGAAGTTTTTAAACTTGCCATGCAGGAAATGCCGACCAAGTATCTCCGGAATCTCAATGTCATGGAGTTTATGCTCTCTTGGCACAATGTGATTGAATATCGGGATACTCTGGCAAATCGTGAAACCGGTAAGGGCGATGACTTCTATCTGAACCGTCCGAGTGTGTATGCGTTTGGCACCCCGATTGTTCCTGCGGCTCTGATGCCGAATGACACCACGCTGTTTACTTTCCCGCAGAACCTTATCATGGGCGTACAGCGCAATGTCATGATCGAAACTGACAAGGATATTCGAGCCAGAACCCTGATCGTTGTGCTGACCATGCGTGTAGCGATCCAGGCGGAAGAGGCCGATGCCATTGTCAAGGTCGAAAACATCAACCTGTAAATTTAACGCCCCCTTTAATTAGGGGGCCATAACCTTATTAAGTAGGAGGAACAGAACAAATGAAGAATTATTCCGAGCAGATTAAAATGAAGGGTGTCGATAGCACCGGTTATACGGTGGCAACGGCAAACACCGTACTCGGTGGGAACACCGATGTAAAAATCAAGGATTCCAAGGTGGTTGATACCTCGGGTGATACCACGGGCGCTTTCGACGGTCTTTCTGCCGGTGATGTCATTTACATGACCGGATGGGATAATGTGGAAAACAACGGCGTCTTTAAAGTTGTTAAGGTCGAGGACAGCGGTTCCAAACTGACCCTGGATTACCCGTTGCTGGATGAGAGTTCTCCGAGTACCGGCGGCGCTACCATGTATAGCGACCCCTCTACCGATACTGTGAGCGGCGTTGTAGAAGGCACTTGTGTGGTTACGGGCGTGACCAACCTCACCACGATGGACAACGTTTATGACGCGAACCTGTTCCGTGTGACCGATGATGATGAAGTTTCTCATTTTGCGGACACGGGTGGAAACGACATTCTTATTATATGGGCCGACCTTACAAAAGGTTAATCAATCCGGTCTTTGATATGGTTGTAATAAGGGAGGGGGTAAACCCCTCCCAATTTAAAGATTGGGGAGTACAATGCCTAACGGGGGAGTGACCAGAAAAACATTTGAAGATACGCCAACAGAGGGCAAGTTAAACATTTTATTTGACCAACAGGCTCACATGATTCAAGCTATGCGGGATATGAAAATCTTGGACAGCGACCAACAGACCCAATGCATCAAACATTGTGCCCAAAGGTATAAGGAATGCGATAACCGTTTTAAAGTTATAGAACTTGGTTGGGCAAAATTGGTGGGCGGTGTTTTGTTGATGGCGGTGGTAATGCCTGTGATTTCAACGATGGTAATACACGCTTTATGGAAATAGAGGGAATATAGATGGAAATTATAACAATTCCAGCGCACCACACGTCCAACAGTTATGCCACTTTGGATACAGCGAATGACTATATTTCTTCGTTTTCTAATTCTGCCGCTTCTTGGCTGGAATTAAGCGAGTCACAAAGAAAGTACGCCTTAATTCAGGCCGCGTTTGCACTTAATTCTTTTTCGTATCGGGGGAGGAAAGTCGCACTTAACCAAAAATTAGCCTTCCCCCGATATTTTAATGGCGAAGACGAATTGGCTAATTTTTTTAGCGCAACATTCACTCTTTTATTTGACGATAAGGAAATTTCAGTATCGGATAAAAGGTTTGTATCGGCGGCAAATCTTTTTGAAGGGGTCAAACTCAATCAACTCATTAAAGTGGATGATAGTTATTTTACCATCGTGGACTATGACCCGGACGGGGGTTGGATTGACGTAAAAGAACCTATAACGGATACCGCTACCAAGAACAGAACGGTTTTTACTTCAGATATAAACGGTATACACGAAAATATTGAACTGGCGCAAGTAGAGGTTGCGAACCAGGTAATCAACACTCGAATGTTTCAACAGGAAGTAGGGGAGGCCGTGGAAGGAGCGATTTCAAGTTTTAATCTTACAGGGGCGCTCTCCGTCAGATATTCCAATGAAATATTCAACAAACGAAGCAAGTTCGAGGACTCCGGCCCTCTTGATTTGATATACAATCTTCTCAATCCTTGGTTGGCAGGAATTAAAGGGGGTATTGTTTGAAAAACTTTGCCCGGATACAAAACAAGGCCGGATCGTTTCTGACCAAACTGATGAAAAGCGGCATTCAGACAGAAATTGTTTATAAACTGTTTGTCAGTTCAGAGTTTAACGAAGAAACGGGCATTAACGAGGACGTGTACTCGGAGTTCTCCATTCCTGCGGTGCGGGTAGACGCCTCGTTGCAAGCGCAATGGGCTTCAACAATTTTAGCCGGTGTGTCGTTCAACTCTGGCGAAATCCTGTACCTTGTACAACACAAAGAAATGCCCAGATCAGATGTGTACAGCCCGGATATTTTAAAGGATTACGTTCAGGACGCCTCTTTGGAGCGGCAAGTTAAAAACGCTGTTCCCATATTTGACATTCTAATTAAATTGAGCGTGTAATGACGGATTTTGTTTCCAAGATAGCAAACTTCAGGAGGAAAGCAACCCGAATGCCCTTGATGGTATATCGGGAATCCTGTAGGGATGTGTCGTTGGAAATAGCAGAAAAAACACCCGTATCCTCGGGCACGCTTTTAGGGCAGTGGGCACCCAGTGAGGGTTCTTCGAGTTCCTATACGTATAGAGGCGGACCGAGTGCTTGGTCGCAAGTACCAGGGGGTTGGCAAAAAGATGGTGGTGTGGCTAGTACGAACCAAAACTCAGCAATGCAAAATTTAGTTCCGAGGATTCTAAGCGTAACCCAAACTTTGTCCAAACAGAACCCGTATTACTTTACGAACCATACGCCTTATGGGAGACAGGCAGAGCATACGGGGTGGAAACATACTGGCCCGTATCACATGGTAACCTCCACGAGACAAAATTGGCAACAAATAGTAAACCGTTCTGCCTTGAGGATAAAACGTGGGTAATTATTTAGACATACAACAAATTTTTGACACCCGACTATCTACCTTGGATTCGTTGAACAGCACGAACCCTATTTTGTGGAAGCGGGAAAACGTGGACGCTAAATCGGAAGAAAGAGAAATTTACATCGAATCCATGTTGATTCCGGCAGAAACAGATTACCCGAATATTGGAATCAGTGGTTTTAAAGTATTGGCCGGGACATTTGCAATTCATGTTAAAGCTGTCAGGTACAGGGGGTGGGGAGGTTTTTCTTCCTTGGTGGATGAAATAATTGAACATTTTCCCCGAAACCTCGTATTGACTAATAGTGACCAAACAATTAATGTAAAGATATTGAAAACTTATCCAATGGGTGGATTTTATGATTCCGACGGACGATATACGATCCCGGTTCATATAAGATACGATTCGTATATTTGTTATTAACTAAGAAGGAGAATAAAAATGAACGATTGTGGAATAACAACAGCAAGAGGTAGCCGGTTAGCCGCAATATACGCTATGGAAGATTGTTGGTCTTCGCTACCCACTTCCCCTGTTCCGTATAATCTACGGGTTACGGGGTTTGGAGTACAGCTTTCCAAGGATTCTTTTCAGAGCGAAGAATTGAGGTCTGACAGGCAGATTGCCGACCTACGGCACGGCATGTTTTCAGTCGCGGGCGATATCCCGGTAGAACTTTCTGCCGGAGCCTTTGATGACCTGATTTCAAGCGTGATGTTCAATGATTGGTCCGGGGTGGATGACATCATTATCGGCACCGAAATGAAATCCTTTACCCTTCAGCGGGGGTTTACCGATGTCGGTCAGTATCATTGGTTCCCCGGTTGTGTAGTGAACTCGTGGAATCTTAGTGTAGAACCCAACGCCATTGTCACCAGTACGTTTAATATTATTGGTCAGACGATGGAAACCGGGGAAGCGCCCGAACTTACGGGCGCAAATGACAAAGCCACTAACGCACCGTTTGATTCTTTCTCCGGGTTTATCCGCGAGGGCGGAACCGGAACCGGGGATGAAATCGCGGTAGTGACCGGACTTGATTTAACTATCGAAAACAACATTGAAGCCCTTCAGGTGGTGGGATTGAATAAAGCCGCAGGACTTGCCGATGGTCGGGCAACTATTACCGGAACCCTCAATGCGTATTTTATTGATTCGGTGATGCTCAATAAGTTTCTGAATGAAACTGAATCCAGCCTGAACTTCCAATTGATGGATGACGTGGGTAATTATCTTGAATTTTATATTCCCCGTATTAAGTACAGCGGTGGTGATATATCTGTTGATTCTGAAGCCCCTGTCACAATGAGTATGCCTTTTCAGGCGCTTTTGCACTCTGGAGAAGGCACAACCATGAAAATAACCCGTAGTATCGTGTAGGTTACAAACGGCCCCCTGATTAAAGGGGGCCACAACACCTAAGACCTCAAGGAGGCACAATTATGACAGTAGACCTTTCTCAACTCGACACCAGTAAAACTTCGGAATCCGGAGTATGGATGGAAAT
>SL_3KL_010_SEDDRAFT_10006076_pt1 | contig 10817 bp, 5 predicted proteins | sample SodLakKL_010_SED_2_FD_10381 | JGI IMG/M metagenome (IMG submission 10381)
AGATGTTTCCTCTTCTACTTCGGTCTCTGTCTCCTCCGGTTCAGCAGCAGGTTTCTTTTCTTCGGATTTTTCCGTTGATGTGTCCTCAGCAGCCGGTTTTTCTTCTGCAGGAGCTTTAAGTTGATCTATCTTCTGTTTTGCATCTTCGATGAGCGATTCGAAATCCCCGATCGCTTCCGATTTTCCGGCTTCAGCAATCAATTCGTCCAGTTTCTCTTTCAGAGAGTCAACTTCAAAATCTTCTGTCGCAGTTTTACTTAGCAGATCATCAAACCGGGATTGAACTTTGGAAAATGCTTCTTCAAAATTTTTAACCTGTTTTTCAACACTGTCGGGTTCAACTGTGGTGAGTGTTCTCTCTTCAAAAAATTTATTTTCCTTTAATTTAACTTCACCGCTCGATGTAACGTAGGCAAATTTATTTTCGAAAAGGTAGTTATTGTCGGGGGTGTTATTTTTGTCTTTATCAGTCAAATCAGAAACTACTTAGGGTTGCAAAATTACGGCTCGAAGCCTTCCTTGTAAGCTTTATAGTTTAAAGAACATTCTATATGGAAGCAACTTTATCATTTTAGGTTCAAAAAATTAAAAAAGCCCTGCGCGAACAGGGCTTTTTTTCGAAAACCGGGTTTAATTTTCTTTAAAAAGATGCACATCGCGCTGCGGGAACGGAATGCTGATGCCATTTGCATCAAACCGTTCTTTTACTTTTTTCGTAATATCGTACCTGAGCGGCCATACATTACTTCTTTCCGTCCATGGCCTGACTCGTATATCTACAGAACTATCACCTAAATTACTTATTGCAATCAAAGGTTCCGGTTGTTCTAAAATACGTTCATCCTCATCCAGAATTTCTTTAATAATCGCCATGGCTTTATCCATGTTATCGCCATAACCGATCCCGAATTCCATGTCAACACGCCGGGTTTCGAACCGATTCAGGTTCTGAATTTCAGCTCCCCACACTTTCGAGTTCGGCATAGAAACTCCAATATTGTCAAATGTGTGCATTTCGGTAGTAAACAGGTTAATGGCGTCAACCACACCCATTGTACCGCCAATACTTACAGCATCTCCCACTTTAAACGGCCTTAAAATCAGAAGCATTACACCGGCAGCAATATTGCTAAGCGTGCCTTGAAGTGCCAAACCCACGGCCAGTGCAGAAGCACCAAGTACAGCTACAATGCTCGTAGTTTCAACCCCGAACTGGCCAAGAACGGCAAGTATGGTAACAATGATGATAAAAATCCGGGTGGTTTGGGCAATAATCGGAACCAGTGTATCATCTACCGATTTTGATTCCCCCGATTTCTTTCTCACTTTATTCGCCGCCCAATTAGCTACAATATAACCGGCTATTAATATTAAAATCGCTCCGATTACACTTAGACCGTGGTCAACCACCATTGGCACCAGGGTATCAGAATATTCTGCGAATTGCTCTTCCATAACAGTTAGTTAGTTTATTATGATGTTTATTAGTTAATGCGAGTTTGATATAAAATCGTTGTATATAATAACCAATTAAGTGAGGCTGTCCACAAAAGGGCGCTCAATAAGACAATTCATCATCGATACTGTCATCCCGTACCTGCCNATGCTAAAGTATACTCAANGAAGCTAAACTACGCCAAGGCTTCGTCAAGTATACGTTTGCGTAGTTGAGCTTCGTCAGACAGGTACGGGATGCCCCCCTTTTTAGGCAGCTTCAGTCTCATTTTTAAATTCTTATGTCGAATTCACGTTAGTTATCATTTAAAAAGTTTCGAAACTGAAAATCTCTCCGCTGTAACACGGAGAGATTTTTCAGGACAATTCAGTTCGAAATAGTTTGCCAATAATGTAAAATGATTAATTATTCCAGATGGCTTCTGAGCATCCAGGCCGTTTTGGAATGTACATGAAGCCGTTGTGTAAGCAGATCGATCGACGCTTCATCATCTGCATCATCGCAGGCAGGCAGTACTTCTCTTGCGGTTCTCAGAATGGTTTCATTATCAACGGCCAGCCGGCGAACCATTTCAAGTGCTTCGGGCTGATCGGTGTCTTCATTAATTGCAGTTATCTCCTGGTACTCGCGGAATGATCCGGGTGCTCTGAAACCAAGTGCCCTGATACGCTCTGCAATTACATCAATGGCTTCAGCCAGCTCAGTGTATTGCACTTCAAACTGCTCATGAAGCGAATGAAAATGTTTACCCGTCACATTCCAATGATAGTTATGAGTTTTCAAATATACCATATAACTATCTGCCAAAACCCTTGAAAGGCCTTCAGCAATTTTTGCTCTTTTCTCTTCAGATATCCCAATATTTACTTCCATGTCTTTTCTCTGTTTTATTTTTGTTGATGTACTCATATCAGCACTTTTGTTAATTAACATTAATCTATAATTACTATACAAATCTATACGCACTTTAATTCCAAGTTACGCGTACTCAATTTTTTTAAAAAAAATCATCTTTTAACCGTTAATCATTGCGGCAGAGCTGTTCACAAAAAACCAATCATCTGATAAAAAAAGTTTATTCCAACTCATTATTATATTTAAAAAGATAAACAAAAACTTATGCTTAAGGTTTCTTTGCGTCATTTTTAATATTCAAATCAATTCAGTTAAATTACGAACTCTGTTTTCAAAATATTTACGCGTGGGTTAAGGTTTTTTAATATCATAACAACACTCCCCTGCTTTATTTGTGGTTTTATGATCGAGAAGTAATACATACAATAAATGTAATCCACTTCAGAAATTTACAGCCACTATGCTACGATTGTCTTTTTCCTGCAGCTTAATCATTTTTCTACTCTTTACGGATGTGATTGCCCAGGATACTTCGTTCCGTTTCAGCCACCTTACCCCGGCTGACGGCCTTGCATCTACCACTGTTGTTGATATTACTCAGGACAGTTTTGGATTTATCTGGATTGGTTCTCAAGATGGCGTGAGCAGGTATGACGGGCGCAATTTCAAACATTTCAGGCCAAACCCGAGAGATACGCTTTCCCTTTCTTCGCCGGATGCTCAGTACCTAACAGCAGATAAAACAGGAGGTGTATGGATTACCATTACCGATGATGGGCTGAATTATTACGATCCTTTTTTGGAAGGATTTATCAGCTACGGCCCTGATAAAGGCTTGCCAGAAGGACAACGTTACATTGAAGTGAGCATTGATGATGAAAACAATGTTTGGGCTGCTACCGACAGCTCCGTTTATCGGCTGAATAGGGAAACCGACCATTTTGAACGTGATGATGGCCAGCAAGACGGAATTGTGTACCGGATGGCCGCAAAAAATAATGGCGAACTCATTTTTTTCCTGCAAGATCAATCGGGCGGCCTCTCCATCGGGCGAAGAAATGAGCAGGGTGATTATTTGTACGAGAATATTACGCGAACACTCAACCCCTCCGTCAATCATCCTTACCGGATGCACCTTTTATTTGACCAGTTTGGAAGCGAGTGGCTTGTAAACCGGGATCATGCTGCAGTTAAAAGAAATCCAGATGATGAGTGGGAAATCATCACACCGCAAAACAGAGACTGCCTGGATAACCTTAGAGAAGCTGCCATTGACCGACGCGGGTATCTCTGGGCTAAGAATACCGAATCACTGTGCCGCATGAATCTTGAAACCGCTGAAACCTCTATCTTTTTTCATAACCCTCAGGACCCCGCCAGTATTTTGCCCATTCGATCCGGTGCCGATAACCGAATGTTCATCGACCGGCAGGAAATTCTCTGGATTGCCCATTATGCATCCGGCATCAGCAGGGTTGACCTTTACAGCGGCGGTTTTAATCTCTTCAACATGCAAAACATGCTGCCGGCCAATGAAGTTATTTCTGTGCTCGAAGCAAGTGATGAAACTTTTTGGGTAGGTGTGAGGATGCTTGGCAACAGCCTGATCCGATTCAACAGAAACGGCAGAGTTATTAACCGCTACGGCACCTCACGTTTCGATGCCCCATCGGGCCGAACCACAGCCGCCGAATTGAGTCATCCTCATGCATTCGCTCTTGCAGAATCTCAGGACGGCTCTATCTGGGTGGGTACGGGAAGTTCAACCACAATTTTTGGCGGGCTGAACAGAATTCGACCGGGCAGTTCAACCATCACACGATTCAAGCACGAGCCAGACAACGAGAACTCGCTGCCGGATAACAATATAGAAGCCCTTGCCGTAGATGGAAGCAACCGTGTATGGTTTCTGTCATCCGACGAAGGGCTACACTGGATCAATCCGGCCAACGAACAATTTAACCGAATTGATTTGCCTGAAGCCGGGCAGCCTAAATCTGATAATGAGTCTCTTCTCTACACAGATTCGAACGGCAATGTTTGGATTTTAAAACCCGGGCACGATGCACTGTTTCATCTCGATCATGAAACAACAGAAATACGGGCATTGTACCTTGAGTTTTCTGATATTGAATCGGCAGATCAAATCATCGGAGAAATTAATGCCATTCATCAAGATCAAGACGACAATTTCTGGGTTGGTACAAATCTGGGTTTCGGTAATTTCGATCCGGACACCGGAACGATCAAAAACTGGTATTCGGACGAAAACCTTTCCCTGCCAACCAATGAAATTGCAGGTATTCAGTCTGATGGGAATGGTTATCTTTGGCTTTCTACCAACGACGGACTTTTGCAATTTGATCCTGCAAGCTACAAGCTGACACATTTCGGCTATGACCGGGGCTTGCAAGGAAATATTTTTAGCAGCAGGGTAAGCGCCGGTGGCACTTCAGGCAATATCTATTTTGGCGGTGCCGGCGGGCTCAATTTTTTTAATCCCAGCCATATCTCTACAAATCCCACGCCCCCCGATGTTGTTTTTACAAATCTTCATCTTGACGGGCGGGCCGTTGAACCGGGAGATGACGCCCCAATTACCGAATCTCTGCTTACGGCCGATAAAATTGTTATCGATCCGTCTGTAACGACATTAACCATCGATTTTGCCGCACTCCATTTTGCAAGTCCGCTGCGTAATGAATATCGCTACAAGCTCGATGGTTTTGATTCGGATTGGCTTTATGGCGGTACCGCAGGCAGCGCTACTTACACAAATCTTGCACCGGGCGAATACACTTTTTTGCTGATGGCAAGTAACCGCGACGGTGTTTGGAGCGGGGGTGAGGATCAAATCAGAATTATAACCGTACTGCCACCATGGTGGAGAACCTGGTGGGCTTATTCCCTCTACTTTCTACTTTTTGCACTCGGTGTTTTTGCAGTTGATCGTTTTCAGCGCCGCCGACTGATACAGCGCGAAAGAGAAAAAGCCCGGGAACGCGAACTGGAGCAGGCCCGTGAGATTGAAATCGCTTATAAAAATCTCGAAGAAGCACATGAAAACCTGAAAACGGCACAGGATCAGCTTGTACAGCAGGAAAAGCTGGCCAGCCTCGGGCAGCTAACCGCCGGTATTGCCCATGAAATAAAAAATCCCCTCAATTTTGTAACAAATTTCTCGGACGTAAGTCTTGAATTGGTTGAAGAAGCACGTGAAGAAGTAAAAAGTGAAAAGGCAAACGGCAAAAGTACACTCTCCTCTCATCCTGTCAGGGGTAGTGAGGGAGAACAAGGCTCAGAGACCGGCTTAATCCTCGAAATTCTCAACGATATCGAATTTAATCTGAAAAAAATTCACGAACACGGTACCCGGGCAGACAACATTGTAAAATCGATGCTGATGCACAGCCGGACCGGCAGCGGTAAACTTGAAAAGACCGACTTGAACAAAATCGTTCACGAATCAGCAAATCTTGTTTTTCACGGGATGAAGGCCTCAGGAAATTCCATAAATGCAGAAATCGTGTACGATCTCGACGACACTATCGAAGAGGTGCCGCTGATAGCCGAAGATATGAGCCGGGTGATTTTGAATCTCTGTAATAATGCATTCGATGCCATGCGCCAAAAATTGGAGGATAGTGATGATGAATATTTGCCTACACTAACGGTGCGAACCAAAAAAAGAAAGAGAAAAATCATCATCGAAATTGAAGACAACGGCCCTGGAATTCCTGAAGAAATTCAAGACAAAATTCTGCAGCCGTTTTATACCACCAAAAAAGGCACACAGGGAACGGGGCTCGGTCTCAGCATAACCCATGATATTATAAAACTGCACGGCGGGTTTTTAAATTTGAATTCCGAATCCGGAAAGACGGTTTTCCGAATTCAACTTCCCAATTAGCCTGAATTTCGTTTTCAATGCAACAGTTCAGAATGCGTGGAATAAACCTTTTTTATAAGTATTCTGCAACACCTTCAACCACCACTTGATTTATACTATTATGGTTTGTCAGTTATTGGTTATTGCCCTATTGTTTTTATCTAATCCTCAGCTATCTGCAGAACTTACACCTTTAATTTCTGTTGATTCTAAAAATTTTATAGATGGCAATACAATTGAGTTGTACTCACTGGACGGATGGCTCTATCGCAGTGGTGATCATCCGGAATGGGCTTCACCCGATGTACCTGTAAATGATTGGAACCCAATTTCCGTGGGCATGCATGCCGGTGAGGTTCCGGAAGACTGGGATGGCATCGGCTGGTTCAAAACTACAATTCAGGTTGATTCATCACTTGTTGGAAAAGAGATGGGAATTCAGGGGCGCATTTATGGCGCAATGGAGGTATATCTGAATGGTGAATTGATCGGCAGGNNCGGGGTTAGTGGGAGACAGCCCTCAAGCGGAAGAATCCATCGGTTACTTTGAGCCCATTTATTTTTCCTTTGATGATCAGCCTGTTCAACATATCGCGATTCGCTACTCAAACCATAACTACAAAGCTTTATGGCATCAGGCTCCGATTGGCCCGTTGTTAACATTGGGTTTTGCAAATGATATTGACACTCTATACAGAGAACGCAGTGGGGAATTTATTCAAGCCCAGCATATTAATTTTATACAAATCGGCTTTTTTATTGCCCTTGCCATGCTGCACCTTATCCTTTTTTGGTACTATCCCACAGAAAGGGCAAATCTGATTTACGGAGTAATGATGTTTGCTGTGTTTATCGGGTCGTATTACTCTACAATTCTGGGTGATACGTACTTGCCCGAAAATTTTATCAGGTATTTAAGAGGCGAGGGATTATTTGTAACTCTTTTTAGCGTTCTGAACATATTTTTTGTTTACGAGGTAACCAAACGAAACATTAACTGGCTGCCGATTCTATTCTCATTACTTGCGCTGCCTCTGGTCTATTTAATTGTTACCAATCCTGCCGCCGGGCGGCCATTTTTCGCTCTATTTCTATACTCATCATTTCTAATTTCTATTGGCTTTTTTGCCAGAGACAGGATTGTAAAAAAATGGAGAAATCTGGATATCATCCTGGCTGTATATACACTCTATTTTATTTTAATTCTTCCGCGATCTATTGGAGTTGCTTTTGCTTCTCCTGATTTTGACTTCTTATGGGCTCAAAGTTATTTGGTTTTCGCCCTCGCCGGATTTTTAATTCCAATCGGATATTCGGTTTATCTTGCCAAAGATATAGCTGTAACAAACCGTAACCTTGAGCAAAAACTTAAAGAAAACGAAAAACTTACAGCCGGGAAACTCCGGGCGGAGCAAGAGAAACAGCAACTCATTCAACGACAAAAAGAGCAACTTGAGCAAAAAGTTGCTGCCCGTACGGCAGACCTGAAAAAGTCTCTCGAAGAACTTAGAGCCGCCCAGGATCAGCTCGTGCAGCAGGAAAAACTTGCTTCGCTCGGCCAGCTCACGGCCGGCATCGCCCACGAGATCAAGAATCCGCTCAATTTCGTAAATAATTTTTCGGAGGTGAGTTTGGAGTTGATTGAGGAGGTAAGGGAGGAGGTGCGACGGGAGACGGGGGACCGGGGACCGGGGAGTGAAAAGTCAAAAGTGAAAAGTCAAAAGAGCGGTGATGCGATCTCCGAAAAAGATAAAGCCCCTTCCATCATCCTTGAAATCCTCGACGACATCGAAGCCAACCTGCGCAAAATCCACGAACACGGCAGCCGGGCGGATGGTATCGTCAAATCCATGCTTCAACACAGCCGTGGCGGTGATGGGAAGATGGAACCGACACCGCTGAACCCGATCATCAAAGAATATGTAAATCTGGCCTTTCACGGCATGCGTGCCGGCAAAGAACCAATCAATGTGGATATTGAACTGGATTTAGATGAATCGATTGGAGATGTGCCGTTGATCGCTGAAGATTTTTCGAGGGTGATTCTGAATTTGTGCAACAATGCGTTTGATGCGATGAGGGAAAAGATGACGGGAGACGGGGGACCGGAGACCGGGGAAGAATTAAATTCCAATGATCAAGCACCAAATTTCAAACGGTACAGTCCAAAGCTCACCGTCCGAACAAAATCAGATAATGGAAAAGTAACCATCGAAATCCAAGACAACGGGCCGGGTATTCCAGAAGAGATTCAAAGCAAAATCATGCAGCCGTTTTTTACAACGAAGAAGGGTACAGAGGGAACAGGTTTAGGATTATCCATCACAAATGATATTGTGAAAGCTCATGGCGGTGAATTATATTTGGTGAGCAATCCGAAAATTGGTACGATGTTCAGGATCGCTTTTCCAAACAATTAACCATTTAAGGGAAAGGTGAAAATGCATTTGTTTATTAGTTGCACGGGGCAACAATCAAAACCGTTCTCCAGATTTTTTATACTATCGTTCACACTCATTTTTTTTAGCTCTGTTCCGATCCATGCCCAGCGAACCATCACTACAGAAGCCGGGGCCTCTCACAGAATGTTCTCGCCGGAAGATGGTATACCAAGCAATACCCCTACCAATGCATTTACAACCCGCGACGGTTATCTTTGGCTGAGTACAACCGGCGGAACCGTTCGCATCAGCGGGAATGAGATAGAAGATTTTGGCACAGAGTACGGCCTCCATATGATGCAGCACATCTACTACGACCGCACCGGCGATGTAATCTGGTTTACCGATTCCGAAACCCTGGCCAGTTTTGATGGTGAGCTTGTGCGCGTTTACGGCAGGGAAGATGGTTTTGATCCGCCGGGCGGCGGACGCCGGACAGTTTCTCCGATGCTTGCCGATTCACAGGGCAGGCTGTGGATTGGTTCGTACACACCGCCATTCGATCAGCCCAATAATGGCGGGTTGCTGATAATGGAAAACGGTGATTTTACAATATTTGAAGGCGAACATTTCCCGTTGCATAATGTAAGCGGGCTGTTTGAGGCATCAGACGGGTCTGTTTGGGTTACATCAACCGGTTATACTTCGGGGGGAGCATTCCAGCGGGAGTCGAATTTTGCAAGATATAAGGATGGTGAATTTGAACTGTTTAATGAACAGAGCGGATGCCAGAATGTGGCAACCACGTTTCGTGATACGGAAGGATTTACCGTAAACATGGTTGAAGACATTCGTGGTGATATCTGGTTGTTTTGCAATGGTATAACCAGCCTGAATGATCGTGACCATTTCGGGCTGTTTCGTTTTGATGGGGAATCATTTATTCCGGCAACATCTATAAATGATTCAATTACAGGCAACTTGTCTGTATCCAATTTAATGTATAATGAAACAGAGGATGAGCTTTATCTCTCCCTGTATAATCAAAACGGATTGTCTGCTGAGGAAGTGCCGGGCCTTGTGTACGTTTACAAAGATGGTGAGTGGCATAAAGATGAACTGGTATCTCTGGAAAGACTGAATGAATTAGCTAATGTCTTTGAGGAAGGTAATCATGTTTACCCGGGGTTCTACTTTACCAGAGATCAAAACGGTGAGCTTTATGCCAACCTGCAGGTTGTAAACATCGGGCCCAATTCTCTGCATAGTATTGTATTTAAAAAAGAGGGAGGGCAGTGGATTTGGATAGATACCACCCCGGGTTTCTTTCTGATAAATCTTGCAGGAAATACATTTCTAACAGCCCAGGATGACCCAAATGTGATTGGTATCTATACCCCTCCGTTCTCTCGTTTGCTTACCGAAGATGATGGTCTGCTAAAACTGCCTGTTGAATCACAAACCGGTGGTTCATACTACCGCCAGCGATTCTTAACGGACAGCAATGGAAATGTCTGGATCAATTACGTGAACAACTGGGACTCAGAAACTGAAGCCTGGGATGGGCTGGGTATTTCATACTGGAACGGTGAGGAGATTCGTAACATAACCACAGCCGACGGACTCTCGGATAATACCATTCATGTAATCCACCAGGCATCAGACGGCTCTATCTGGATGCCTTCTGAAAACGGTATGAACCGATTGGTGATGGATGGTGATGAATTTGCAATCACTGCCTACAACCGTTCAGGTGGTGAGCCCTTCCGATCTACAATGGTAGTTGAAAGGGCCAATGGGGAGATTTTCACTTTTGCCAATTATGTGGCACCGGCAAACGAAAATCGTCCTGATTTTACTTTTTTCCTCGCCCGGCTGGAAGGAGAGGAGTTTGTGCCGTTTGATTCTCCCTTCTCAGACAGCCTCATGGCGATGCCATTCCAGGAGTATGAACTATCCGCGGACAGGCAAAACAGGCTTTGGCTCTCAGCACGATTTGGTTCAAACAGTGACGCCCTGTTTCTGGCACCCTCCCATGTTATGATTTTTGAGAATGAAGAGTGGAACGAACCACCGGCAGAATGGAATGTACCGGATTCAAGACTATTCTACGTAGGTGAACTGGAGGGAGGGCGCTATTTTGTAATTGAAGGAGGATTTACCAAGTTTGATTTCGATCAGCAGCGCTTTATTGATCTGTCCGACAGCACGAATGCCAATGCCGATTTCAGAATAC
>SL_3KL_010_SEDDRAFT_10006077_pt1 | contig 10817 bp, 14 predicted proteins | sample SodLakKL_010_SED_2_FD_10381 | JGI IMG/M metagenome (IMG submission 10381)
ACCTCCCCCGTAGTCTTTGGCACCAGGTCCGGATCATCCACTCCGCCCCTAAACCAATATTCCTGTATAATATTGTTCTCACCCTCTGTAATGACAATGCCCACGGTAAGCCCCCTGACACGCATGTGAGGTTTGATAAAGTCAAGGGCAGCCCCAACACTCGACCACGGCCCATATCTGGCATCCAGTATCTTGGGCGCTATCAGCAGCGGGTTATCGTGTATCTTCCAGCTCATGGGCTTAACTATAAAAGACTATCGGCCTTTTAACTCGTGTGGGATATGTAGAAACATACACCCTGTAAACAACCCCATTGTGTTCTATTGGTTCGGGATCTGGAAACAGGTTAAAATAGCTTTTTACCGGCTTTTCCTCAGGCCCCTGCCACCCTCCACCTATCGGCCCTTTGTTGTTGGTGGCCATCCACCACCTGCGCCGGGGAGCACTTGCAAAAGGGATACATAAAACAATGAACCCCACCTGATCAGGATATGGAACACTTAGCCCGGAAGGGATGCCTCCCACTACACGGGTTAGAGCGTTAAAGTCTATAGATGGGGGTTCTGGCCTTTGTTCGGTTTCTATCACTCCGTAGTAGTATTCGCCAACGGCAGTCGTTGTATCGGGAGCGTAAAGATCATAGCCTTCAAAGGTTAATATAATATCATCATGTGACAATACCTTGTTCATTTTTATGCCTCTCTAAGATTCCAGATCTTCGCTTGCCTGTAAAACCCCCGCATTAGATATTGTAATGATCCACACTGTTTCATCGGGGCTTCTCAGCTTTATTTGCGGAAGCGGTGTCTCTGTGATGGGCTGCCTTTCGGGTTGTGCGCCCACGTGCTCTCCAAGGGTGGCTGGCGATATGGCTGTGTCGTCAGACTCTCCTTCTTCTACTTCTTCGGATGTGGCCAAACGAACAATACCCTTTCTCTGCTCGGTTGCAGTTACATATCGTAGCCCTTTGGGCGTTAAAAACCTGTCGTTTTCATCTTCGTCCAGGGCCTCGTACTCATCAGCCTTCATGTGGGCAAGGCCGTGGGGTGTTACCGCCTTCTGATGATCTTCTCCTGCCCTGACCTCCTCCACGGAAGCAATACGCATAACACCGTAGACAGTTTCTGTGGCCTGGTCTTTGGCAGCATAAATAAATATCCAGTTCTCAGGATCATCATGGGCTGCACCGTCCATTGCAATAATTATGTCTCCTGACTGCAGCGGCTCGCCGAGCATGCCATCCACATCTCCCGGAACATCCACAAACCAAAAATCTCCCACACCTGCACCAGAGGGAAGCTCGCTGGCGGATGCATCGAAAGCCCCCTGTAACCCACCTAATCCCCCCGCTACCCTCCATGCGACGCCATCCCACCAGCGAAGCAACCCCTGGTATGTACAAACCTGCCCCACCACAGGATCTGCGGGAAGCTCCTCTACCGGGTGCAGCACAGCATGCAAAAGAGCGTGTTGTGCTAAGTTTAAGTCGTGGTAATAGTCTTTTACCGGCATATCAGATAGCTATTACGGTGCCCGTGAAAGAGCGACCAAAGTTTATTGTTATTGTGTCATCGTCTACGTCCACAGGAACCACGCTGACCTCATGTCCTGCCTGGTTCAAAACACGAACCAGGGGGGTGCGCCCAAAGCTGTGGTTTACGGTCACATTGGTTAGGTTGACAACGCCGACCACAACGGGGTTAATACCCTCCCCCCCTGCACCTATAAGAGCTGCCAGGGCGTTTACCACAGCCTTTACCTCGTTAGCATCTATAGCCCTCCATGTACGGGTAATAGTGCCAATAGGGGCATCCTTGTCCTTGTCCTCGTATGTTATCTGCGGAACGCTCATTTACGCAATCTCCTGGTTATATTTCACCGGCCCGATCACAATAAAGTTTTTCAAACTGTCGTGGAAGTCGTCAGCCGTGTTGTTGCTGATGCACAAAATCACCTCTCCGGCATAAACCACATCGTCATAGTCGCCGATGGTGCCGCCCTTGGTGACAACAAACAAGTCGCCTGCGGTGGCCGTATCCGGAAATGGAATATGATCACGGCAGTTAAGCGGCGTTGCTGATTCCACCATGTCAGAGAGCTTCGCCCATGAAGCACCGTTATATATCATGTAGTCTTTCTCCTGCTCGATATATACGATGTCGGCTGACTCCTCTGATCCGCCGTGTATGTTTTCCATTATTTCAACGGTGGTATAAGCACCCAAAAACTTGCCTTTCAAAGGCCGTGCAATGTCGGTAAGGCTGATCTTGGGATAGCGGCTGCCAAAGGGCCGCCCGATGATGAACGAGTGGATGAGCACCCTCTGGATGTTCTGTATAGCCGAAGCGGCATACATAGAGAAGGGTTCTGCCGTCTGCGGCAAGCCGCACTTCTGATACCACATCTGTATCATCAAATTCACCATGTAGTTGCGGAACTGCTCGTAGGCCTGCTCTAAAATAGAACGGGATGTCTTGCCGTTGTCCGACAGCGTGATGGTGATCTCCTTGTCAGAGAACATGATGATTTTGAACTCTGCGGGTTTGATGTGCTTGGGGATGAACGACTCGAAAGTGTCCGCAGCACTTTTGATTGAACGCACAACAAATTCAATATCGTCTGGCCCCGCCATCTTGTCCAGGTCAATGTTGCCGGTGTTGTCACGTATGTTCCGCCCCGTAAACTGCGTTTCGGAGTTTACCGCCTCGAGAAGATCCTCCATGTTGTAGGAAAACCTGACAACGCCACCGGTGTGCGTATAAAGCCTAATGTGTTTCATTTGTCCGTCGTTTAGAGTTAATAAAAAGGGTTATTGTTCGTATCTGCACTTGTCTGGGAAAAGGTTATTCATAATCCCCTCAAAGCCTCTGCTCACCGCCACACGGTCACTGGTAGACACAAAGGGGTTACCCCCGTCTCGCAACAGCTCATTGGGGGATAGATAGGCCTTTTGGTCACTGACAGCCTCCCACAAATGTTCTGCACTGTACTGATTGGCATATACATCACAGGTGAGATAGTCGCCCCCCACCACATCATAGTGCCCGTAGAGCCGTATGTTTTTACACCTGTTAACCCTATGAGGAACATGCACATAGGCCGTTAATGCATCTTCTCCAAAAAGGTTCTGTATGTTTTGCAGCGCACCAAGCACCCATCGTGGCCTTCCCCTGCCCTTTGCGTCTGCGGCAGCACCCTTTGCAGATCGGGCGTTTGTGTAATATCCTATTTCTGTTGGGCGTGTTATATACACATCATCATGCATTATCACCACGTCCTGTGCCTGCGACTCACAACAAGCTAACATCTCTTTTATCGCTGTATTAGCCAGTCGGTTCTGGCCCCCGGGCAAATCTTCATAAGGCAGGTGTGTAACGCCCTGCACCCAGTCGGGCTTATGGCCCACAAGGATAACCCTGCCATGCCTTGTATTGGACAGGCTTCTCAGAGAGTAGCGCAGCTCAATGTTGTCGCCGTGCGCCTCTATGACGGGATAGATGATGTCAGGTACGGTTTCCATACGTTGTTTACAAAATCTGTTTCTGCCTTACAGCTATTTCGGTGTGCGTCATATATGTAATCATCGCCTTCTTCTTTTTCTTTGTGTCGAAGCCAGCCAGCCTTATGCGCTATAATATATTTTTTCACACCACGCTCTTTCATGATGTACCCCAGGTACAAGTCGGTCATGTTTGGGCGCTCAACAAAGTCAAACCATGTGTCCATGTCGTCAAACCACTCCCTTTTAAACAATATGGAGCTTGTTGCCAGTATGTCGGCCTGCTGATCGCTGTCTACATCCAACAAGGCCTTAAACCCCTTTTGTTTCTCCCTGTAGTAGCTTTTTACTATCGCTGGCTTTAGTATCCTTCCCCCAAGCCCTACAGCGCCCTGATATTGTTCACACTTCTCAATGAGAACCTTAAAAAAGTCTTTCGGGTATAGAATATCATCATCACACAGGGAAACATACTGTGATGTTCCTTCTGCAATGTATTGTATCTTATGGCTGCACCCTTTTGAATTGTCGCCCCGGTACACGGTGCATCCCATAAGTTTGAGCTCCGACGAGAGTTCGTTATACTGCCTGTCATCACACTTGTTCAGAACGACGGTAACGGTGGCAACCTCCGGGTTACGCCACAGCGTTCTAACGGCGTGTAGAACATGCCTGCTACGATACATTGCAGCCATATATACGTCAACGGATCTTTTCATATATAAACTCTTTGGTATGTTGTATAAAAAGGTCTTGCATTTCTTTGCTGCCCTTGAACCATCTGGGTGTGCCTGCGGTATTGTTCAGGTCAATGACAAACCACCCTTCACAGTTTTTTAACAGGTCAATCTCTCCAAAGTCAAACCCAAACTTCTTGCAGCCCCTTTCAATGTCCTGCATCTTTTTTTCCGGTATCAGAGAAAGCGGCACAAGCTCCCACCGGCTGTATCTTTTTGCCAGCATATCGTTTTTGTACCTTTTGACAAGGTAGCCGGGGCCGCCAAACCAATACAGGCGATAGTCAACATATTCATCCCCCTCTCTGGTGTCAATGAGCCTGCGGTATATGTACCCGTCCTCTTTGGGGGCAGGACACATAATAAGGGTTTCCTTCCTGTCGCATTGTGCCTCTGTCTTTCTCACCACCGGACCCACATAGGTTTGTGGATCCACCATAATATCGTCAAACACCTGTGCTACCCTTGTCTTTGACACGTCGGTACAACCCCTGTTGATCATTCCCTTGGGCATTTTTTTGCGCCTCATAACGCCCCCGTTGTACCTCCAGAAAAACGACAACTCATGGGGTGCGCCTCGGTGGACGTGATGGCAGATGCCGAGCTTTTCCAAAGCAAAAAAGAGCTTTGAGTGGCTTTGCAACGCCTCGGGGTAAAAAAGGATGCTTTTAATAGCCTCTTTTCGCTTATTCTGCACGAAAGCCTCATCAGCCTTGCGCAGATCAAATACCCAGGCCCGGCGATGCCTCTTTTCATACAATGAATTGTGCATGACACTGCGTGTTCCCACCTCTTCACACAAGGAATATCGCAATGAAAGTGCCTTGCGACCTGTTTTCTGAGCGTATGCCGCAGACTGTTCTGCTCCCGTTCCTGATGACTTCATCGGGTTTTTACGGACGCTTCGCCAGTTTCTTTTGATACGAAAACCAGTCATAACCTGTCTTGTGGTGCAAAAGTGGTTATCTATCCACCCTGTTTCAATGAGCGTTACCCCGTTTATCCTCCTGCGCTGAAAGTTCCAATACCTCTTGGTTGCTGACTTCAAAATAAGATAGTTAATACAGGTGTACTGGTCTTTAATCAAAGGTATCAGCCTGCTGAAAAAGCCGTCAACAAGGACAAGATCATCCTGCATCTGTACATAGTAGTCATAGTCTTTTTTTTCCAGATGGCGGTACATCCTGTTGTTGAGCCGCCAAAACTCCCACTTGCCCAAATGCTTGGGGGTTACTATGTACTCATATCCCCGCCCCTCACAGTATTCTTTCACCATGGAGTAGTCGCTGTCACACCTATCATGAAATACTGATACGCTGACATTGTATTCCCCGGATTGTTCATATATCTGCTGTAATACGAACAGACATAGGTTGGGGCGCTTGTGTGTTGTTATGTTCACATGCACCCTTTTCATCAGCTCTCCGTATCAGGCGGGTCAATATCTGCATTTGTCAGGTCTTCCTCTGTAATTACCCCCTCGTCCAAAAGAGCTGTAAGGATAAGTTCAAAGTATTTATCCAGATTTTCCACCAGCTTGCGCCTCCATATACGGTTGCCGCTGTGCCACTCGGTTTTTTTCTTAAAGTTTTTCATGCTATAAAAATCTTGATGTTATTCTTTGTTTTTTGTCTGATCGAAAAGCTGCTATTGCCGCAGCCTGCTTAAGCATTTCACCATATTTGCGCTCATTGTCCTCCTGAACAAACCTGTATCCCTTGGCACCAGTCTGAAACTGTGCCAGCACCCCCCTCGCTATACATTCAAACAGCACCGGTGCAAGTGCATTAAGGCCCTCGGAGCTTATATGGTTTTTCTTTATCTCAATAACAAGGTCGTCATCCTCCCTTGTTACTCCCTCCGTGCGATATGTAAAAAGCCCTCTGATGTCAGCTATTACCGGATCAAGGTGTGCCAAAAATAAAGGAGTGTCCTCTTGGCCCATCACAAGAACCACGGGATGTTCTTCGTCTATTGCCTTCTCGGCCTGATATGCCGACAGCATGACAACCCTGCCAAAGACCTTCTCGAGGTCTATGGTGATCACGTCTTTATCTTCCAGGTGCTCTACCATCACAGGTGTTTTACTTGAGTTTCTATCATCGCAGCCAAACGGTTGCGACACAGTTCTGCATGATCCGTCTGCCCTGCAATAGAATACACTATTGCCGCAGCGTTCCACGCCAATAGATCGGCCAGCCTGTTGTCTATGCTCTGTGCGTTGTCAGGTCTTTGCACATAGACAAACTCCTCCACGGCATCCTCCGGGGGGTCACTAAGGCTATCTTCCTTTGGGGGCGGATAACACGTTAATATATCCAACCCATCCACATGATACAGTGAGGCCGTGGGTCTGCGAAACGTGCTGCGTACATGCACATAATCTTGCAATAGAAGGAGCCTGTCTCCATCTGGGTAAAGGATGGTAACTGATCGTATCCAGTCCTTTAGTTTTAACCGGTGCAGGCGCACAAAGTCGGGAGGACAAACTACATCTATTGAAAAATCTTCTTTATGGTTCTGGCTCAAAGGCAACGGGTTGGCGTTCACAGGACAGGCAATAGACGGGGGCAGCATCTGAACAAGCGATATTGCTGCCTGATCAAGCTGTGCGTCTATCTGCGGGTTAAGGATTGTTTCACCCTCGCTTAAAGGGTTTATCTCGTCCATAACAGCCGCCACCAGGTCTATAAGGCCAGCCCGTGTCATTCTTTAAGCCATTTTGGGTATTTAATGCCAAGCTCATCGGCCTTAGCAATTATCTGATCTGTGTTGCGTAGCTTTGAAAAAGGCACCCCATAGGTCTTGTTAAGCTCCTCACGGGCCTCTTGTGCGCTGACAGCCTCGCTCACCCTCCCGTCACCGGATGGTTCTTTTTTTATCTCCGGCTTCTTTTCAGGCTCTTTCTGTATGGGCCGATCACGTACAATGGTGTTTTGTAAGAAATACTCAACATTAAACCATGGGTGCTTTTCAAGAGCCCGATGTATCCGCTCGTCTGTTGTGCGGTAAGATCCGGTCACGCGAACAGGCGTGCTCAACCCGCCTGTAAAGCTACAGGATATTCTTTCTCCGCCTTCGGTCTCAATCACTACATTAAGCGACAAATAATGCTTGCTCCGATATGTTTTCTTTATCATGATAGATAAATATTGGGCGCCCAGAGAAAGGGGGGTCCCCCCCCCTTTCCGGGCACCAGGTTATTAAGCAGGTGTTGGCCTTAAAATGGCGTGGGTGTCGGCATAGCGAACCTCCAGTCCGAATGCTTCTTCCAGCACATAGGCATTGGCCCTCTTGATACCAGAGCTCATAAGGTCGAGCTTGCGTACTCTCATCGGCATACCGGTAAAGACCCTCTTGCGGATGTTGTTCATATCCAGCACCAGGCCGTTGTTGGCAAAGCCGTGATAGTCAAACAGCGGGTGGTGACGTACCAAAAGCAGTCCGAAGTTGGTTTCGATCTTGCTAAAGGTGATGCCATACATTATCTCGGTAGAACTGCCGTCAATCTGCTTGGAGATATGCGGCACCTTCATAAGGCGCTCATTAAAATCACTTCCCACAAACAGATACCTGCGGTCTGATCCGGCATTACCAACAAAAATCTGTTTTGTCCAGCTGCCAAAATCAGCATCACTGATGCTCGATGACGGACTGCCAGTGTCGATAAGGCGGTCAATAAAGCGGATAACACCCCCAGTATGATAGATCAGCGGGTCAGAGTTATCTGCCCTCTCGGTGTCTGTTATCACAGCCCTCACGCCAAAGAGCGAAGTGGCCTCCATGCGGCAGCGAAGGTCAAAGAGCGAAAGGGTCTGCATATCTCGTATATCCCAATCTACTTCTTTGTTGTGTACCTTCTGCCAGAGAGATTCTTCGATCTGGGTCATGTGCGCCTGAATGTAGTTAAACTTGTCTGTCGGCAGATGACCGTATGCAGCCGTCTGCGCATCAAGCTCAGCCTTGGCATTGCCAAGCCTGCCTACCTTGGTGTTCTCGTCAATTTCCGCTCCTGCAGCATGGTCTGAAAATGGCTGTGAAGCCTTGCCATGTGAGGCTGTGTCCGATGCATCCCATCCGTTGAGGAATACCACCTTAATGGTGGACGCACTGCGGTTCACGCTTAAAATATGTCCTACCAAGCTCTTGCCATCCTCGCCCACAAGGTCGTGGAAGATGATTGTGTCGTTAGCCTGCCAGATACGGTGCACCTTTACTTTAATGTCAAAGCTGCCCGCCTGAGCGTTATAGGCAAACGTCTCATCTACCTCGTCCTGGAACGGGCGCAGCTCACTGGAATAGAACTTAAAGTCTATACTTTTTGTGAACTCGTGCGCTCCAGCCTCCCTTATGAGCGTGTCCAAGGGGGTGGACGCAGGCATGATCTTGGTAATCTTCTTGGATATGTCAGGCCTAAGAAGGTTGGGTGACTTATCCTTGGCCACCTCTGTAGTGACGGTCTTGTCTGCTGCTAATCCGGCAGGCGTATTAGCCAAAATAGCACCTCCCCCAATGATTGCAGCCAACGCAGCAGTACCAAGAGCCACAACCACCATCGTCAATACAATGGCAAGCAGCCCCCAGGCTATGCGTTTGAGATTCATCTGTGTTTTCATTTTGTTTAGGATTTTAATTAAACATTAGGTTAATTGCTTTGCATGTGATGCGCCTGCCCCACAGCAAAAACTATCTTTAGAATGGGCGGTCTTTATCCCACGATTCAATATTTCTCCCGAAAATCTGTTCCGGGGTATCTTCTTTAACATCCCCCTCTTGGGTTGCTTTGGACTTCAGGTGCGGCAGCTTGTCGCCCTTTTTATCTTTCCCCTTCACCTGGTCAATACCCTCGTTGCGCCCACGTATCTCAGCTTTCTCAGCCTCCTCTTTGAGGTCTTTGTCATAGCTGATGCCTTTTAACAGGCGGTTAAGGGTGTCCTCGGTGATCTGCCCCCTGGATATTTCTGTGTAAATTCTGTCAACCTCACCCAAAAAGGATTTTGTGGATTCCTGATCCATTTTGTTCTTTTTTGCAAAATCATCAATGGCCTTAAAGCTCTTTTGGGTGTTGGCCTTGATCTCCTCAACACCCTTCTTGCGCTTCTCCCTCTCGGATGCCTTTTCTTTGGCCTGCTTTGCCCACTCCTCTTCGTTTTCTGACAGATCGGAGATGGGGTCTTTCTCGCCTGTGATGAATGGCAAAGCCTGGGCGACAGTAGCACCCCTTTGCACCAGGTGAATAAGGTCCACCAGATCGGGGTGGTCCTGAAAGATCTGCACAAGCTCCTTGTTAGCCTTGTCGTTCTGTTTTAAACGATCAAGGTCTGCGTCCACCTTGTCCTGCAACGCCTGCAAAGCATCCTGGTCGTTGTCAAACTCCTCGTCTGGCAAATACTTGCCCACAAGGGATCTGGTGCTGTCAGAGAGCTTGCCCTCCGGCTCCTCCTTGGGCTCGTCTGGTTCTTCTTCGGGCTCATCAGATGCTTTTTCCGGCTCATCCGGTGTGTCCTCTGACTTCTGTGGTTCTTCTTCGGGTTGCTCATCTTGGGGATCTTCGCCCTGTTCTTCTTCGAGCTGCTCGGGGTCGGGGGTCTCTTGCCCCTCTCCATCTGGGGATGATGTATCTTGTGGCTCATCCCCGGAGTCTGTGATGCTCTCTGGATTCAGGATGTCGCCAGCCACATGGGTACCCTCCTGTTCCTGGGTTTTTTCTTCAATCATCAGTGCGTTGTGTTGGTTTGATAATAGTGTATAATACGAATAGATAACAACTCATATAGAGCGGTTAATATCTTTTTGTAAAAATACACGTTCTATATACGAAAGAGATGTTATCTTTACACCGATAATTGCGACCATAACAGATAATTATGCTCGAAACAAGAAAAAGGCTTTGCAACAGGGATAAAAAGATGCTCTATCTCTATTGGAAGTATCAAAAAGAGTATCCCCTGGCGGCCAAGGGCAGACTTATGGAGTTTGTGTCCGAAAAAATGCATCTTACGCCAGCATACGCTGGCAGGGTTGTGAATGAACTGATGAAGTCTAAGGAGTTTCGTGAGGGTGTAGAGAGAATGCAACATGCAGAAGATTATTGAAGAGAACAGAGAAAGGCTCAACACGCTGTACTCCTTCTATGATCCGCTGACCGGGGAAGGAAGCCCCCTGGAAAGGTTTCCTTTCCCTATGACGCAGAAGGAAACAGTCTACCTTCCTATGGCAATGGAAGCAGAGCCGATTGTGCAGGCATCCCTTAAGGTGGGGTCTCTGGCAGAGCTTTTTGCGTTGGCCCACGACAACAAAAGCCATGCGCAGGAAAACATGCCTGCCTTTATCAGGCTAAGGATACAATACGATTTTGAGTTTTGGGGAGCCCTGTGTGCCAAGATACGTGACAAGCTGGCCAGGGTGATACCGTTTGTTCTGAACTACCCGCAGCGCAAGTTTTTGCTTGTGCTGGAAGGTATGCGCCTTTCAGGTGTTCCCATACGTGTCGTGCTGCTTAAAGCCAGACAGTGGGGCGGGTCCACGCTTTTACGCCTGTATATGGGATGGATACAGATTTTCCTTAAGGCCGGGTGGGG
>SL_3KL_010_SEDDRAFT_10006078_pt1 | contig 10814 bp, 10 predicted proteins | sample SodLakKL_010_SED_2_FD_10381 | JGI IMG/M metagenome (IMG submission 10381)
CATCTTTGCCATACTGCCCTAGGTGCCGGGGTTCTTTGATAAAGAAGGGGGGGAGTACGGAGAATAAAAATACCAGTATTACGCCAAAATAGATCAATACATAGTTGTCCCATACTGCGCCGATCAGATAGGCCAGTACCCCGAACGATCCCGACACAGTCTGCATCCAGGTGTATCCCTTGGTTCGCGGCCTGCCTTCCGGGGTCACGTCGGCAATGATCGACCGGGTAGGGTTGAAGCTTACGTTAATTGCAAGGTCTATGGTCAGTGAAACCACGATGGCAACACCGAGAACACCCTCAAAGCCCATGGAAGCCTGTATCACCCCAATATTGGGGAGTGCCAGCAAGCCAAGGGAGGCAAGCACCCCTCCAATCAGGATAAAGGCCCGTCGCCGGCCATTCCATATCCATACATTGTCGCTGATTATGCCGATTACCACCTGGCCGATGATCCCGGCCAGGGGGCCGGTGGCCCAAACCAGCCCGATGTCCCTGATCTCAAGACCATATTGTGTGCTTAACAACCAGCTCAGGGCGGCAATCTGAACAGCCAGGCCAAAGCCCATGGCCGTGGCCGGTAAGCTTAACATTGCATAAAAGGAATTGCTGAGTTTCTTTTGAAAGGGTAACATAGGCGTTTGATTTTATGGCCAATAAAAATAAACATTTATGAAGTAAATGAAATTGTTTTTTTTAAAAAAAACATCCCTGGTTAAAAACAACACCCGGTTGTGTTATTCCGGCTAAAAGCATTATTTTTGCCAGGGTAAACCTTCGGTATAAAATGTGGTCCCATAACCTTTTGTTTGGCATCAGTGGCGGGGAGATCCTGATTCTTCTCCTGCTGATCCTGCTATTATTCGGCCCCCGGAAAATTCCGGAGATAGCCCGCATGATCGGAAAGGGGATGAACGAAGTAAGGAAGGTGCAGCGGGAGATCAATTCAGAGATCCAGCGCTATGGCTCGGAAATTGACAGCGAACCGGATACGGCATACAGGGCGGATAAGGTGAAACAAAAAGCTTCGGATGATCAAGATATGGCAGCGGAACCGGCTGATACGAACAAGGGTGCTGATGATTCAGGTCATGACCGGAACCAAAACCAAAGCCAAAACCAAGATCAAGATCAAGATCAGGACGAAGACCTTCCTTACCCTTATGGCAGCAAAGCGAAAGATCAGGAATGAGCAGCCCGGACCATGACAATTATTTTTAATCTCCGCCGTTATTGGATAAGAAAAAGATGGCATCATATATTCTGCAAACGCGATCGCTCAATTTATGCACAGATCCCTTAAACTTCTTCTAGTCATTGGTTTTCTGTTTCTGTCAGTTTTTCCTGAACAGGTTATGGCCCAGAGCAGGCGTCTGGAGAGGGCGGAAAGGGCTTTTGAGCTTCGTCAGTACAATGAGGCTGTTGACCTGTACCGCCGGGCCTACAACAGGGTCAGTCGTCGCGACAGGGAAGAAGCCACGCGCCTGACCTTTAAAATTGCCATGTGCTACAGGTATACCCACAATCACAGGATGGCAGAAGCCTGGTTCAACAGGGCGGTAAGGTTTAATTACCCCGACCCGGTGGCGATCCTGTATCTTGCTGACGCCATGATGATGAACGAAAAATATGAGGATGCCCTGCAACAATATAAAAGATATGCGGAAAAGGTTCCGGACGACTGGCGCGGACATCACGGGATAGCTTCCGTTGAACTTGCCGTGCAATTGCTTGAGGCACCCGAAGATTATGAAGTNGAGTCCGTCCGGCTGTTCAATTCACGTGCAGATGATTATACCCCGGCTTTTGCCGATCACCGGGCATCGAGCCTGATTTTCGCTTCTTCCAGGGATGCGGCCCTGGGCGACGATAATGATCCCTGGACAGGCAACAAGCACACTTCTTTCTTTATCACTTACCAGAACAGGGCAGGCAACTGGGACAGGCCTTCGATCCTGGATGAGGGCCCGGTCAATACTGAATATAACGAAGGGGCTCCTTCGATCAATGCAGCAGCCACAGAAATGTATTTTACCCGTTGCACCAGGGCAGAAGAAACAGACATGGGATGCAGGATATTCCGGTCCAGGAGGGAAGGGGCAAATTGGGGCACTCCGCAGGAGATCAGGCTAACCACCGATAGTGCGGTAACTATCGGTCATCCGGCCATCAGCCCCGATGAACTTGCGCTCTATTTTGTGTCAAATATGCGGGGAAGCATCGGAGAAAACGATATTTGGGTGGTCAGGCGCAATACCCGCAATGATGAGTTCGGCCCCCCGGAGCATCTTGGAGATGTCATTAACACCAGGGGCAATGAAATGTTCCCGTACGTTCATGAAGATGGCAGCCTGTATTTTGCATCCGACGGGCACCCTGGTATGGGAGGGCTTGATATTTTCAGATCAACAAACACCATCGACGGCTGGACAAAGCCGGAGAATATCGGCCCCCCGATCAACAGTTCGGCCGATGACTTCGGAATTGTGTTCAAACCGGGTCTTGAGCAGGGCTTTTTCTCATCAAACCGTGGAAGGATAGGGTCCTACAACATTTTTTCTTTCTACAGGGCCCCTGTGGAATTTATGATCAGCGGACAGGTGCTGGATGACAGCACCCGGGCTGTGGTGCGTGGTGCGGCGGTGCAGCTGGTTGGGTCTGATGGCTCGTTGCGTCAAACGGAAACCGACCGTGAGGGAAAATACGTATTTGGTTCATCAGAAGTGAAAGAAAACACGGAATATGAGATCCTGGTGAACAAAGCAGGGTATTTTGCCGCCCGTTCTCATGCATCCACTGTGGGTGAAGAGAGAAGCAGGCAATTCGAGGTCAACATGACCATTGCCCCGATACCATTAACGGCCATTGGCCTTCCTGAAATATTTTTTGAATTTGATAGCTGGGAATTGCAGACGCAGTTCAAGGACTCCCTGAACGGACTCATCCGGCTCATGCAGGACAATCCGAATATTGTCATTGAACTTGCCGCCCATACCGATGACCGCGGAACCGAGGAATACAATGACTCTTTGTCGCAACGCCGGGCCCGGGAAGTGGTAAACTACCTTGTTGAGCAAGGAATAGATCCGGGAAGGCTTCAACCGGTCAGCTATGGTAAACGCATGCCCAGAATCATTGAAGCGACCATCGAAAGAGAGGGTTTCGTTTTTGAAGCCGGTACTGAACTTACAGAAGAATATATCAGTGAATTGCCCACAGAGGAACATCAGGAAGCGGCACACCAGTTGAACCGCCGCACAGAATTCAGGGTGGTTGCCGAAGACTACGAGCCGCCTGATCCTCCTGATCAAAGACAACGGACAACTCCAAGCGATCCGTAAATGATGAGAAAGTATACACAAAGAGGGGTGTCTTCCAAAAAGGAAGATGTGCACAAGGCGATCCGCGGTTTGGACAAGGGCTTGTTCCCCAATGCGTTCTGTAAAGTGGTCCCTGATTATTTAGGGGGAGATCCGGCATATTGCAACATCATGCATGCCGACGGCGCAGGCACCAAATCTTCGCTGGCCTATATGTATTGGAAAGAAACAGGTGACCTGACTGTTTGGGAGGGTATTGCCCAGGATGCGGTGGTCATGAACCTGGATGACATCCTTTGTGCCGGGGTTACGGAAAACATGCTGGTATCCTCCACCATTGGCAGAAACAAAAAACGCATTCCCGGAGAGGTGATTGCCGCCATCATCAGGGGGACTGAATCGTTTCTGGAAAAAATGCGTAACCTGGGCATACACATGGTATTGACCGGTGGCGAAACGGCTGATGTAGGAGACCTTGTCCGCACGGTCATTGTTGACTCCACGGTGATTGCACGCGCTCCCAGAAATGATATCATTACCAATGAAGGCATTAAGGCTGGCCAGGTGGTTGTCGGATTGTCTTCTTTCGGACAGACAATTTACGAAGATGTGTACAACAGCGGCATTGGCAGCAACGGTCTGACTTCTGCCCGGCATGATGTGTTCAATCGCATGTATGCAGATAAATTCCCGGAAAGTTATGATGCGGGCCTTGACAAGGAAGTGGTGTATACCGGAAGCAGTAAACTTACGGATCAGCCGGAGGGCATGCCAATGGACATTGGACGGATGGTGCTGAGCCCTACCCGCACCTATGCCCCGGTTATAAAAAGCATATTCAGGCAATTTAAGCGCCATATCAAGGGGATGATCCATTGTACAGGCGGGGGGCAATGCAAGGTGCTGCATTTTATTGATGGGCTCCATGTACAAAAGGACCGGTTATTTGATCCACCGCCCGTTTTCCGCCATATCCAGCAACAATCAAACACCTCCTGGCAGGAGATGTACCAGGTTTTCAATATGGGTCACCGAATGGAGTTGTATGCCGGCAAAGATGTCGCCGGCGAATTGATTGACCTGTGTAATGAATTCAAACTGGAAGCCCGAATCATTGGCAAGGTCCTTGATTCAAAAACCAAAAAAGTGACCATCTCCGCACCTGACGGGGTGTATGTTTACCATTGATTTTCTTTGTGTCTATTTTCGTATCTTTGCAAGCTTAAAGGAGATAAGCCATGCTATTGGACAAATTACAGGCAATCAAAGAACGGCATGAAGAGGTCGGGCAAATGATCGCAGACCCGGAAGTGATTGCTGACATGAAGCGATATATCAGGTTAAGCAAAGAGTATAAAGACTTGCAGGCCATTGTGGATGTCTATAAGGAATACAAAAATGTTCTCGACAACATTGATTCTTCAAAAGAGATCCTCAATAAAGAAAAAGACCAGGAATTCAGGGAAATGGCGAGAATGGAACTGGATACCCTGCAGCAAAGGCAGGAACAGCTCGAAGAAGAAGTGCGGTTATTGCTCATCCCTTCAGATCCGCAGGATGATAAAAACGCCATTGTGGAGATCCGGGCAGGAACAGGCGGAGATGAGGCCGCCATTTTTGCAGGAGACCTCTACCGGATGTACATTAAATTTTGTGAAACCCGTGGCTGGAAAACCGGGTTGGTTGACATGAATGAAGGTACTTCGGGAGGTTTCAAGGAGATCATCTTCAATGTTTCAGGTGAGGGAGTCTACGGTGTGTTAAAATATGAGTCAGGGGTGCACAGGGTACAAAGGGTCCCCCAAACGGAAACGCAGGGGCGGGTACATACCTCGGCGGCTACTGTTGCAGTTTTGCCGGAAGCTGATGAGTTCGATGTTGAGCTAAAAGCCAGCGACATAAAAAAGGAAACTTTCTGTTCTTCCGGGCCGGGCGGCCAATCGGTAAATACCACCTATTCGGCGGTGCGGTTGACCCATATCCCATCTGGCATTGTGGTTTCTTGCCAGGATCAGAAATCGCAAATAAAAAACCTGGATAAGGCCATGAATGTTTTGCGGACGAGGCTTTTTGACATGGAGTATAAAAAATACCTGGATGAAGTTGCCTCCAAGCGCAAAACCATGGTATCCACAGGTGACCGTTCTGCCAAGATCCGTACTTACAACTATCCTCAGGGCAGGGTAACAGACCATCGCATCGGGTTGACACTGTATAATTTGTCGGCCATTATGGACGGTGCCATCCAGGAGATCATCGATGCATTGCAGGTAGCCGAAAATGCCGAAAAGCTAAAAGAAGGTGTTTCCTAATATTGTTGTTTATGAACAGGCACGAATTAAAGGATCTTATTCTCAAAAAGCGGTCATTTTTGTGTGTCGGACTGGATACCCGGCCGGATGGAATCCCTGGTTTTCTTAAAGAGGTTTCTGAAGATCCGGTTTTTGAGTTCAACCGCCGCATCATCGATGCAACCATAGATCTGGCCATAGCCTATAAACCAAACCTGGCTTTTTATGAGTCCGCCGGCAGCAAAGGTTGGTTAAGCCTGGAAAAGACCATTCATTACCTGGCAAATCATCCCCGGGGGCCTGTGTTTACCATTGCAGATGCAAAACGGGCCGACATCGGCAATACGGCCCAACAGTACGCCGGCGCTTTTTTCGAACACATGCCTTTTGATGCGCTGACTGTAAACCCATACCTGGGGCGTGATGCGGTAAAACCTTTTCTTTCCTACCCGGGGAAGTGGGCCATTATCCTTGCCCTGACATCCAACCCCGGTGCAAGGGACTTCCAGATGCTGCAGCCGCAGTTGCCATTTTTTCTTGAAAAGTTTGGGATAAAGACCTCGTATGGTAAAAAATTGTTTGAATTGGTCATGGAAGAAAGTTCGCGTTGGGGAACCCCGGATAATACAATGTTTGTGGTGGGGGCAACACATCCCGGCTTTTTGTCTTCGGTTCGTGAAATCGTTCCTGACCACTTCTTGTTGATACCCGGTGTGGGAGCCCAGGGGGGCAAACTCGGGAACATCGCCCGCATGGTCATCAACAAGGATGTCGGCATTATTGTAAACAGCTCGAGAGATATCATTTATGCATCGTCCGGAAAGGATTTTGACACAGCGGCAAAAATGGCTGCACAAGCGCTGCAGCAACAAATGGCGCACATACTGAAAACAGAGATTAACCAATAAAATAATTGTTTTGAAATTTTCATCATTTGGCCTGGACAATCGTTTGGAAGATGGCCTGGAAGCCATGCAATTTGAAGAGGCCACCCCTGTTCAGGAACAGGTTATTCCGGAAATACTCAGGGGGCATGATGTGATTGCCTGTGCCCAAACCGGTACAGGAAAAACGGCTGCCTTCCTGCTGCCCATTATTCATCGCATTATAAACAGTTCACAAAAGGAAAAGATCAGGGCACTGGTAATCGTTCCTACAAGGGAGTTGGCGATTCAGATTTCACAGCAAATGGAGGGGTTTGGATATTTTACCCCGGTCAGTTCGCTGGCGGTTTATGGCGGAGGTACCGGCGAGGTGTTTTCCAATGAGAAGAGGGCCCTGACCAGGGGAACGGATATGGTGGTGTGCACGCCCGGACGTATGATCAGTCATTTGAACCTGGGGTATACGGATTTAAGTGAATTGGAGTTTCTGGTTCTTGATGAAGCCGACAGGATGCTGGATATGGGTTTCTATGATGATATTATGAAGATCATATCCTTCATACCCAAAAAAAGGCAGGGATTGTTGTTTTCTGCCACCATGCCTCCGAAGATCAGGGAGTTGAGCCGGAAAATATTACACAATCCTGCGGAAATCAACATCGGTCTGGCAACACCTCCGGAGCAGATCCGTCAAGAGGCCTATGTGTTGTATGCTGATCAGAAAACAGATATGGTGAAAATACTCGTCCGGGATGGCAGGATGAAACGCATATTGATTTTTGGCGATACAAAGTCAGGGGTTAAACAGTTGAGCAGAACCCTTAAAAAGCTTGGCCTTTCTGTGGCAGAGATTCATTCTGATCTTGCCCAGGACGAAAGGGAACGTGTGATGAATTTGTTCAAGAGTGAACAGGTTCGTATCCTGGTGGCCACAGACATCATTTCGAGAGGCATTGACGTGGAAGACATCGACATGATCGTCAATTATGACGTACCCCATGATGCCGAGGATTATGTGCACCGCATTGGCCGGACAGCAAGGGCGGGCGCCCATGGCAAGGCTTGCACCCTGATTGCTCCTGACGAGCAGAGAAAATTTTCGTCCATAGAACGTTTGCTGGGCAGGCAGGTTGATAAAATGCCGTTGCCGGGCACTTTTGGCAAAGCCCCTGAATACAATCCTGACAAACGAATCCGGTATGAGGCCAAAGGCAAACATTTTGCCCGCCGGAAAAGTAAAAATCGTTCCGGGAAACAAAACAGAGCCAGACCCCCTCAATAAACCGGCAACCCCAATCCTGAACCTGTGTCTTCACTCTTTAACATAACAGCAAAACCAAGGGAGGTGTTTTCACCCGGATTCGCCGCGCACAGGCCTCTTGTTTATAAAGCCATCAAGCATTTTGACCGGCTGGGGTACAAAGTGGGCAAGGGGAAAAGAAATATGGTAAAACACATTGTGGTGGATGGTGTACACCTGAATGTAAAATCATTCAAGGTGCCCAATGCTGTGAATAAGCTTGTATACAGGTTTTTCCGGAAATCCAAGGCGCAACGTTCATATGAATATGCGATGTATTTGCTTGCCAGGGAAATCGGCACGCCGCCACCTGTTGCTTATATTGAATACCGGGGGCTTTTTTCGTTGCGGAATAGTTATTTTGTCAGCATGCACATAGCAGAAGACTTGACGTTCAGGACATTGATTGATCATCCCGATTATCCCGACAGGGAAGAGATATTGAGGCAATTTACCCGTTTTACCTATCGTCTGCACCGGGAGCATATTCAGTTTCTGGACCATTCGCCCGGCAACACCCTGATAAAAAAACAAGCCGGGGAGAAGTACGGTTTTTACCTTGTAGACCTTAACAGAATGAAGCTAAATGCAAGGATGGACTTTGACGACTGTATGAGAAATTTTGCCCGCTTATCGGCTACAGAAGAAATGTTACGGATCATCAGCGACGAATATGCAACCATATCCGGCCTTGATCAGGAGAAGATATTTCGCAGGATGCAACACCACACCCTGGAAAACAATAAACGGCGCTTACGCCAGAAAAAGATCAATAAACAACTGGGTAAATACAAGCAGTAGCGGATCAGTCTTTATTCTTACCCTCCTTGGTGGTATCTTCCTGTTCCTCTTCCTCTTCCTCTTCTAGCTTCTCTTCCTCATCCTGCTCTTCTTCCTTTTTTTCTTCTGCTTCATCAGTCTTTTTTTCCTGATCCTTTTCTTCTGAAGCATCCCCGGTGTCTTCTTTTTTTCCAAGGTCTTCAAAAGAAATGTCTGTTGTCTCTTTTTCGGGTTTTTCCATTTTTTCAGGCTGCTCCTCCCTGATAATCTCTCCCTGAAGATCATCTATGGCCTTATACACTTCTTCCAAAGTTTCCTTAAACTTTTCGAAGTCTTCCCTGTATAAGAAAAGCTTGTGTTTCTCGTAAAAAAACTTGCCTGTTTGCTGGTTAAACCTTCTCTTACTCTCTGTTATGGTAAGATACAACTCATTGGAACGTGTCGATTTTACATCAAAAAAGTAGGTTCGTTTCCCTGCCCTTACTGCTTTTGAATAAATATCGTCCCTGGGAACATTGGTGCCAAATTCATCCATGGTAAAACTCCTGTTTTCTTTCTTTTCTAAATTGTTTTTGGCAAAAAATAAAGAACTTCAGACCTATGATTGGTCCGGAACAAATTTACTAAATGCGTTCAAATATAGAAAAAAAATAACTTACTTTTGCATTGATTTGGCAGGCTAGTCAATCGGATAACACTTGAACACTATTCCATGCTCAACAGAAGACATCTTCGTGTAAAGGTTTTGCAGAGCTTGTACGCCTATTACCAATCCCACAACCATGACCTGGCCTCGGGGGAGAAAGAGCTGTTGTATGGCATCGAGAAGATCTATGACATGTACCTGCTTCAACTGACCTTGCTGGCTGAACTTGTGGTCCAGGAAGAACGCATCCTGGAAGAAAATGCATTGAAACACCTGCCTACACCTGCAGACCTGAACCCCAACCGCCGTTTTATCGAAAACAGGTGTTTGCAGATGATCCTGAATGACCAGGCGTTACAGCATGAGGCTGCCAAAAGGACTCTTCACTGGCGGGATGAACGGGAACTGGTCAGGAAACTGATCCAGCAGATCAAACAGCAGAATTATTATGTTGCATATATGGAAGGGGAGGACGGAGAGATAAAAGATGATCTTCGTTTTGTGCTCAGGATGTTGCAAAAAAGCATACTGCCTTTCGAGGCACTGCATTCTTTTTATGAAGAGAAATCCATTTATTGGATTGATGATTGGGAATTGGTCAACAAAATGCTTATCAAAACCTTAAAAGAGTCTGTGCTTGAAAGGGGACACCTCGCCCTGATGGGATTGTTTAAAGATCCGACCGACCGCGATTTTGCAAAGGAGTTATTCAAAAAAGCCATTGTAAACCACCAGGATTTTAACCGGATTATTTCGGCCAAAACCATGAACTGGGATGTGGAACGCATTGCCCTGATGGACATGATCATCATGGAAATGGCACTGACAGAGATCCTGAAGTTCCCTGAAATTCCCGTCAAAGTTAGTCTGAACGAATACATTGAGCTTTCAAAAATGTATAGTACACCCAAGAGCAAGGTTTTTATAAATGGTGTGCTGGATAAGCTGGTGGAAGAATTTGTCAGGGAAAAAAAGATCAGCCGGCAAGGTTCGGACCATCATGGCAGCACTAAGGAATGATTTATTAACTTTGTCAATAAATATCATATTGTTTAACAAAAATGCGATGCAATGAATTTGCTGTATGTTTATTTGATGGTTCCCTCTGAAAATGGTGGTGGTGGTTTGGGTGCTTTCCTGCCCCTTATATTGATCATCCTGGTATTTTACATGTTTTTTATCCGGCCGCAGATGCGCAAGCAGAAACAGGCCCGGAAATACAGAGAAAACCTCAAGAAAGGAGATAAAATCATTACCATTGGCGGTATTCATGGTAAGATTGTAGAGGAACAGGAACGTTCATTCACCATTGAAGTGGAAGGAGGCAACAGGCTTCGTGTGGAAAAGTCAGCCATTGCCATGGACGGGGCATCAGAGCAGCTTGGCGACAAACGCTAATGAACTGGAAACTATTATGGCGTAAAAAAGATGTATTGACTCCCACAGAGGCTGCAAGCAAACGGAGGGTTTACATTTTTGCTGTGTGCCTGGTTTGCAGCGCCCTCTTTTGGTTGTTTACAAAGCTTTCGCAAGAGAGTCAAGCCAATATCGACCGGCTGGTTTTGTTCAAAAACTTTCCTGAAGGTATGGTGGG
>SL_3KL_010_SEDDRAFT_10006079_pt1 | contig 10813 bp, 7 predicted proteins | sample SodLakKL_010_SED_2_FD_10381 | JGI IMG/M metagenome (IMG submission 10381)
CCCAAGCCGAACCCGGCGCGCTGCCGCCGCTGCGGTACATGCATGGGGGCCTGTCCCGAGCGCATTATCAACTTCGCCGACTACTCGATTGACACAATCGGATCCCAGGTCAAGGCAGTCCATGTGCCGTCCGAGGACGACTACGACGAGCCGCCGTTCAGGATACTGGGGCTTGTCTGCGAAAACGACGCATACCCGGCGCTTGATGTTCTGGGCCTTCAGCGCTGCTCTTTTTCCGCGGATGTGCGCCTGATACCGGTGCGGTGTCTTGGTTCGGTCAACGTGATCTGGATCAAGGATGCGCTTTCCCAGGGAATGGACGGTGTTTTCCTTTTGGGCTGCAAGCACGGGGACGACTACCAGTGCCATTTCGTCAAGGGAAGCGAGCTGGCTTCCATCCGGATGAAGAAAATCGGGGAAGCGCTTTCTTCGCTTGCTCTGGAAGAGGAGCGGGTCGCCCAGTACGAGGTGGCCATAGACGACTACGACCGGATTCCCGAGATCATCAACAATTTCGTCGAGGAGGTTGAAGCACTCGGACCCAACCCGTTCAAGGGCTTCTAATAAACTAACAGGCCGCGGTTCCGGCCGGGCGGTTTCCGGCAGGAACCGTATTCATGCGGATACGGCCGCATGGACATGGTTATCAATACGGCAAATAGCCTGTTCAGGAGGTTTAACATGTCTGAAAGATTCCTGGTTCAACCGGATGTTGAATTTGTAAAGGATATACGCGCCCTGGGCGGCGAGACGCTCAAGAAATGCTACCAATGTGCAACCTGTTCCGTGGCGTGCCCCATCGCCCCGGACAACAAGCCCTTTCCCAGAAAAGAAATGATTGCGGCATCCTGGGGCCTGAAAGACAAGCTGCTTTCCAGCCCGGATGTCTGGCTGTGCCACAACTGCGGCGACTGCAGTACCCAGTGCCCCCGGGGAGCGAATCCCGGAGACGTCATGGCGGCCCTTCGCGCCAAGGCCATCGATCACTACGCCGTGCCCAAGTCGGTTTCCAAAGCGGTCAACGACCCCAAGATGATGCCCTTTCTGGCAATTCTCCCGGCGATCGTGTTTCTGGTTATCGGTTACGGGCTCAGGCTCTTCGGCATTGAATGGCTCAACTTCTCCCCGGATACCGAAGGACCGATCGCACATGGGGATTTCTTTTCCCACTGGCTCGTGGACCTCATCTTCATCCCGCTTTCCATCTGGGCGGTCGCCATATTCGCCCTGGCCCTGAAGCGATTCGTCGCGGACATCCACGCCAACGCGCTGGCCGAGGGAAAGACCAAAAAGGAAAAACTCGAACTCAAGCCTTTTTTGGCCTCCCTGGTCCGGGTGATCCCCGAAATCCTGAAGCACAAGCGGTTTTCAAAGTGCGGCGAGAACAACAACCGGGCCACCCCGCACATGATGGTCCTTTTTTCTTTCATCGCGCTGGCCGTGGTGACGGGCGTATTTTTTATCCATCTCTACGGGCTGGGCATCCACGGCCCCTATCCGCAGATCCACCCGTTCAAGATCCTGGCCAATATCGCCGGCATCGCCCTGATCATCGGCGGCATCATGCTCTATAAACAGCGGTTGGACCAGACGAATGAGATTTCAACCTACAAGGACTGGTACCTGCTCTGGATCGTCATCGGTCTGGGCGTCTCCGGCATGCTCGCGCAGTTCACCCGCTTGGCGGGATTCGAGCTGACAACCTACGTGGTCTATTTCATTCACCTGATGTTCGTTTTCCACCTGTTCGCGTTTCTGCCTTTCTCCAAGCTGGCCCATTTGGTGTACCGCACCGTGGCTGTGGCATACAACGACTATTCCGAGCGGGAAGCCAGGGAATAGCAGCGGGAAGCAAAATATAACAGATCAAAAAATGTACGGGGCGTCGTTGTTACGGCGCCCCGTTTTTTGTAAATAGTTTTTGTGCCCGACGGTTTTTCGGTTTATTGTATCGTTTAACCGGATTTTCGGCCTGTAATATATGCCGAAACAGCGGCCGGCTTTCCGACACCTGGAGCGGAGTCTTTTCATGGCATATATATCCCGGGTCAGCACGGGCTGGGACGGTCTCGATGGCGTTATCGACCACCTGCGCAGGGGAGACAACGTGGTCTGGCAGGTCGACAGCTTCGACGACTATCAGCGGATTGCCGCGGCGTTTGCGGGCCGTGCGGTTTCGTCCGGCGAACGGGTCGTTTACTTTCGTTTTGCCAGGCATCACCCGGTGCTGGAGGAAAAAGACGGCGTTGTCGTCCGCCGCCTTCCGATTGATCGGGGATTCGAGTCGTTTTCGTCGGCGGTCCACGATATTGTGACAGCGGAAGGCAGGGATGTCTTCTACGTGTTCGACATGCTTTCGGACCTGCTGCATGTGTGGGCGACGGACCTGATGATCGGGGATTTTTTCTATATCACCTGCCCATACCTCTATGAGCTTAATACCATCGCCTATTTCGGCATCCTGCGGGACCGGCATTCATTCAAGGCGATTGCCCGGATCCGGGAGACCACCCAGGTGCTGGTTGATGTCTACACCTACCGCGACAAGACATGCGTGCATCCGATCAAGGTGCAGCACCGCTATTCGCCCACCATGTTTTTCCCCCACATCCGGCAGTCCCGAACCCGGGAGCCACACACCGGGGAGCCACACACCCGGGAGGAGGATACGCTGGAGCCGGTAATCAACTCGGTGGAAGCCACCGAACTGTTTTCCAGCCTTTTCAACCGGCAGTCCGCGGGGGCGCACCGGCATCTCGATTATTGGGATCGCCTGTTCATCGAGGCCGCCCGGCTGCGCGACGACCCGGATGCGGCTCCGGAGGAAAGAGCCGACATGGTGGAACGGCTCGCAGGGATTCTGCTGTCCAGGGAAAAACGCGTCACCGACCTGGTGCGGCGGTATATGAACCTTGAAGATCTCATTGCAATCAAGGCAAGACTGATCGGAACCGGCTATATCGGCGGAAAAGCCCTTGGAATGCTGCTGGCCCGCAGGATCCTGGCGATGGAGAACCCTTTTGATGCCGCATCGGTCCTGGAACACCATGATTCCTTTTATATCGGCTCGGACGTTTTTTATTCGTATATCGTCCAAAATGGCTGGTGGAAGCTTTTCATGGCCCATAAAACCCGCGACGGCTATTTTGAAAAGGGCGCAGGGCTCCGGGAGAAGCTGCTTGGCGGGTCGTTTCCGGAAGAAATCCGGGAGCAGTTTCAGCTTATGCTGGAGTACTACGGGCAGTCCCCCATTATCGTGCGATCCTCCTCGCTTCTGGAGGATGCGTTTGGCAGCGCGTTTGCCGGAAAGTACGAGAGCTTTTTCTGCGTCAACCAGGGCTCCCCGGAACAGCGCTATGAGAAGTTCGAGGAAGCTGTGCGGATGATTTTCGCCTCCACCATGAACGAAGATGCCCTGGCTTATCGCCGCCAGCGGGGTCTCGACCGTCATGACGAGCAGATGGCGCTTCTGGTGCAAAGGGTTTCCGGTTCCTACCGCGACAAGTATTTTTTCCCAGAGTTTGCGGGCGTGGGCCTTTCGAGAAACCCGTTTGCCTGGAAGCAATCGATGGATGAAAAAGCCGGGATGCTGCGGCTGGTATACGGGCTGGGCACCCGGGCTGTTAACCGCGTGGAGACCGATTATCCGCGAATCGTGGCGCTGGACAACCCGCTGTCCAAGCCAATGTCCGATATGGACCATCTTCGGCGGTATTCCCAGCGTTACGTGGATTTGCTGAAACTGGACGAAAATCTGCTTCAGACGATTTCCGTTGCGGATCTGAAGAAGCGGGTTCCGGCGCTCCGGCTCGGTCTGGCGGGGTTCCGCGATTTCGAAAGCGAAGATAAACTAAAGAGCATGGGGCGGCCGGCCCGGGAAATATGGATCCTGACGATGGACAATTTTCTCTCGGAAACCCCTTTCGTCGATGTCATGCGGAAGATGCTGGGTTGCCTGGAACGGGTATATGAAACCCCGGTGGACATCGAGTTTACGGTCAATTTCAACCAGGCCGGCAATGTCCAGGTCAATGTCGTTCAGTGCCGGCCGTTTCAGGCTGCGGGACCGGGAAAGCGCGTCGCCATACCGGAGGCGATCGAACCGGAGCGGCTCATTATCCAAACCGCGGGCGATTTCATGGGCGGCAGCGTATCGATTCCGCTGTCCGGGATCATCTGCATCGATCCGGAGGAATACGCGGCACTTTCGGTCTCCCGGCGCTATTCGGCGGGGAGGCTGGTGGGGCATCTCAACAAACGGTTTGCGGACAGAAAGACAATGCCCACGCTATTGCTGGGGCCGGGGCGCTGGGGGACGCATTCGCCCAACATGGGGGTACCGGTCCGGTTTTCGGAGATCAACAATTTTGCGGCTATCGGGGAAATCAGCTACAAGGACGGCAGCCTCGTTCCGGATCTTTCCTTTGGCAGCCATTTCTTCCAGGATCTCATCGAGGCGGAAATCTTCTACATTGCCGTGTACCCGGAAAAGCCGTCCGTGACGTTCAACACGGAATGGATTGCCCGACAGCCCAACATCATCGAATCGGTCATTTCGGATGTGAGCCCCTATGACCGGGTGGTCCGGGTGATTGATACAAAAGAGCAAAACGTTTTTCTCCGGGCGGATATCGTTACCCGCCGGGTCGCCTGTTTCATCGAACAGGTCCCCCGGGCGTAATAAGCCGGGATTGCATAAGCTCCCGCCCCCCGGGGTACCCTTCCGGGGGGCGGGAGCGAAACCGGATAATCCGGCTTCGGTCCCGGTGACAGGAAATCACTGTTGATGCTCCCGTAAAAAGTCGCGATCCGACGGCATTGTAAAAAGTTCAAGATCAAGGCTTGCGCAATTTCGAAGAATGCAGCGTACTTGGCGTACGTGTATGTTTACAAGGCCTAAGCCGCAAATTCTGAGAAATTGCGCGTAACGCAGATATTGGACTTTTACGAAGCCGTCACTGTTGTTTTCTATCTGAACAGCTCCGGGGGTAGTCCCTGTTATACCGTTATACCACGCCGTATGCCATCATCGCCCTGGCAACCTTCACGAAGCCGGCAATATTCGCCCCTGTCACGTAGTCGCCTTTTCGGCCGTAGGCTTCGGATGCGTCCAGGCAGGATTTGTGGATGCTTTTCATGATCTGCATGAGGCGGCGATCGACCTCTTCCCGGGTCCACGGTATCTTGAGGCTGTTCTGGCTCATCTCCAATCCGGAGGTGGCCACACCGCCGGCATTGGCAGCCTTCCCTGGGCCGTAGAGCATGCCGCTTTCCTGGTATACGCGGACAGCCTCGGGCGTGGAGGGCATGTTGGCCCCTTCAGCCAGGCAGTAACAGCCGTTTTCCACAAGGGCCCTCGCGTTTTGCTCATCGATTTCGTTCTGGGTGGCACAGGGAAGGGCGATGTCGATCTTGATGGATTTTTCCCGGATGACGTCCCAGACGTTTTTCTTCAGGAAGCATTCGGACGAATATCTCTCGCTGTATTCCTGGACCGGGCCGCGGTGGATGTTTTTGAGTTCCATGATGTAGCAGCATTTGTCCGGATCGATCCCGGCCTCATCGATGACGGTGGCCATCGAATCGCAAACGGAAATGACTTTTCCTCCTAATTCGTTAACCTTTTCAATGGCGTATTGGGCCACGTTACCGGAACCGCTGACGGCGACAATCTTGCCTTTGAAGTCCTGGCCCCTGGTTGCCAGCATTTCCTGGGCGAAATAGACGGTGCCGTATCCGGTCGCCTCGGGACGGATCAGGCTGCCGCCGTAATCGAGCCCTTTTCCGGTCAATACGCCGGTATGCTCGTTTCGGATTTTCTTGTAATATCCGTACATATAACCGATTTCCCGTTCCCCGACGCCGATGTCGCCGGCCGGGACGTCGGTCTCAGGGCCGATGTGCCGGTAGAGTTCTCGCATGAAGGACTGGCAGAACCGCATGACCTCGCCGTCCGATTTGCCCTTGGGATCGAAGTCGGATCCGCCCTTGCCGCCGCCCATGGGAAGAGTTGTCAGGGAGTTCTTGAAAATCTGCTCGAAACCAAGAAACTTGATGATGCCAAGGTTGACGGACGGATGAAACCGGATGCCGCCCTTGAAGGGCCCCAGCGCGTTGTTGAACTGCACCCGGAAACCTCGGTTGACCAGTATCTCGTCGTTGTCATCGACCCACGGAACGCGGAACATGACGACCCGTTCGGGCTCGACGATGCGTTCATAGATCCCGGCCTTGACGAACTCGGGGTGACGCTCGACAGTCGGTTCCAGGGTTTCCAAGACCTCGATGACCGCCTGGTGGAATTCTTTTTGCTCCGGGTCAATGTGTTTGACTTTTTCGATAACATTGTTGATAAACGACATGAAACCGCCTCCTTGGTTTTCTGCATGGCAGCAATGTAGTACGCAGCCGTTTTCGCAATTCTCCCGTCAAAACAAGAAAAGGATTCACCGAAAATGATGATTCAATCCGGCAGGCGAAGTGGTGCACAAAAATAGTTTTACATAAAGTACAACGGCGGGATTGTAAATAAAAAACTGTATTTCCTTTTCGGCGTTTGCATGTACGGCTATGACGACAGGCGAAAAGGCGCTATGGTCTCATGTTGGATGAATCGGTGTCCGGAAGGTTCTGCCAGGGCCACCTACCCGTCAATTCCATTTCAATGGCAAGGCTAAGAAAGGTTCGTATGAGGACGATGCCGGCAAGCACGCCGACGCTGGTAAAGGTGAATTCGATTGCCACGGTCTTGATGATGTCGGCGGCAACCAGGAACTCAAGTCCCAGCAGAATGCCTCTGGCGAGCTGGAGTCGGTAGGTCTGAAAAAGGTTTTTCCTTTTCCGATCGGTTGCAAACAAATAAAGGGCGTATGCCGTCGAATGGACGGCGAACAGGATAATGACAGCGATACCCATAAGTTCAAGAACCGCGATGCTCCATTCCGCGATAACGGATACAAATACCATGATATCACTGTTCATCCTCACCTCCTGGCCATCCGGATGTTTCGGTGTGAATTCCTTGAACGCTGCGTCAAAAGTCCTCTGTCCGGGCCTGCGCGCAATAACTGAAGCATTTCGTGCAGGGTAAGTATGCCGGATTCTGCGAGATGGCGCAAGTCATGATCCTGAACTTATAGCAAGGCCGTCGGGCCGCAATACCACAGGGTACGCTGGCAATCCGGTTTGCATTTTTCCCCAAACCCGCGTAGAGTATTACAGTCCGGTAATTCACGGGAGCATAACATAGCGCCTGAACGAAAGCAGTCTTTTTCGCAAATCTCTGCATCCGGCTCAAATTTTGATGCACTCGTAAAAAGTCGCCACCTGACAGCTTTGTAAAAAGTTCAAGGTCAAGGCTTGTGCAATTTCGAAGAATGCGGCGTACTTGGAGTACGTGTATGTTTACAAGGCGTAAGCCGCAAATTCTGAGAAATCGCGTGTAACGCAGATATTGGACTTTTTGCGAAGCCGTGAAATTTTAATCCTCAAAATACGCCCGGTATTCCACCGGTCAAAATTATCGCCGCCCTTGATCTTGACTAAAAATCCTGATTTTCGTCCGGGCACTAACATAACGGATTTACTGCATGCAGGGGGGTTCTATGGATAAAGGAATATTAATTACCGGTGCGTCTTCGGGGATCGGCAGGGCGCTTGCTCTTGAAATGGGGCGCCGGGGGTACCGACTGGCCCTTTCCGCCCGGCGGACGGAAGCATTGGAAGAAATCCGGGAGACGATCCTGGCCGAAAACCCCATGGCGGAGGTGTCGGTCCGCAAACTGGACGTGACGGATTTTGATGATGTGTACGCTGCGTTTCCGGAGATGGCCGGGGCCATCGGCGGAATTGATATCGTTGTTGCCAACGCCGGGGTGGCCCTGGGTGAAAGAATTGGCCGGGGAGATTTCGACAAGGCGAAAAAGACCATCGACGTCAATCTTACCGGTGCGATCGCCACCCTGGATGCGGCGGCAAGCTATTTTCTGGAGCAGAAAAAAGGTCATCTCGTGGGTATCTCAACGGTCGTTGCCTGGCGCGGAATGCCTAAGAGTTCAGTCTACTGCGCATCCAAGGCTGGCTTGGCCGTATACATGGAGGCGATGCGGGCGGAGCTTTACCGCAAAAACATCGATGTCACGGTGCTCTATCCCGGCTACATCGATACGCCCTTAAATGATATGCTTGCCAGCCGCCCCTTTCTCATCGACGTGCAAAAGGGGGCCGCCATTATTGCCCGGCTCATCGAAAAAAAGACAAAATCCTCAACCGTTCCGGTTTTTCCGTGGAACATCATCGGCCGGATTCTTAAGGTATTACCGACCCGGATGATTGCACGGATGTAGAGACTATCTCAAAATGGTCTTTCGGCCCGATATCTTTGTGGGCGTCTTATGTCAAATCCTCGAAATATGCCTGTATATCTGTGGTTTGAAACAAGACGCCGCCGCGATATTGAATCGAAATACGAATTTTGAGATGGTTTCTATTGCTATGAAAACTCATCGTATTGAATCATCTCGGGCTCCACGCCGAGGCTGTCGAGCATTTTTCGCACCGCATCGACCATGATGGGCGGTCCGCATAGGTAATACTCTACTTCAGAGGGATCTTCGTGGTCCTTCAGGTAACTGTCGTAAGCCGCCTGGTGGATGAAGCCGGTCAGCCCGTTCCAGTCGTCCTCGGGGAGGGGTTCGGAAAGCGCCACGGAATAAGAAAAATTTTCATTTTTATCGTCAAGATCCCGCAGTTCCTTGTCGTAGAGCATCTCCTTGCGGCTTCGGGCCCCGTACCAATACGTCATTGTCCGCTCGGTTTCCAGCCGAAGAAGCTGGTCGCGGATCTGGCTCCGGAGCGGCGCCATGCCGGCCCCGCCGCCGATGAAGCACATTTCCCGGCCGGTTTCCGTTACCTTGAAATCGCCGAAGGGGCCTGAAAGCGTCACCGCATCGTCCGGCTTAAGCCCAAACAAATACGACGATCCAATGCCGGGCGGGGCGTTTTTTGCATCTGCAGGCGGGGTTGCAATACGGATGGTAAACATGAGCCGCTGGTTTTCGGCCGGTTCATTGGCCAGGGAGTATGCGCGGTAGGCGGGCTCATCATTGGATGCCGTGAGCTCGAAAAGGTTGAAGCGCTCCCAGTCCGGCCTGAAGATGTCGTCAATGTCGAAGTCGGAAAAGGTCAGTTCGTATTCGGGAATGTCGATCTGCATGTACTGCCCGGCCTCGAATTCAACCGGCTCGTCGATCTCCACGATCAATTCCTTGATATAGGCACCGATGTTCCGGTTGGAAATCACAACGCCGTTGTATTTTTTGATGGAGAATATTTCGGGCGGTATCTCGATTTTTAAGTCGCTTCGTACCTTGAGCTGGCAGGAAAGGCGGATGTTTTCGGCCTTGTCCTGTCTGCTCAGGTGCGGCAGTTCGGTGGGCAGGATATCTCCGCCGCCCTCGGTCACGCGGCAGGTGCACTGGCCGCAGGAGCCGGAGCCCCCGCATGCGGACGGAAGATAGATTTCGTTTCGGACCAGCGCGTTCAAAAGGTTCGTGCCCATGGGCACCACCAGGGCGCTGTCTTCATCCTTGTTGATTACGATCGACCGGTCGCCTTTTTTGACGATTTTGGCCTCGATGAACAACAGCGTCAAAACCAGCACCAGGATGATGGATGTAAATACAGCGAGGCTGGTAATATAGATCACGTCTAAGATCTCCTCCCTGGTCGAGCGTGCAGGTCCCGAATATCGGGAAGCGAATTGATTGTCATATATGGCGCCGTAATTGACGGTGAATGCACGCCTGAACCATACATTTTACAGCGAAATACCCGAAAACAGAATGAAGCCCATCGCCATGAGGCCTGTTACGATCATGGTGATGGCAAAACCGTTCAGCCCGTAGGGAAGATCGGCATAGCGCATCCGGATACGGGCCGCGGCCATGGCCACGATGGCCAGCATCCAGCCCACGCCTGCGCCGAAGCCGAAAACCACCGATTCAATGAAAGTGTATTCCCGCTCCACCATGAACAACGATCCTCCCAGGATAGCGCAGTTGACGGCGATCAGGGGGAGGAAAATCCCCAGGCCCGCATACAGCGACGCCGAAAACCGGTCGATGAGCATCTCGAGGCCCTGGACAATGGCTGCAATCACGCAGATGAATATCACCAGCCGCAGAAAGCTAAGGTTTACATCCTCCAACCCCGCCCAGGCAAGGGCCTCCGGGGCCAGCAGGAAGTGAAAAATGAGCCAGTTGAGAGGGACTGTCACGGTAAGTACGAATATTACGGCAAATCCCAGCCCGATAGCCGTATTCAAATTTTTCGAAATGGCAACGAACGAGCACATGCCCAGAAAATAGGCGAGCAGGATATTTCCCGCAAAAACCGAATTCATAAAAAGGCTGAGCAAATCAACCATGGCGTTTTACCTTGTCTGGCTGTGTATTATACCCGCAGGCCACTGTCCAACTGTCCCGCTTTCACGCTGGCCCCTGACCTTTGACTTTTGAGCTCTGATTACCACCCACTGTCCTCCGTCTTCCGCCCATAGCTATGCCTCATCCTCAACGCCTGCAAGATACTTCTGCAGCCACGCCATGAGTCCAATGATAATAAAGGCGGCCGGCGCCAGCAGCATGAACCCCATATCCTCGTATCCGGCATCGTAGAAGGATTGCGGAATGACATCATAGCCAAAGATCTTGCCCGATCCGAAAAGTTCACGCAGAAAAGCCACGGACAGCAGCACGGACCCATAGCCTGCTGCATTGCCCAGTCCGTCCATCACCGCAAGATGCGGCGGGTT
>SL_3KL_010_SEDDRAFT_10006080_pt1 | contig 10812 bp, 6 predicted proteins | sample SodLakKL_010_SED_2_FD_10381 | JGI IMG/M metagenome (IMG submission 10381)
GATCCCGAGCTCGAAGAGGAGTGGCGTCGGGAACTGGACGGAGCCGCCCGATCCCTCGAAGCGCTCGAGGTGAGGACCATGCTTCAGGGCGAAAACGACCACAGGCACGCCCTGCTGACCATCCATGCCGGCGCGGGGGGGACCGAGTCCCAGGACTGGGCCGAGATGCTCCTGCGCATGTATCGTCGCTGGGCCGAGCGCCATGGGTACTCGGTGGAACTCCTGGACATCCAGCACGGCGAAGAGGCGGGGATCAAGGGAGCGACGCTCGAGGTCAGCGGTGAATCGGCCTATGGGTTCCTGAAGGCCGAGAAGGGGGTCCATCGACTGGTGAGGATCTCGCCCTTCGACTCCCAGTCCCGCCGCCACACCTCCTTCGCCTCGGTCTTCGTGTATCCTGAAGTCGACGACGACATCGAGATCGAGATCGACGACTCGGATCTCAGGGTCGACACCTTCCGCGCCTCAGGCGCTGGGGGTCAGCACGTGAACAAGACGGATTCCGCCGTTCGGATCACCCATGAGCCCACTGGGATTGTGGTCTCCTGCCAGAAGGAGCGATCGCAGCACAAGAATCGGTCCACCGCCATGAAGATGCTCCGGTCCGCCCTGTACGAACGGGCGCTGGAGGAACGCGACAAGGAACGAGACGCCGTGGAGGCGACCAAGACGGACATCGGCTGGGGCAACCAGATCCGGTCCTACGTGTTCCAGCCGTACACCATGGTGAACGACCACCGGACCGAATTGAAGCTGGGCGATGTGGACTCCGTCATGGACGGCGAACTCGACCCATTCATCGAAGCGTATCTCAAGAAGTTCGGAGCCCAGACCCCGGCATGAATTCAGACTCCACCGCGCCCGATCCCACCACCTCCGAGCCTGCTCCCTCCAAGGGGGCTGGGCAGGACGAAGAGGCCAACTACCTCCTGGCGGCCCGTCGAGAGAAACTCGCCGCCCTCGAAGAGAAGGGGATGGCCCCCTTCGCCTATCACTTCGAACGCACCCATCCATCGTCCCGGGCGGCGGAGCTCTTCCAGGAGGCAGAGGCCCAGGAATCTCTCAACGAGAAGGGTCATGGCGACACGGTACGAGTCGCCGGACGCATCGTGAGCTGGCGGAGCCACGGCAAGAGCGCCTTTGCGCACATCGAGGACGGATACGGCCGAATCCAGCTCTACTTCCGCCTCAACGTCCTGGGCGAGGAAGATTTCTCGGCGCTGGACCTCCTGGACCTGGGAGACTGGATCGGGGTGGAGGGCCCGTTGTTCAGGACCCGAACCGGCGAGATCACGGTTCAGGCGACCTCGTGGACCATGCTGTCCAAGTCCCTCAGGCCTCTCCCCTTCGGCAAGGAGGAGACGGACCCGGACAGCGGGGAGCGCGTGGTTCATTCGGGCTTTTCCGACACCCAGTCCCGCTACCGACAGCGCTACGCCGACCTGGCCGTGCACCCGGAGGTCCGAGAGGTCTTCCGACTCCGTTCGCGGATCGTCCGATCGCTCCGTGACTTCCTGGACGCACGAGACTACCTGGAGGTCGAGACCCCCATCCTGCAACCCATCTACGGGGGCGCTGCCGCAGAACCCTTCGTCACGCATCACAACGCCCTCGACACTCGACTCTACCTGAGAATCGCGGACGAGCTCTATCTGAAGCGCCTCATCGTGGGGGGATTCGAGCGGGTCTACGAGGTGGGCAAGGACTTCCGGAACGAGGGGATCGACCGGTCCCACAATCCGGAGTTCACCATGCTCGAGTTCTACCAGGCGTTCGCCGACTATGAGGAGATGATGGATCTCGTGGAGGAGATGCTGGTCACGGTCGCCGAGAACGCGGTCGGCAGCCGGCGGATCCAGTATCAGCGAACGGAGATCGACCTCTCGCCCCCGTTCCAGCGCGTCTCCTTCGTCGAGGCGTTGAACCGGGGTCTGGGCCGAGATCTCCACCAGATGACCGATCCCGAGCTGGCGGTCACCCTCAAGGAGCTCAGGGGAGACGACCCCCGGATCGACGAGATGGGACGCGGTCGCCTGCTGGACAAGCTCTTCGGCGCACTGGTGGAGGAGTCCCTGGTGGCTCCCACCTTCGTGGTCGACTATCCGGTGGTGCTCTCGCCGCTGGCCAAGCTGCACCGAGACGATCCCCGCGTCACCGAACGCTTCGAGCTCTTCGTTGCCGGACGGGAGCTGGCGAACGCCTTCTCGGAGTTGAACGATCCCCTGGATCAACGGGAGCGATTCCTCTCCCAGATGCAGCTCCGGGAAGCGGGAGAAGACGAAACCCACCCGGTCGACGATGACTACATCCGGGCCATGGAGTACGGGATGCCCCCCACCGGAGGGGTCGGAATCGGGGTCGACCGGCTGGTCATGCTCCTGGCGGACCAGCCGTCCATCCGGGACGTGATCCTCTTTCCCACTCTCCGGCCAGAGGAAGGACGTCAGGGATGACTTCCGACCCAGGCCCCTCGGATCGAGGAAGGGATCCGGGGGAGGAGAGGGGTTCCACCACCCGCCTCTCGTGGTTCGTCGCCCGCAGATACCTGGCTTCTCCCAAGCGGGGGCGCCTCCTCTCGTTCATCACCTGGATCTCGCTTGCCGGAGTGACCGTGGGCGTGACCGCGCTCATCGTGGTCCTGGGTGTGATGAACGGGATGCAGGAGGAACTGCGCGACAAGATCCTGAGCTCCACCCCCCANGTCCTGGTCCTGGAGCATGGGGCGGCCCTTCGGATGTCGGACTGGCGTCCCCTCATGGACTCGGTCCAGGCCGTCCCTCAGGTTCGAGCCGTCGCGCCCTTCCTCCTGACGAAGGTCGCCGTACTCCGCTCCGAGGAGTACGCCCAGTCGGCCGACCTCTACGGCGTCTCCCTGGAGATGGACCCGGACGATGCGTCCACGGACATGGAGGCGGAGATCCTCCGGGGGGTTCACGAACTGGGCCCTACCGAGTCGGGATACCCCCCGGTCATCCTGGGCAGTCGACTGGCCGACAGGATCGGAGCGTTCCCCGGGGATACCCTGAGGGTGATCTCGCTGGAGAACATCCGTCCCAGTCCCTATGGCCACCTGATCCCCACGGTCCGGGCTTTCGAGGTGACCGGGACCTTCACGACGGGGATGTACGAGTACGATGTGGGAAATCTCTACGCGCCGCTGGCGGATGTGCAGGGGCTGCTGGGGATCGCGGGCACGGACCAGGTGTCGGGCCTCAGCGTTCGCATCACCGACCCGTGGGAGGCCACTGCGGTGGGTCGGACCATCCGGGACCGGCTCGGGTTCCCCTACTGGACCCAGACCTGGATCGATACGAACCAGTCCCTGTTCGCGGCACTTCAACTCGAGAAGCTCGCCCTGGGCGTCATCCTCTTTCTCATCGTCATCGTGGCGGCCTTCAACATCGTGAGTACGCTCGTGATGGTGGTGGTGGATCGGACGTCGGAGATCGGAATCCTCAAGTCCATGGGGATGAGCGACGGGCAGGTCCTTCGCATCTTCGTTCTTCAGGGGATGGCCATCGGGGTCCTGGGCACCTTCCTCGGAACGACGCTGGGGCTATTCCTCTCCTGGATCCTCCACACCTTCGAGATCATTCAGATTCCGCCCGACGTCTACTTCATCGAGCGACTCCCCGTGTCGGTGAACCCGACCGACGTGTTGCTCATCATCGGTGGAAGCCTGATCATCGCCCTCCTGGCGACGATCTATCCGGCCCTCCAGGCGTCCCGCCTCCAGCCGGTGGAGGCGATCAAGCATGACTGAGGCCAGAAGCCCGAAGCTGCACACCGAGCGGGAAGGAACCGGAGGCACTCCCCGTCCCGTGGAGGCCCTTGCCCTGAGCCGGTCCTACACGCTGGGCGACGGGAGTGAACTCGCCATACTCCAGGGGGTAGACCTGGCCATTGAGAGCGGAGAGGCGGTGGCCATCGTCGGCGCCAGCGGATCCGGGAAATCGACGCTCCTTCACCTCCTGGGGGCTCTGGACCAACCCACCTCCGGAGAGATTCGGGTCGGAGGCCGAAGCCTGACCGGACGGTCGAGCCAGGAGCTGGCCCGGCTTCGGAACCGGTTCGTGGGATTCGTTTTCCAGTTCCACCACCTCCTCAGGGAATTCACCTCCGTCGAGAACGTGATGCTCCCCGGCCTGATCGACGGCCGACCTCGTGGAGAGATGAGAGAGAGGGCCAGGGAACTTCTGGAGGCCGTGGGGTTGGGAGAGCGGCTCGAGCATCGGCCGGGGCAGCTCTCCGGAGGGGAGCAGCAGAGGGTCGCGGTGGCTCGGGCCCTGGCCAATGACCCGGTGGTGCTCCTGGCCGACGAGCCTTCCGGGAACCTGGACACCCGGACGAGCGAGGCGCTCCACGACCTCCTCTTCCAGATCCGAGAGCAACGCAATCTCTCCCTCGTACTCGTGACCCATAATCGGGAACTCGCGTCCCGGGCCGATCGAACTCTCCTCCTTCGGGAGGGTTCACTCGAGCCCACCGAGATCTCACGGGAGGACACATGGTCTGCGACAACTGCGGATCGGGAAACGCCGTGATCCACCTCACCCAGATCGTAGAGAACGAGATGAAAACGCTGCATCTCTGCGAGAAGTGCGGAGCCGAAAAGGGGGTCGAAGGGTCGACGGTCCCGGAGTCGTTCCCTCTCACGGACTTTCTCGCCCAGATGGGGAAGCAGAAGGGGGGCTCCTCCGGCACCGGACCCAGCGACGCCTGTGCGTTCTGCGGGCTCACCTTCAAGGAGTTCCGGGAGGTCGGACGTCTGGGGTGTCCGCACTGCTGGACCGCCTTCGAGGGTCACCTCCGCGGACTCGTTCGACGGATCCACGGGAGCACCCAGCATGTCGGGAAGATCTATCTTTCTCCCGATCCCTCCGTCTCCGAACGTGAGAAGAAGCTGGAGGGACTGCGCCGGCGGCTTCGCCGGGCCGTGGAACTCGAGGACTTCGAACGCGCCGCGGATCTGAGAGATGAGATCCGGTCGCTGGAGCCCTCGTCATGACGGGTGACGAATCCACCGACCCCACTCTACCCGACCCCGAAGATCCTGGACTCGGGTGGCTCGACGCGTCGGGAGAACATGCCGACATNGTGCTCTCCACCCGGGTCCGGCTCGCCCGGAACCTCCAGGGGCATCCCTTCGGTCCCCGGGCAGGAGAAGGAGACCGGGTCGCGAACCTCCAGGGGCATCCCTTCGGTCCCCGGGCAGGAGAAGGAGACCGGGTCGCGGTGCTGGACCGGGTGCGAAGCGTGCTTCCCCGCATCCCCTCGCTGGTCCACTCCGACATCACCGAACTGGGCAGTGAGAGCCCGCGAACCCGTCGGCTCCTCCTGGAACGCCGTCTGGCCTCCCGGGAACTCGTGGGTGAACATGGGAAGACTCCGGGAAAGGGCTCCGCGCTCATCGTGGGAGTCCGGCGGCCCGTGTCGGTCATGGTCAACGAAGAGGACCACCTCCGTCTCCAGACCCTCTTCTCAGGACTCCGGGTGCACGAAGCATGGCACATCCTCGACACCCTGGACGAGGAGTTGGGACATCAGGTGCCGTACGCCTTCCATCCCGAGTTCGGGTTTCTGACCAGTTGCCCCACCAACGTGGGGTCCGGACTGAGGGCCTCTGTCCTCCTGCATCTGCCGGCCCTGGTCCTGACGAAGGAGATCGGGAAGGTCCTGCAGGGACTCACCCAGGTAGGCCTGACCTTCAGGGGTCTCTACGGTGAGGGCTCGGAGGTCGTCGGGAATTTCTTCCAGCTTTCGAACCAGACGACGCTGGGGAAGAGTGAGGAGGAGCTGGTCGACCACCTGGACCGCATCGTCCGGCAGGTCATCGAGTACGAAACGCGAGCCCGCAAGGTGCTCCTGCGAGACGCGGCTTCAGTGACGGAAGACAAGATCTGGAGGGCGTACGGTTTACTTCGGTACGCCCGCTCCCTATCGTTCGAAGAATTGATGAATCTGTTGAGCGGGGTGCGCCTGGGAGCATCGCTGAAACTACTTTCAGGACTCCGTGTATACCCCCTCAACAAGATCATGATATTCACCCAGTCGGCGCATCTGGAGGAAGCTGCCGGCCGGGAACTCTCACCCAGCGAAAGCGATGCCCACAGGGCAGCGTACGTGCGGCGGATCCTCGCCTCCGAAGGCGCGGTTTCTCCCGATGAGAGTGGTTCCGATGGACCGTCCTCCTCCGAACCGTCCGGCTGACGTCCGGCCCATGCCCCTCCGAGGGACTCGATGAATTACAACTTTACAGACCGCGTTCGAAAGGTCCTGGCCATGGCTCGGGATGAAGCCATCCGACTCCAGCACGACTACGTGGGGACGGAGCATATTCTTCTCGGACTCATCCGAGAGGGTGAAGGCGTGGCAGCCGCTGTACTCACGAATCTGAGCGCCGATCTGGACCAGATCCACGAGCGGATCGAGGAATCGGTGAAGCCCGGAAAGGCCACCATCGCTCTCGGCGAACTCCCCTACACGTCCCGGGCGAAGAAGGTGTTGGAATTCGCCATGGCCGAGGCAAGGGAGTTGAACCACTCGTACGTGGGCACGGAGCACCTGCTTCTTGGCCTGCTCCGAGAGGAGAAGGGCATCGCGGCTCAGGTCCTCAACTCCCTCGGAATCTCCCTGGAGGAGGCCAGAGCCGAGACGCTCAAGGTCCTGGGTTCCGACATGGGGCCCTCCGAACCCGCGGGGATCGCCGGAAGCTCGTCGTCCTCATCCTCCGGAAGTTCTCAGGGCGGAAAGGGCGACAAGAAGTCGAAAACTCCTGCGCTGGATCACTTCTGCCGGGACCTCACGGAGCTGGCCACCCAGGGGAAGCTGGATCCGACGATCGGCCGTCAGGACGAGATCGATCGAGTCGTGGAGATCCTCTGCCGTCGCAAGAAGAACAATCCGGTCCTCATCGGAGAGCCCGGTGTAGGAAAGACGGCGATCGTGGAAGGCCTGGCCCAGCTCATCTCGAAGGACGAGGTGACCGAGGCCCTCAAGGGCCATCGGGTCCTGGCCCTGGATATGGCCGCGGTCATCGCGGGCACGAAGTATCGCGGTCAGTTCGAGGAGCGCCTCAAGGCCGTGATGAACGAGATCTCCCAGAACAAGAACGTGGTGCTTTTCATCGACGAGCTCCACACGTTGGTGGGGGCCGGAGCCGCCGAGGGGGCCATCGACGCCTCCAATATGCTGAAGCCGGCCCTGGCCCGAGGCGAGCTCCAGTGCATCGGGGCTTCGACCCTGAACGAATATCGGAAGTACATCGAGAAGGACGGCGCCCTGGAGCGGCGCTTCCAGCCCGTGATCGTGGACCCGCCGGCCGTGGACGAGACCGTCGAGATCCTGAAGGGCCTTCGGGGGCACTACGAGGACCATCACAAGATCGTGATCCCGGACGACACCCTGGATGCGGCGTCCCGCCTCTCGGATCGCTACATCACCGACCGGTTCCTTCCCGACAAGGCCATCGACGTGATCGATGAGGCCGGAGCCCGGGCGCGGATCGCCTCCCAGGTTCCGCCCCCGGACATGGAAGAGCTCAAGGAGGAGCTCGCCGCCATTGGGACTCGCAAAGAAGACGCCATCCGCGATCAGGACTTCGAGCGTGCGGCCGAACTCCGTGACCAGGAGCGCGAGGTCCAGAATCGGATCCGGGACCGCCAGGCCGAGTGGGAGGAGGAGCGAAAGCAGAACCGTCCCCAGATCGAGCCCGAGGATGTGGCGTTCATCGTGAGTCGCTGGACGGGGATTCCCGTGACCCGGCTCCGCCAGGCCGAAACCGACCGGCTCGTCAACATGGAGGATGAGCTCCACAAGCGGGTCGTGGGCCAGGACGACGCCATCGAGGCGATCTCCCGGGCCATCCGCCGCAGCCGTGCGGGTCTCAAGGATCCCCGGCGACCCATCGGTTCGTTCATCTTCTCCGGACCCACCGGGGTAGGGAAGACCGAGCTGGCACGTGCCCTCGCCGAGTTCCTCTTCGCCGATCGGGACGCCCTCGTTCGCGTGGACATGAGCGAATACATGGAGAAGTTCTCCGTATCTCGACTCATCGGAGCGCCTCCTGGATACGTGGGGTACGAGGACTCCGGGACGCTCACCAAGGCAGTGCGGCGCCGGCCCTATTCCGTCGTCCTGCTCGACGAGATCGAGAAGGCCCATCCGGACGTGTTCAACATCCTCCTCCAGGTGCTGGACGAAGGACACCTGACCGACAACTACGGGCGGGTCATCGACTTCAAGAACACCGTCCTGATCATGACCTCGAATCTGGGCGCCCGGGACATCACCAAGGGGGGCGGCCTCGGATTTCACACCTCCGATCCCCAGTCCAGCTACGAGGTGATGAAGACGAAGGTGCGCGAGGAGATCGAACGAGCCTTCAACCCCGAGTTTCTCAACCGGGTGGACGACACCATCGTCTTCCACCCCCTGAGCAGGGAAGAGATTGGAGAGATCGTCCACATTCTCCTGAAGGACGTTCGCGCCCGACTCGAGGATGAGGAGTTGACCCTGAAGGTTTCCGACGCAGCCACCGAATTCCTGGTGGATCGTGGGTATGACAAGAAGTTTGGAGCCCGGCCACTTCGCCGCGCCATCCAGCGCTACCTGGAGGATCCTCTCTCAGAGAAGATCCTGGTGGCTGAGTTTGGGGCAGGTGCGGAGATCGAGGTGGATGTCGATCCTGATGGAGAGCGTCTCACCCTTCGAGAGGCCTCCGCTACCAAGACTTGAGGCATGACGTTCTCTTCCATTCTCCGGTCGCTCCAGCTTCGGGCCGCCCCTCTGGCCCTGGCTGGAGCGACTGCGTTTTTCGTCCCCACCTTCCTTGCGGGACAGGTCCCCGAGACCCCACAGGACCTTCCGGCTCAAGAGCTGGGGGCCGGGGCCGTCGTGGACTCCATCCATGTCGAGGGGAACCGGTGGGTCGAATCCAACCTGATCGTCGGAACCACCGGGCTCCAGGTCGGCAGTGCGATCACCTTCATCGACATCCAGGAGGCGGAACGACGCCTGTGGGCCACGGGACGATTCCGTGATATCCAGGTCTTCGCCCGTGGGGGCATCGACGATGACGATCCTGTCATCCTGACCTTCCGGGTGGAGGAGAATCCGGTGGTGAGCCGGATCCGCTTCGAAGGTCTGAGGAGCCTCAACGAGCGTGACGTGCGGGATGAATCAGGGATCCGGACCGGTGAACCGTACTCGCCTCAGCGGGCCGTCCAGGCCATCGCGTACATCCGTGAGGGCCTGGCGGAGAAGGGGATCCCTTTCGCCAACATCGAGGAGCGGCAGGATCCCATCGAAGGAGTGGATGGCGAGGTGGAGCTCGTGTTCTCTGTGGACGAGGGGACGAGGGTCGTCGTCTCGCAGGTGGAATTCCAGGGGAACGAAGTCTTCTCCAATTCGGACCTTCGTTCCGTCCTCTCGACCCGCCAGGAGGGATTCTGGTGGTTCCGCTCCGGCGCGTACCGGGAGGAGACCCTGGAGGAAGACCTCCGGGATCGCCTCCCCCGATTCTACGCCGCCAACGGCTACCTGGACTTCCAGGTCCTGGGAGACACGCTCATCATCGACCAGCGGACGGGGAAATCCCGGCTGGAGGTCATGGTCGATGAGGGTCCCCAGTACCGGATCGCCGACTTCAACGTGGCCGGAAATCGCCGCTTCCCGGCCGAGGAACTGGAGCGCTACTACTCCCAGGAACAGGGGGGGCTGCTGCGCACCTTGGGCCTCTCCCGGGACCGGAGTGGGGACGACGCCGTCTTCGATCGCACCGCCTTCCAGGAAGCTACGGAGCAGGTGGAGCAACTCTACAGGAATCAGGGCTACCTCTACGCCCGAGTCGAGCCCGTGATCGACCGTATCCCCGCGGCCGAGGGAGAGGAGTACCCCAGGGTGAACCTCACCTGGCAGGTCCAGGAAGGTCAGCCGGCCTACATCCGCCGGGTCAACATCAGGGGGAACACCTTCACCCACGACCGGGTGATCCGTGAACAGATCGCGCTGCTGCCAGGGGATCTCTACTCCGAGGAGCGCGTTCTCCGGAGCTACCAGTCCATCTCCGGACTGGGGTTCTTCGAGACGCCTCTCCCGTTCCCCGATATCCAGCCCGACCCCGAGACCGGTGATGTCGACATCACCTTCCAGGTCGAGGAGCAGCAGACCGGGTCCATCAACTTCGGCACCTCCATGGGTGGAGTCACCGGAGTCGCCGGCTTCCTGGGGTACGAGCAGCCCAATCTCTTCGGACAGGCCAAATCCGGGAGTCTGCGCTGGGACTTCGGACGCTTCCAGAACAACTTCCAGCTCCAGTATACCGATCCCTCGCTCTGGCAGAGCCGGGTGAGCGGCTCCGTCTCGCTCTTCCGTGCCCGGGACCGCTTCTTCAGCTTCGCCACCGGTGAGCAGGTTCGGACCGGAGGACTGACACGCTTCGGGGTACCCGTGCCGGGCTCCATGTATTCCCGTGTGTTCCTGGGGTACAGCCTGTCTCGGACCGACTACCGGCTCCGGGAAGGAGCCGAGGACACCTCCCTCTTTGGACGGCCTCCCGGAACCCAGAGTTCGCTGAGCCTGGGGGTCACCCGCCGGACGAAGGACCACCCGATCTTCCCCACCGTCGGTTCGCTCCTCTCCTTCGACAACACCCTGAGTGGGGGCGTCCTGGGTGGCGATGGAGACTTCACCAAGCACGAACTGAGAGGTGAGTGGTGGGTGCCCGTCGGCCGGATCGGGGGGGAACAGCCCGGATCGCGCCCGGTCATCTTCACCCTCGGGCTCCGAGCCGAGGGTGGAGCCATCTTCGGT
>SL_3KL_010_SEDDRAFT_10006081_pt1 | contig 10808 bp, 4 predicted proteins | sample SodLakKL_010_SED_2_FD_10381 | JGI IMG/M metagenome (IMG submission 10381)
CCTATTTGAATGGCACCCCAATCGGTCAGCCACGGACGGAACAGCTCGAGTGGCAAGACGAATACTTATATGTCCTTTCCGGCATAAAAGAGGGAAAATTAGCCAGCCTTATACCTAAGGTCTTAAACAAGGTATTCGATAGAACAGAGATTAAGGATGCGATCTACTACGCGATAGATCGTCCTGAGAGCAAAATCATTGATTATATGGAGCAAAACTTTGATTTGGAGAATCCTGAAAATATTCCCCAGATACCACATAAAGATCCTGACAAACCCGAAGATCCTGACAAACCCGAAGATCCTGACAGACCCGAAGATCCTGACAGACCCGAAGATCCTGACAGACCCGAAGATCCTGACAGACCCGAAGACCCTGACAGACCCGAAGACCCTGACAGACCCGAAGATCCTGACAAACCTGAAAAACCAAAATCAGATTCTCAAGTCAAGCAAATGCTGGCAGTTTTTGCAGAAAGACTGGGTTTTAATAAGAGTGAGGAGGATAGTCTATTCGAGTCACCCGATGGTAGCGTATTCAAAAGAATTTTTGGCGAGTTATTTCCCTGGCAGTTAATTACAGCCAAGGGAGATTCGCTATATATATTGCCTATAGCCCATGGTATTAAAGACAAATCGATTCACATAAATGCGCAAAGATGGTATGCCATTAAAGATTATCCAGAAAACTATGCCCTACTCATGAAAAGTGAACATGGCTTGCCTGTTCTGATAACGGGAAATGAAATTTTGAAACTAATTGATGCAAAAAGGATTAGCGTTGTCATTTCCGCCTTTGATATCCATTACAGGGAGTAAATGTTCATCAGAAGTTCTATTTTGACAAAGTCACAAAATAGAAAGTAACTCGGTCATCGATTTATCGATGGTTAAAAACTCAGAATCACAAACTACAGCAAGAATTACCCCAAAGCATGAAACAACGCAAAAAACTCATAGAAGTCGCCCTGCCCCTAGAGGCCATCAACATTGCCTCAGCAAGAGAAAAATCTATTCGTCACGGTCATCCCAGCACATTGCACCTCTGGTGGGCACGGCGCCCACTGGCAGCAGCAAGGGCAGTCATCTTCGCACAAATGGTCGACGACCCTTCCGATTGTCCGGAATTGTTTCCAACAGATGAAGAGCAGGAGAGGGAGCGCCAACGATTATTTAAGATCATTGAAGAACTGGTCAAGTGGGAGAATACCAACAATGAAAAAGTGCTTCAAATCGCTCGGGATGAAATCTGGAAATCATGGCGCAGAGCTTGCGAGGACAATGACGATCATCCCCGTGCAGCGGAGTTATTCAACCCAGAAAAACTGCCAGCGTTTCACGATCCATTCGCGGGTGGTGGTGCTTTGCCATTGGAAGCGCAGCGCCTTGGCTTAGAAGCATGGGCCAGTGATCTGAACCCGGTTGCGGTGATGATCAACAAAGCTATGATTGAGATACCTCCTCGATTTGCCGGTATGGAGCCTGTTAATCCCGAATGGCAGAATAAGACGGAATCGGAAAAACTCGGGAAAACTTGGAAAGGTGCGCAGGGTTTGGCTGAAGATGTGAGATATTATGGTGAATGGATGCGAAAGGAGGCTGAAAAGCGTATTGGGCATTTATATCCCAAAGTTAAAATTACGCAGGAAATGGTGGATGAGCGTCCGGATTTAAAACAATATCTCGGAGAGTCGCTTGCGGTCATTGCCTGGATTTGGGCTCGTACGGTAAAGAGTCCGAATCCAGCTTATGCTGATGTTGATGTTCCTCTTGCAACCACGTTTATGCTATCGGCCAAGAAAGGCAAGGAGGCCTATGTTGAGCCGGTGATTGAAAATGGTGATTATCGGTTCATAGTGAAAGTAGGTAAGCCGACAGATATAGAGCACGTGAAGAAGGGAACAAAACTATCACGAGGTGCTAACTTTCAATGCCTCATGTCCGGTGCACCATTAGCGGGTGAATACATTAAAGCAGAAGGTAAGAGTAGGCGTTTGGGTGCTCGGTTAATGGCAATCGTAGCTGAGGGCAAGCGTGGTCGTATATATATATCACCTACCATCGAGCAAGAAAAAGCAGCATTCGATGCAGACCCTAGTTGGATACCGGAAAACGAATTAATAGGTAAATGTAGAGACCAGCTACCGCTATATGGTATGACTAACTTTGCAGACATTTTTTCTTCACGCCAATTGGTAGCCTTGACTACTTTCTCTGATCTAATTAGCAAAGTGCGTGAACAAGTAAGCCGTAATGCAAGAGACTCTGGCCTGCCTAACGATTCGAAAACTTTTTGTGATGACGGAGTTGGTACCAAAGCCTATGCCGATGCTGTTGGAGTCTATTTGGCGTTTGCTGTCGACTATGCATCAAATTACTGGTCGGTAATTGCAACACCCGCAGATGGATTCATTCGAGGTACGTTCTCACGCCAAGCCCTTCCTATGACTTGGGACTATGCAGAAGCACCACCATTCGGCAATACTAGTGGCAACTGGCTTGGTGGAATTAATTGGATATCGAAGGCCTTAATGGCGCTTCCCAACGCCAGTTCGGGATCCGCTTCTCAGGCAGATGCAGCAGCGCAAAGCATTTCAAAAGATAAGCTGATTTCGACTGATCCTCCCTACTACGACAACATCGCCTACGCCGATTTATCGGACTTCTTTTACGTATGGCTAAGGCGTTCGATGCGGCATATCTTTCCCAAACTGTTCGCAACCCTTGCTGTGCCCAAGACTGAAGAATTGGTGGCAACTGCCTATCGACATGGTAGCAAACAGAAGGCCGAGAGTTTCTTCCTCGATGGTATGACTCAGGCTATGTACCACCTCGCGAATCAGGCGCATCCTGCATATCCTGTCACAATTTACTATGCCTTCAAACAATCGGAGAGTGACAAAGATATGGGGACTACAAGTACTGGCTGGGACACATTTCTAGCTGCAATTATCAAAGCAGGCTTTGCCATCAGCGGGACCTGGCCAATGCGTACAGAACGTGGTGCGCGCTCGATTGGGATCGGAACTAATGCCCTCGCTTCAAGTATCATTCTTGTTTGTCGTAAACGTATACTGGAGGTGCCAACTGTTACACGCCGCGAGTTCGTTGCTGCTCTTAAGTACGAGTTGCCGATAGCGCTACGTCATTTGCAGGAAGGAAATGTTGCTCCTGTTGACTTAGCTCAGGCGGCAATTGGACCGGGAATGGCTGTCTACACTCGCTATGCAAAGGTGCTTGATGCCGATGGAAATCAAGTACCGGTACGTGAAGCTCTTATACTCATCAACCAAGTACTTGATGAGACATTGGCAGAACAAGAAGGTGAATTCGATTCCGATACGCGCTGGGCTGTGTCCTGGTTCGAACAATCCGGATTTAGCCAAGGGGCATACGGTGTTGCCGAAGTTTTGGCTCGTGCTAAGAACACCAGCGTGGCAGGTATGGTCCAGGCCGGTATTCTCTCGTCATCGAAAGGAAAGGTAAAACTGCTCAAACCGGAGGAGCTTCCAAAATTATGGGATCCGGAAAAGGAATCTCGCCTGACAACGTGGGAAATGGTACATCACTTAATTCGGATCAATCAGCAACAAGGTGAATCGGCTGCTGCAACTGTTATTGAAAAACTGGGCTCGAAAGCTGATCTTGCACGTGATCTTGCGTATCGTCTTTACAGTATTTGTGAACGAAAAAAACATGCTTCCGGAGCTATCTGGTACAACGGCCTGGTCCAAAGCTGGACGGAATTGACCCGCCTTGCCCAGGATATGCAAACGCAATCCCGAGCCGGATCACAATCGAGTTTATTTGAAGAGGAAAATTAAGTTATGGCTATTACAAATCATCAACGTGTCGGACAAGCATTAAATCTGTTGAAAGATGGACTGGCTCCATTCGTGGATCGTGAAGTGATGTCTGCAGCAAAAGAAGGCCTGGTTCCAAAGGATATCTTGCATAGATATGCAGAGGATCCAAATCTGGCGGATAAAACCATTAAGGAATGGGATGTTGCTCCGCTTATGAGACTTATGAACGAGTCGTGGAACACGGTATTCAAGAAGACGCTGGGATATGCGGAGAGGTCCATTTTAAGTGAACTTCGCGACTGGCGCAACAAATGGGCGCACCAGGCGACTATCACCAGCGATGATGCGGATCGGGTCCTGGACTCAGTATTTCGTTTTTTGAATGCCATTGATGCGCCAAAAGAAGCCGCTGAAGCACAGCGAATGAAACAAGAGCTCCGTCGACTGATCTATGAGGAGCAAGTAAGGGGAGAGAAACGGAAATCCTCGAAAAGTCTGATTGAAGGTGCCGCGACCGGTACACTAAAACCATGGCGGGAAGTGATCACTCCGCATCCGGATGTGGCCAGTGGGCGATATCAGCAGGCGGAGTTTGCCGCTGATTTGTGGCAGGTTCATCTTGGCGAGGGAACGGATGAGTATCGTAAGCCCAAAGAGTTTTTCCGAAGAACTTTTCTCACCGAAAGTTTGAAAAAACTGCTGATTGGTGCGGTGAGTCGTTTGACTGGTGAGGGTGGTGATCCAATCGTCCAGCTTCAGACGAATTTCGGTGGTGGTAAAACCCACTCCATGCTTGCCTTGTATCATTTGTTCTCAGGCACTAGTGCATCTGAGTTACAGGGAGTAGAAGAAGTGTTGGCTGAGGCCGGAGTTGAGGCGCTTCCAAAAGTGCGAAGGTTGGTGCTTGTAGGGAATAAGATCTCGCCGGGCAATCCCTCAGTGAAACCGGATGGCACCGAGGTAAAAACCCTTTGGGGTGAGATGGCCTATCAGATAGGGGGCAAAGAGGCTTATGACAAGATCCGAGCTGACGATGAAAAGGCCACGAGTCCAGGCGACAAATTGCGTGAATTGTTTAATGAATATGGGCCGTGCCTTATTCTGATCGATGAGTGGGTGGCCTATGCCAGGCAGCTGCATGACCAAAGTGATCTGCCAGGCGGAAGCTTTGAGACGCAGTTTTCGTTTGCACAGGTGCTAACCGAGTCTGCAAAACTTGCGAAAAACTGCTTGTTGGTGATTTCTTTGCCTGCATCCGACACGACAGGCTCCTCACACGCGCAGGCTGACGATGTCGAGGTGGGTGGAGTTCGTGGAAGGGAGGCACTCGACCGGCTACGAAATGTGGTGGGACGAATTGAATCGTCCTGGCGTCCGGCTTCGGCCGAAGAAGGTTTTGAAATAGTGCGTCGACGGCTCTTCCAGACCATCCCCACAGAATCATTCAAGTACCGGGATGTTACGGCCAAAGCCTTTGCCGAGTTGTATCAAAATCAGCGGGCCGAGTTTCCGCCTGAGACCCTTGCCAGCGATTACGAAACCCGGATCAAGGCCGCCTACCCCATCCACCCGGAAATTTTTGATCGTTTGTACAATGATTGGTCGACGCTTGTCAAATTCCAGCGCACAAGAGGCGTGCTTCGGCTGATGTCGTCGGTGATTCACAGTCTTTGGGAGAAGGGTGACCGGAATCCAATCATTTTGCCGTCCACCGTACCGATTGACGATGCCAGGGTTCAGTTTGAGCTCACACGGTACTTGTCCGACCAGTGGCCTCCCATTATCGAGCGGGATGTTGACGGGCCCAATTCCACTCCCATGAAAATTGATGCCGAGGTTTCGAATCTTGGTCAGCTTCATGCTACGCGAAGGGTGGCCAGGACGATTTATCTGGGTTCTGCACCGCTTACCGGTGGTGCTCATCGCGGTATTGAAGATCGCCGGGTGAAGCTGGGGTGTGTGATGCCGGGAGAATCGCCGGCTATATTTGGTGATGCATTCCGTCGACTTGCAGCAACGGCGACGTACTTGTATCAAGATGGCAGCCGGTTCTGGTATTCAACGCAGCCGACGGTCACCAAGATGGCGGAGGATAGGGCTGAGCAGCTTACAAGATCTCCGGATAAGGTGATGATGGAGCTCGAGCGTCTTCTTCGGGAGAATCTGCGTGTTCGTGGGGATTTTGAGGGTGTGCATTGTACGCCGGAATCCAGTGCGGATATCCCTGATGATCAGTCAGCCCGGTTGGTTGTGCTGAGTGCGGAGTATCCATACAGCAAAGACAAAGACAATGCGGCGGTAGTGGCTGCCAGGAATATTCTGGAGAGCCGTGGGAACTCTCCGCGCATTTTCCGGAATACATTGGTTTTTCTGGCTGCCGACAAAACAACGTGGCAGGATTTGGATGAGGCATTGAGGAAATGTATAGCGTGGGAGTCGATCCTCGATGAAAAAGAAGAGTTGAATTTGGATCCTCATCAGGTGCGTCAGGCGGAATCGCAGCGCAACGCGGCTGTCAGCACGGTTAATGTGCGCATCCCGGAGGTCTACAAATGGTTGCTTGTGCCAGTACAGGATTCGCCACAAACGGATATGGAATGGTCGGCCATTCGGTTAACCGGATCGGAGTCCCTGGCGCAGAGAGCTTCGAAGCGTTTGAGCAGAGAAGATCTTTTGTTGACGGGGATGGGATCGACCATACTGCGTATGCATCTGGATCGAGTGCCGTTGTGGCGTGGAAATCATGTGTCCATTCGACAGCTCTTGGAAGACTTTGCCCGGTACACGTATTTGCCCAGAGTGGTTGATCCGAGTGTATTGATACATGCGATCCATGATGGGATTACGCTGCTTACCTGGGAGAAAGATACTTTTGCATATGCAGAGCAGTTTGATGAGGCAAGCGAGCGGTATCTTGGGCTTCGGGGTGGACAGTCGGTGCAGATTCATCGTGACAGCACGGCTTTGCTTGTGAAGTCTGAGGTTGCCAGGAAGCAGTTGGAGCAGGAGTTGCCGCCGGAAGGCGAGAGGCCAGGGGTTCCTGGTCCTGGTGCGGATGGCGATGTTGGCCCTGGTGGCGGTGAGGGGCCAGGCGGCCGAATTTGTGATCCAGGTCCTGGGCTGACTGATGCAGCGAAAAAGCTTCCGAAGAGGTTTTATGGTACGGTATCACTTGATGCAAGCAGGGCCGGCAGAGATGCGAGCCGGATTGCGGAAGAAGTTATCAGCCACTTGGCCGGTCAGGTGGGGTCGGATGTCAAGGTGACGCTTGAAATAGAGGCGAATTTGCCGGATGGCGCCAATGAGCAGTTGGTTCGGATCGTAATGGAAAACGGGCGTACGTTGAGGTTTACTTCGCTTGGGTTTGAGGAGGAGTAGGTTCGTTGGATAAGTTTATTGGCGTTCGTTATCTAAGAAAGTTTAGAACTGAATTACAATTGGATTACCTATCGTTGGTACGAGAATAACGTGTATAATGTACGCGCTTTTTGGGTTTCACGAATCTTTTGTTTATGTGCTCTATAGCAGTTTTTAAGTGCTTAAGTTCTTCAAGATCAAATCGTTGATGGTTTTGGAATTCAAGAAGGTACTTCTTTTTCAATTCATCCTTAGCCTTTCGTCTTTCTTTGTTATTTTGTGAGCCGAGTTGCATAACCAGATCAGTCTCGCGTCCGTTGACAGAAGATAAAACTTTTGCTGGCAAGAGTCCTTCTATTGCATCTTTGCCTGATTGATTCAATCCAAGAGGAAGATGATTTGTTTTTTCTTTGAGAGACAATCTGTTTAGTGCAGCTGAGACCTCGTGTTTACAATCGAGGTCATAGGTAATGAAGACATTATCAAATTTGCTTAAAACGAATTGTACTAGGAGGGTGTTTTTTAGTGTGTCTTTACCGCCATATGGAACGACCTCGATTTCTTCGTGCAATCTTTGAATACCTATATTATTCTTTTGAAGATATTCAAAATACTGTTGGTCTATTTGTCCCTCAACAAGGAGTACTTTGGATTCATGAGACGAAAATAATGGTCGCCAACTAGAAAACTCGCTTGGAGGTATTCCTAGATGCTCGGCGAACGGGGCCATCCAACTCTCTCCCGCAGTGTCTACTAGTTCAGTATTCAATGGCTTCCCTCTCTTACTCGCTCTGCATAGAAGAAGATTAGACCCTGGATCCTCCTGATTAAGCATGTATGGGCTATGGGTTGTTACGATGATTTGTATCCCATGGTCACTAGCGAGTGAACGAAGCACGTTTCCGAACTCTGATTGTGCTGATGGGTGCAAGAAGCTCTCTGGTTCTTCAACAACCACAATTGGGGTGATCTTATTTTCCGGACTTTCTGTGGTTTTGATTCGATTAGCCTGAAGTACGGCCATAAGGATGTGCGTTCTGTTTTGAGTTCCGCTTCCCCAATCGTTTAGAGGTACTTCAACGGTCTTATCTTTTAAATTAATGCCGAAAGGCATGTGCCTGGTAGCGAATCCATCAAGTGGTGAGAACTCTACATCGTATTTCTCCGAAAGTCGACCAAGAATTGTGTTCAGTTCCTCTCTGTTTTGTTTCGCAAGTCGTTTCAACTTTCTTTCAGTCTGTTTGGCGGCCTCGTCGAGTTGTTTTTTTTCGTCTTCAGAAAGAATAACCTCGTATAGAGAGCGATGTCTTCCTCTTCCACCATAATAGATTTCTTCATGACCTATAGTGGAATTGTAAAGAAACATCAAGTCGGCTTCGTTTATTTTTGCTGCAATCTCGGCTGATGTCTGAGAGTCCGCTTTAATATCGTTCACATAAACCTGGACAGTCGTATCAGTTGAAGTGGCCTTGTAGTTCAGAGTCACGCAGGATGGATCTTGAGTGACTTCTCTATTGAGAAGTTTTGCGATAAATGTAAGAAGTGCGGGATCATCGGACTGGCTTATTTCCAAACGATATGAGATTGTGATAGGATCGTTTCCTTTTGACCACTGAGTCCTGTCATCCTCGTAGGCAAGTGTATAGCGTTCTCTTCTCCATGGTGCCGGTCCTCCTCGTCTGAAAAGGGCTAGTAGCAGTCGAATAATGCAGGATTTTCCGGCATTGTTTCGACCAGAGATTGTACAATAGCTAGCGCTGAAGGGAAGAGTAATATCCTCAAGAGTTCGGTAATTCTTTGCAGTGACAGAAATAATTTTCATTCTTTTTCCTTTTCGTATTTTAAATCATTTTAGTTTATAAAAACATCAAATTATAATGAAGTACATGTATGAAAAACATTATTATGTTCATACAGGAATCTTAACATACCTTCACTGATAATGTCAATTCTCTCTGACCCAGTTACTCCGATTTTATGAAACGCAGAAGTCTCAATAGAGTTAGATAACTCAATTTGTCCTTTATTATCAAAAGTGATGAGGTGTTTATCGAACAATGCATCGTAGGCAGGCGAAAGAAGAATTCCATTTTCGACATCAAGGCGTTCTTCATCAGTAGCATCTCTCCATGGTACAATGTGCGATGCAATTAAAATGCGCATATCGTCGAAGTTTGTTACCGCGCATTTGTACTCCCATCGATGCAAAATGCTTTTACGATAAGCTCCTTGGCCTACTCTTGTGTTGACAAGGCCACTTCGTTCGGTGATATTTGGTCTTAAATAGTCGTATATGACTGGCTGATCATCATCGACAGGGATCCCGAAATCGGATTGTGCAATAGCCGATACGGACTTGCCGAGTTCTTCAACATTGATATTCAAACTTACACCTGCTCGTTTGAAGAAAAACTTAATCCCTACACGTAAATCTTGGTTTCTATCGTGAGTCTCAAAGTAATCACAGTCAACCAGAGTTAGCTCCGATACAAACTGTACATAACCTGTTTGAACATACTCAAACAGAAATACGCGTCTTCCATTTCGAATATGATCACGGAGGGCAAGGTTCCCCCGGGTAAAAGTCATATCACCTAATTGCCCTTCACCCGTGTAGCTAAAAACGTTTTTATTCTCCCACCGATCCTTATACCCATGCTGCTGTCCCCTGGTACCACTAAATATTAAAATCCATGGATATTGTACTGTTGGTGAGATCCCACTTTGCCGATTGCCGCCATACTGATCATGGAGTGAACTACGCTTGTAAACTTGATTAGGTATGAATGGAAGTTGTTCCATGAACCGATGAATATTTAAATCTCACTAATTGATGGAATGCAAAAAGTACTTCGCAAATATGGGGTATAGACGAGTGACCATTATGATCATTTTCAGCCTGAACTCTTTGTTGTGTTGTGCACGCGACATTTAGCCGCGCTGTGGTCATTACCGACTTTTCAAGGCTTCATTACAATAGCAACACCTCGATCGGCAGGTAGATCCATTTTTTAATTCGAAGTTGTTTCTAGAATATTACATTACTATATCATGCGCAAGGAAATATGACTCATGCCGGCGTTTTGTTACCTTGTTCTTTAAACGCAGCTCTATATGAGATGGTTGGGAATGGTTGGACAGCTTTTTCAGGATATTTAGTTTGATTTCAAGCTGCCGGAAGGTACCGTTTTACTGGTGGAACCTTCCCAATCTGGGAATGAGACCGCCTGGTATTATAAAAGGTTATGAACTCCGCGCAAAGCACAAATAGCTCATGTCCGTTTTCCGGAAGATGAAGATAGATTTTATCGTGTTTGATGGTTCGAAAAAAACGCTCTATGTAGGCATTATCGGTGGCCCGGCCTTTGCCGTCCATGGAGATTTTGACTGTTTTCAGGCTTTTGATGTATGTGATATACTCATCGCTGGTAAACTGGCTTCCCTGATCGGAATTGATGATTTCAGGAGCCCCATGATGACAAATGGCTTGCTTGAGGCAACCCACCACCCATTCGGCTTCCATGGTGTTGGAGGTGTCCCAACCCACGATATACCGGCTATGCACATCAATAATCCCCACCAGATACATAAACCCCCTGCGCAACGGAACATAGCTGATATCGATCTGCCAGACCTGATTGGCCCG
>SL_3KL_010_SEDDRAFT_10006082_pt1 | contig 10807 bp, 21 predicted proteins | sample SodLakKL_010_SED_2_FD_10381 | JGI IMG/M metagenome (IMG submission 10381)
TCTATAAGAAACCGACCGCGCATATAGAGATTGAGGTTGGGTAGCGGGAAAATGAGAGTTTATAAAGATTTAAGGAGACCAGATGGGACGTAAAGTTCACCCTACGGGATACAGGCTGGGCATAAACAAGGACTGGCAGTCCAGGTGGTTTAACCTGAAAGAGATGCCTAAATTTATAGCTCAGGACGAGCAGATAAGAAGGCTTCTGCGCAAGCGTATAGACGCGGCGGGTATCTCAAAGATAGAGATAGAGAGAATGGGAGAGATGCTCAGGGTTACCATACATACGGATAAACCGGGTGTGATAATAGGAAAGGGCGGGGGAGAGGTAGAGAACCTAAAAAGCGAACTTGAGGACCTGACAGGGTTCCGGACAACGCTTAATATAGAGCAGGTGAAAAGGCCCCAGTCCGATGCCAGTCTTATAGCTGACGGGATAGCCCAGGCCCTTGAGAGAAAGGTAAGGTTCCGCAGTATTATGAAGAGGACGGTTTCTCGGACTATACAGGACGGGGCCGGAGGCGTGAAGATCGCTGTAAGCGGTCGTCTTAACGGGGCCGAGATCGCGCGTACGGAATGGATGAAGGAGGGGAGGATCCCCCTTCAGACCATAAGGGCGGATATAGATTACGGTTTTTCGGAAGCAAATACCACCTACGGGAATATCGGGGTCAAGGTATGGGTTTACCACGGCGAGTGCGCGGATAACTCAGGCGGGGATACTGAATAATGAGACCCAGGAAGGTAAAATTCCGCAAGAAGCATCGCGGGCGTCTAAAGGGCAGCGCCCAGCGGGGAAGCCGCGTGAATTTCGGCGAGTACGCTCTCAAGGCCGCCGAACCAGCTTGGGTAACCGAGAGGCAGATAGAGTCAGCCCGTGTGGCTATAACAAGGTATATGAAAAGAGGCGGTAAGGTCTGGATACGGATATTCCCGGATCATCCGGTAACCAAGCAGCCGGCCGAGACCAGGATGGGCAAGGGTAAGGGCGATGTTGAGTACTACGTTGCCAGGGTCCGTCCCGGCAGGATACTTTTTGAACTGGAGGGACTCATAGAGCCCGAGGCGAGGAAAGCTATGAAGAGGGCGGCTGCAAAGCTGCCCCTTAAGTGCCGGTTTGCCGTAAGGGGGCAGTACCAGTGAAGGCTAAAGATATAAGACAGAATTCAATTGAGGAGCTCAGGAGCTCGCTTAAGGATGCCAGGAAAAAGTATCTTGATATGAGGTTTCAGCATGCCGCGGGAACCCTTAAGACACCTCTTGAGTTAAGGAGAGTCCGCCGGGAGATAGCAAGGCTGCTGACCGTGATAAATGAGAAAGAAAAATGAACGATAAAAGTACTGAAAAAACAGGGGTAGATACCGCAACCAGGAAAAGACTTGAAGGGGTTGTTATAGGAGACCGGCAGTCCAAGACCCGTATAGTCAGTGTCACGCGGAGGGTTGTTCATCCCGTGTATTCAAAAGTAATAAATATACGGAAAAAATTCTATGCGCACGATGAGAAAGAAATCTCTTCAGAAGGGGATATCGTAACCATAGAGGAGTGCCGTCCGATGAGCAGGCTTAAGAGGTGGAGGGTGGTTGAGGTCAGAAAATGATACAGAAGGAGTCTCTTATAAATGCCGCCGACAATTCAGGGGCCCGCAAACTTCTCTGTATCAATGTTCCGGGAGGAACAGGGAAAAGGTACGCCAGAGTCGGAGATATAGTCGTATGCACGGTAAAGGACGCGCTGCCGCTTTCCGGGGTTACAAAGGGCGAGATAGTCAGAGCTGTAATAGTTCGCACAAAAGCCTCCATAAAGCGTTCCGACGGAACGGTTGTAAGGTTTGACGATAACGGGGCGGTACTGCTTGACACTAATAATCAGCCTCGGGGAACGAGGGTTTTCGGCCCTGTGGCTCTTGAGATAAGGGACAGAAACTTTACCAAGATTATTTCACTGGCGCCGGAGGTGGTATAGAAGTGTACAAGATAAAGAGAAACGATACGGTTATAGTCAGGACAGGACGCGACAAGGGGAAGAAGGGCGAGGTCAAGAAAATATACGCCTCCAGCGGACGGGCCCTGGTAGAGAAGGTTAACCTGGTCAAGAAACATGTGCGTCCCTCCCAGCAGTCCCCCGGCGGGGTTATGGAAAGGGAGGCTCCGATAAGGATATCAAACCTCCAGCTTGTATGCCCGAAGTGCGATAAGGCGATCCGGGTAAAGTTTGATTCCCTGGAGGACGGAGAGAAGGTCCGGGTATGCCGGAAGTGCGGGGAGATGATTCTTTAACTATGGCTAAACATATCAAGTGCCGTCTGTACAGGAAATACCTGGAGGAGGTTATACCGTTCCTTCATGAGAATACCGGTATAAAGAATACGCATGGGCTCCCGGAGATTGAGAAGGTCGTTGTAAATATGGGTTTGAAGAAGGCCAAGGACGACACTGCTGTTCTTGACGAGGCCGTCGGGCATCTTGCCGCGATAACGGGTCAGAAGCCGGTAATAACAAAATCAAAGAAGGCCATATCAAATTTCGGTTTGAAAAAAGGGACTCCCATAGGATGCATGGTTACCCTGAGAGGGGTTATGATGTACGAGTTCCTTGAGAGAGTTCTCAGGATAGTTCTCCCAAGGATAAGGGATTTCAGCGGTATAAAGAGGAGTTTCGACCGGTTCGGAAACCTGACAATAGGGATAAGGGACGAGTCGATATTCCCGGAGATAAACCCGGACTCTGTAAAGAATATAAAAGGTCTCGGGATAACAATAGTAACCAGCGGAAAGGACAGGGATACAGCCGAAAGGATGTTTGAACGGCTGGAGTTCCCTTTTGTCAGGTAAAGGAGCTTTTTAATGGCGAGGAAGGCACTTATAGAAAAACAGAAACGCAAGCCCAAGTACAGGGCCCGGAGGTACAACAGGTGCAACTTATGCAGCCGCCGTCACGGGTATATGAGAGATTTCGGGCTTTGCAGGATATGTTTCAGGAAGCTTGCGTCCGAAGGAAAGATACCGGGGGTTTCAAAATCATCATGGTAACCACAGATCCTATTACAGACCTTATAATACGGATAAAAAATGCTCTTGAGAGAAAGAAGGATTTTACGGATATACCTTCATCTAAACTTAAGGTTGAGATAGCAAGGGCTCTGAAGGAAGAAGGGTATATAGCAAATTACAATCTCATAGAGGACAACAAGCAGGGGATACTCAGGGTTTTCCTGAAATATACTTCGGACGGGTCAGTGATAAGAGATATGAAGAGGATATCCCGTCCCGGGAAGAGAGCTTATGTGAATTCAGGTTCTATCCCGAGGGTCATAGAGGGGCTTGGAAGGGCTCTCATATCAACTTCCAGGGGGGTTATGACTGATAAAGAGTGCCGGAAAAACCGCCTGGGCGGGGAAGTAATTCTTTACGTCTGGTAAGTTATGAGCAGAGTAGGAAAAAACCCGGTTCAGATACCAGAAGGCGTGGAGGTGAAGCTTGAAGGGCGTATCCTGAAGGCTTCCTCTTCGGGAAAAGAGCTTGAGTACGAGATCCCCGAAGGGATAAGCGTCTCAGTGGAAGACAAGCTTATTATTCTCAAAAGAGATAACGATACAAAACAGGGTCGTTCTCTTCAGGGGCTTTCCCGCTCTCTTATCAGCAATATGGTCACAGGGCTCAAGGACGGTTTTACCAGAAAGCTGGAGATGGTTGGCAGGGGGAAGCGGGCCAAGGTCCAGGGGAAAACACTTGTGCTTGAGATAGGTTTTTCCCACCCCGTGGAGTTTCCTCTTCCCGAAGGGATTGAGGCCAAAGTGGAAAGGAACATAATAGAGTTATCAGGTTATGATAAGCACGTCCTGGGCCAGACTGCAGCTAATATACGCAGAATACAGCCCCCTGAACCTTATAAAGGTTCAGGGATAAGGTATCAGGATGAGCATGTAAAGAAGAAAGCAGGCAAGGCCGCCATAGGCGGAGGGTTCACGGGTGCAGGAAAATGAGTCGTGTAAGAGGAACAAAGGATAGGCACCGTCTTGTAGTACAGCGGTCCAACAGGAATATATTCGCACAGGTGGTGGATGATTACAGTGGGATAACACTGACCGGGGCTTCTTCTCTTTCGGAGCCGGTAAAAAAGGGCAGTTTCAAGGCTCCGGCGGAGAGGTCGCGGGCCGTGGGAAAGCTGCTGGCAGAGCGGGCTTTGAAAAAGAAAGTTGGTAAAGTGGTCTTTGACCGGAAACATTACAAGTATCACGGGAATGTGAAAGAACTGGCAGACGGAGCCCGGGAAGGGGGACTGGAGTTTTGATGGAAAAAAAACCGGAAAACCAGGAGCCGAAAAAGGTAAAAATGCCTGAAAACCAGCCTGAAGTAACCGCGATAGAACCGCCCAGGGATGAGATAGTTGACAGGGTAGTAAACATAAACAGGGTGGCCAAGGTGGTTAAAGGCGGAAAGAGGTTCGGGTTTGCCTCCCTGGTAGTTGTCGGAAACGGAAACGGAAGAGTGGGAGCCGCAATAGGGAAGGCCAATGACGTGAGGGCTTCTATCGAAAAGGGTATTTCAAAGGCTAAGGATTCAATGGTAAGCGTTTCCCTCACGGATGATTTTACTATACCTCACTCTGTTGTAGGTAAATGCGGGGCCGCGGAGATACTCCTTAAACCTGCGGGGCCGGGAACGGGTGTGATATCCGGTGGTCCGGCCCGGGCCGTTCTGGAGACCGCCGGGGTTAAGAACATCCTGACGAAGTGTCTCCGTTCCAGGAACCCGATCAATGTGGTATACGCCACCATAAACGGGCTGAGCCGGATACGGACAAAACAGGATATAGCCCGTATGAGGGATATGGAGGAGGCGAAACTGTGAACCGTACGATTAAGCTTTCTGACCTTTCACCTGCTCCGGGATCAAGAAAAAACGGAAAAAGAAAAGGCAGGGGAGCTTCTTCGGGGGCGGGGCGTTCCTGCTGCCGCGGTACCGGAGGAAGCAACAAGAGAAGTGGGTACTCCAAGAGAGCTTTCTTTGAGGGTGGGCAGATGCCTCTTGCCAGGAGACTCCCAAAGCGGGGGTTCAGCAACGCCATGTTCAGGAAAGAGTATGATATAGTGAACCTTCGTCAGCTTCAGGATAAGTTTAAAAGCGGAGATAAAGTTACCCCGGAAAAACTCTCCCAGGCGGGTCTTACGGGGGGGAAACGCCCTGTCAAGGTGCTCGGTTCAGGTGAACTCAAAAAGAAGCTCACCGTAGAAGGGTGCGCATTTTCGGCTGCCGCGGCGGAGAAAATAAACTCGGCCGGGGGAAGCATAGCAGAATAAGAATATGCGGGGTGTAGACGGAATATTCAAGATCCAGGAGCTTAAGAAAAAGCTTCTCTTTACGCTGGGGGTTCTTGCGGTTTACAGGGTAGGCACGGCTATCCCCGTTCCCGGAATAGATGTGGTTGCTCTCAGAGCTTTCTTTGAGGCCCAGGCCGGGTCGCTCCTCGGGTTTCTTGATATGTTCAGCGGAGGCGCCCTTATGCGCCTCTCCATATTCGCGCTGGGGATAATGCCCTATATTAACGCCTCCATCATAATGAGTCTTCTCAGGACCACTATACCTTACCTGGAGAAACTTCAGAAAGAGGGTGAGGCGGGAAGAAAGAAGCTTACGCAGATAACCCGGTACTTCGGTGTGGCCATAGCCGTGGTCCAGGCTGTGGGGCTTACTTTCTGGATGCAGGCGATGGAGGCCGGCGGGATAAGGGTTGTGCAGGAACCTGGGTTCCGTTTCCAGGCCCTTACCGTGATAACCCTGACAGCCGGAGCGGTCTTTATTATGTGGCTGGGCGAACAGGTCACCGAACACGGTGTCGGAAACGGTATATCCCTGCTTATATTTGCCGGGATAGTCGCCAGGATGCCGGCGGGGATAAACAATGTCATCAGGATGATAAGGGTAGAGGAACTCTCTCTCTTCGCGGCGCTTTTCCTGCTGGGCATAATGCTGGCCATAACCGCCGGGGTTGTCTTTGTGGAACAGGGGCAGCGCAAGATACCGGTGCAGTACGCCAAGCGGGTCGTGGGCAGAAAAATGTACGGCGGCCAGACGTCTTATCTGCCCATAAAGGTTGACCAGTCCGGGGTTATAGCGGTGATATTCGCTATGGCCATACTGCTTGTCCCGATGCAGCTTTCGCAGTTTTTCCCGGATGCTGAGCTTTTCGTCACCTTTGAGAGGAACCTCAGGCCCGGGACCTGGGTGCACAGCCTGGTTTATTCCGCGCTGATAATATTTTTCTGTTTCTTTTATACCGCAATAACCTTCAACCCCAGGGATATTGCGGAAAATATGAAAAAATGGGGCGGGTTCATACCGGGGATAAGACCCGGGAAACCCACCGCGGATTTTATAGACAGGGTTCTGACCAGGGTTACGTTCGTAGGGGCCATTTTCGTTGTTGTTGTGGCTATTATGCCCTCGTATTTTGAGCGGCTTTTCCAGGCGCCGTTTTACTTCGGCGGGACCGCCCTTCTTATCGTGGTTGGGGTGGCCCTGGATACGATGGCGCAGCTTGAGTCTCACCTGATAATGAGACAGTATGAGGGTTTTATGAAGAAGGGGCGCCTTAAAGGGCGTTACTACAGGTAATGGGCAGGTACGTTATGCTGGGGATGCCCGGGGCGGGAAAGGGGACCCAGTCCCGGAAGCTCTCTCAGGAGATGGAAATTCCCCACATATCAACCGGTGATATGTTCCGCGAAGCCGTAAAGAGCGGCAGCCCGCTGGGAATCCGCGCCCGGGAAATAATGACAGCCGGAGAACTTGTTCCCGATGAGATAGTCCTTGAGATAGTAAAAGAGCGGCTATCCCGTCCCGACGTATCGCGGGGGTACATACTTGACGGGTTTCCCCGCACGGTATCACAGGCCAGGGAACTTGATTCTTTTCAGGCTCCGGATGCGGTTATTTACCTTGCCCTTTCTCAGGAAGAGGCCGCCAGACGCCTTGAAGGGCGCAGGTCCTGCGGAAAATGCGGGGCCCAGCTTAATATTTATCTGCAGGAATCCGCAGAGGATTCCTGCCCGAAATGCGGGGGGGAACTTGTAAGGCGCGAGGATGATACCCCGGAGACGGTACGGGTCAGGATCGAGACCTATATCCGTCAGACCAAGCCGCTTACGGAGTATTACCGTGAAAAAGGGCTCTTAAGGGAAATAGACGGGGCCCGCGGTATCGGGAGTGTTTTTGAGAATATCATCCGGAGCGTTAAAAAGTAGCAGAGTTCTTTGAACTGGTAGATGATCCTTCTTAAGAGTCCCCGGGAGATCAGGAAGATGAGCGCCGGGGGGGAGCTTCTTTCGGAGATCGCTCTTGAGCTCAGAAAAATGGTCTCTCCAGGAGTTACTACGGGAGATCTAGACCGGAAGGCAGAGGAGCTTTTCAGAAAGAAGAAGCTTGGAGCGGCTTTTCTTAATTACGGGGTTCCGCCTTTTCCGGGGAGGATATGCGCCTCGCTCAACGACGAAGTCGTTCACGGGATACCCTCGGATAAGAGGGTCCTGAAAAACGGCGACCTGGTCAGTATAGACCTGGGCGGGGTCTGGAAGGGTCTCTATACCGATATGGCCTTCACCGCGTCTGCCGGGGTTCCTTCGGAGAAAGCCGAAAGGCTGATGAAAGTAACCCGTCAGGCTCTGGAAGCCGGGGTGCGAAAGATGACAGTTGCCTCCCGGTTGGGGGACGTATCCGCCGCGGTTCAGCAGCTTGCGGAGTCTGAAGGGTACAGCGTTGTCAAGGAACTGGTGGGACACGGTGTGGGAAGGAGCCTCCACGAGGCTCCCAATCTTCCCAATTACGGGGTTCCGGGAACCGGTATAAACCTTGAACCCGGACTGGTTCTTGCTCTTGAGCCTATGGTTAACGAGGGGAGCGACGGAATCAGGTACGATGAGGACAGGTGGACGGTCAGGACCGTTGACGGAGGGCTTTCCTGTCATTTTGAGTATACGGTGGCTGTAACCGGTAACGGTCCCAGGGTTCTTACAAAGTTTCTGTGGTAGACTTTGCAATGGATACGATAGAGACTGAAGGAAGGGTTATAGAGGCTCTGCCCAATACGATGTTCAGGGTCGCGCTTGACGGCGGCGGCGAGGTTCTTGCCCATCTTTCGGGCAGAATGAAAGTAAGGTACATAAGGGTTCTTCCCGGCGACAGGGTCAGGGTGGAGATAAGCGCCTACGACCCCGCGAGGGGCCGGATAACTTACAGGCTTGATAAGAACAGTGTGCGGGAGTAAGATTTAAGATTAAATAAATGGGAGAAGGTGGTTAGATAATGAAGGTAAAAGCGTCAGTAAAGCCCATGTGTCCTAACTGCAAGGTGATCCGCAGGAAGGGAGTGGTGAGGGTTATATGTTCCAATCCGCGGCATAAGCAGAGGCAGGGCTGATAATAAATAACTTAAGGAGCAAGTGAAATGGCCAGAATAGCGGGTATAAACCTCCCGAATGAGAAGAAGATAAAAATTTCCCTGACATATATATTCGGCATCGGGCGCGCCAGCGCGGTGGATATAGCCGTCAAGGCAGGTGTAGACCCCGAGAAAAAAACAGGGGAACTTTCTGATAAAGAGGTGGCGGATATACAGACCACCGTTAAGGAATACGTTGTAGAGGGAGACCTCAGAAGAAGCGTACGTAACGATATACAGAGACTCAGGTCAACGGGGACCTACAGGGGTCTCAGGCACAGGAGAGGGCTTCCGGTGAGAGGCCAGAGAAGCCGCACCAACGCCCGTACCAGAAAAGGAAGGCGCCGCAGTCCAGGCGGCAGGAAATAACAGGGGTTTTAAGATTAAATGGCTAAGATAAAGGGTAAGAAAAAAAGAAAACAGAAAGTCGAGCTGGCTGTTGTTCATATAAAGAGCACTTTCAATAACACCATAGTCTCGGTAACTGATGAACAGGGGAATGTTCTCGCCTCGGCCTCTGCCGGAGAGATAGGTATGAAAGGTTCCAGAAAAGGCACGGCTTACGCGGGGGGGCTGGCTGCTCAGGAAGCTGCCAGGAAAGCGGTGAGGGGGAACGGGGTCAGAAAAGTTCACGTTAAGGTTAACGGTCCGGGATCATCCAGGGAAACAGCTGTCAGAAGCCTGGAAGCCGCCGGGCTTGAGGTGCTGAGTATTCAGGATGTGACCCCTATACCTCATAACGGGTGCAGGGCTCCGAAGCCCAGGAGGGTATAACCCTATGTCTGTTTACAGAGGCCCGGTATGCAAGCTCTGCAGGAGAGAGAAACGAAAACTTTTCTTAAAAGGGAGCCGCTGTCTAACGGCAAAGTGTTCTGTAGAGAAAAGGGCCTACCCTCCCGGTCAGCACGGGGGCGGCAGGTTCAGGGAGTCGGAGTACAGTATTCAGCTCAGGGAAAAGCAGAAGGTGAAAAGGACGGTCTTTATGACCGAAAAACAGTTCCGCAGGTTTTTCGGGCTGGCCGAGAAAATGGAAGGGCCTACGGGGCAGAACCTTTTAATATGCCTGGAAAGGCGTCTGGACCACATAGTTAAAAGGCTGGGTATCGCCTCAAGTATACAGCTTGCGCGTCAGCTTGTCCTGCACGGGCATATAGAGTTAAACGGCAGAGTAACTACAATTCCCTCCTGTATGCTGGATGAGGGAGATAAGGTTGCGGTAAGAGGAAAGAGCCGGGACCTTGAGATAATTAAGAACTCGCTTGAGGAAAATCAGCCGTTAGGGTTGCCTGACTGGCTGGAGTTTGATACGGAAAAACTCAGCGGAGCCGTCAAGAGGTTTCCTACACGCCAGGAGATAACTCTCGCAGGCGGGGATATACAGGAAAACCTCATAGTGGAGCTTTACAGCAAATAAAAGCTTTTGAGGGGTGTCTTATCCGATCCGGAAGGACCCCCGGGAGTAAGGAGGAGATACTATAATGAAGTTCAGGGATTTTCAGCTTCCCAGGAAGATAAAATGGGCGGAAAAAAGCGATGATTACGGCAGGCTCGTATGCGAGCCTTTTGAGAGAGGATATGCGCATACCATAGGAAATTCTATGAGAAGAGTGCTCCTGGCCTCCCTTGAAGGGGCGGTAATAACATCCGTTAATATTGAGGGGGCTCCCCACGAGTACGCTTCTCTTCCCGGGGTAAAGGAGGATATTCTTGAGATAATATTCAACTTGAAGCAGCTCAGGTTCAAGCTTTTCACAGAGGAGAGCCAGAGAATAAAGCTTGAGGTTTCGGGGAAGGAGAGCGCCTCCGGAGCTGATTTTGTTTTAAATGAGGCGGTAAAACTTATGAACCCCGAGGTGCATATAGCTGAACTTGACGGTTCTTCCTCTCTGAAACTCGAGGCTGTGGTCTCAAGGGGCAGGGGGTATCTTCCCGCTTCCGAGCGCCAGGGAGAGATGGATATGCCGGGCGAGATACCTGTAGATGCGGCCTTCTCCCCTGTGAGTAAGGTAAACTACCGCGTGGAAAACGCCAGGGTGGGACAGGCGACGGATTTTGACAGGCTGATCCTTGAACTCTGGACCGATTCCAGCGTTAAACCCGATGAGGCCGTGGCCTATGTCGCGCAGATAATAACCCAGGTCCTGGATATATTTCAGATACCTGAGGCGGAGGAGATAGAGCTGGGGCCCGATGAAGAGGAAGCGGAAGAGGCCGAGGCCGAAAAGGAATTTGACCTCGGGGAACTCCCCCTGGAAGAGCTGAAAATACCGACCCGGATACTGAATTCTCTCAGAAGAGGGGGGGTCCGCAGTGTGGAAGACCTGGTCACAAAACGCGAGAAAGAGATAATGGAGATTGAAAAAATCGGGG
>SL_3KL_010_SEDDRAFT_10006083_pt1 | contig 10807 bp, 6 predicted proteins | sample SodLakKL_010_SED_2_FD_10381 | JGI IMG/M metagenome (IMG submission 10381)
GGCGTTCGAGCGCTCCACAAAGGCATCCGGCACCGTGTCCGGATACGCACAGCCGCAGCCCGCGCCACACGGGTCGGCGAGCTCCGCCTCGACATTGCCGGCCGTACGCAGATGGCGCGCCGTTCCGGCCTCGATCCGTGCAAACAGCTCCGCTTGCGCGTCGAACCAGTGAAAATCGCCGTTGAAACAGAGGCGCGCCCCCTCATCGTCGGCCATCGCCTCGATCTCCGCCAGCGCTTCGGAGTTGCCGTAGAGGCCGCCGGCGATGAGGAATGCATCGGCACGCACATCGGCCGGCCGGCGCAGGGCCGCCGGATCCCGTCGGTAGTGGAGTGGGCAACTGCGTCCCGCCTGCATCGGCTGCGCTCCCGGTCAGGGTCGGTTCAGTGGGTGATTGTGACAGGAGAGGTCGGCTCGCGCTTTGTTGTGGAAACCACCAATGGCCGCTGCAACGATCAATGGCGACCATCGCGCAGCACCCCGCCCCCACCGAATCCCCCGGAGGAACCCGCGCAATGAGTGATGTCCCCGCGACCGCGATGGTGGCCGTGATCGTGCTGGTGGCCCTCGTCAGTTTCGCCGTGGCACCCCGGGTACGCAGCGCCGATGGTTTCTTTCGGGGCTGGACGCAAGGTGGCGGCACGCCCGGTGTGTTCACGCTCACGCTCTCGCAGGTCACCACCTGGATCTTCGCACGCTCACTGATGAATGCGGGCATCCTCGGCTACTTCTTCGGCATTGGCGGCGCCATTGCCTACACGGCCTACTATGGCTCGTTTCTCACGGGCTGGCTGATCATCGACCGTCTGCGGTTCCACCATGGCGCCGGCAATGTGCAGAGTTTTCTCGCTGATCGCTTCGGCCGTCTGGGGACCGCCAGCTACAACGTACTGGTGTCCCTGCGCCTGCTGAGTGAGGTGTTCGCCAACCTCCTCGTGGTCGGCATTGTGTTCGGTGTGGCCGGATCCGGTGCGTACACGGCCGCGATACTCGCGGTCACCGCCATCACCCTGACATATTCAATGATCGGCGGTCTGCACGCCTCGCTGCGCACCGATGTCGTGCAGATGCTGATGCTGCTCGTCCTGCTCCTCGGCCTGGTGGCCCTGATGGGCGTCCACCCGGAGTTCAGCGCGTTCGACCTGGCGCTCTCCACGCCCGAGATCACCAGTCCGGGCTGGATCCTGCTGCTGGTCGCCCTGCTGCAGGTCTGGAGCTACCCACTACACGATCCCGTGATGATGGATCGCGGCTTCATCGCCGGGCGCAACACGACCCGCCGCAGCTTCCTCCATGCATTCTGGATCTCCGCGCTGTGCATTCTCGGCTTCGGCCTGCTGGGCGTATTCGCGGGCATTCACCGTCAGGGGGAAGAAGAGCTGCTGGCGACGCTCGCGCGCCTGCTCGGGACACCGGCGATGGCCGTGCTCGGCGCCGCGCTGATCATCTCGGCCGCCTCGACCATGGATTCGACCCTGTCCAGCGCCGCGAAACTGGCCGTGATCGACATGCGCCTGGGACGACCAACCGCCCGCAACGGGCGCATCGCGATGCTGCTGTTCGCACTCGGCGGCCTGGTGCTCGTCCTCTTCGGCACCGACGACCTGTTCGCCGCCGTCGCGGTCAGTGCCACCGCCTCACTGTTCCTGACGCCGGTGATCGCCTTCTGCATCATCGGTGGCCGCGAGGTCCGGCCGTGGGCCTATGCCTTCACCTTCGCGCTCGCCACTGGCGGTGCGGTCCTCTACTTCCTGGAGAACTCGGGTTACATCGGCTGGGTCGGCAGTCTCACCGGCATCGAGCACAGCTACAGCAAGTTGCTGGTCATCACCACGATCGTGCTGGCGGGTGGCTTCGCGAGCTTTGCTCTCGGCCTCGGCGAGCGCATCCGCCGCTGATTGCGACAATCACGGCATCACCACTATCCGAGATTGCCTGCATCAACCTGCCCGCCGGGGCGCGCACAGATCAGCTGGCGGATCCTTGATCCATTGGGTGTACTCCGCCTCTGCCATCGGCCGTGCGAACCAGAAGCCCTGACCGAAATCGCACTCCAGTTCCTGCAGGATCGCGCACTGTTCAGGCGTCTCGATGCCTTCCGCTGTCACTTCGAGATCAAGGGCGTGTCCAGCGTCGATCATGCATCCGAGCAGATCACGTGCACGGGCATCCGCATCGATATCGCGGACAAAGGCCCGATCGATCTTCAGCCCCGTCACGGGCAGGCGGCGCAGATACTCGAACGAGGAGTAACCGGTGCCGAAGTCATCAATACTCACGCGCACGCCCATGTCACGCAGCTTGCCCACCAGCCGCACCGCTTCGCCCGGATTGCGAATGAGGGCGCCCTCGGTAATCTCGACCTCGAACTCCTCGGCACGGATGCCACTGTTCGCAAGCAACTGCTCGAGCTGGGCCAGGAGATCGCTGTCGAACAGGTTGCGCACCGAGAAATTGATGCTGACCGGGCGCGAAACACCAAGGTCACCGGCAAATTGACAGGCCGATTCGGCCACGAACCGAGTCACCGGCCGAATCAGCGACGTGCTCTCGACCTTGGGCATGAACCGGCCGGGTGGCACCATCCCGGACTCGGGCGTGATCCAGCGAATCAGACCTTCACAGCCGTGTGGTTGGCCGGTCGCCAACCGTATCTTGGGCTGGTAGAACAACGAGAACTCGCCTTCATCGAGGCCATCGCGCAGCCGCGCCATCAGGCGCACGGTTTCACTGGCACCGGATTCCAGGTCCGGGGAATACGCCGCGTAACTGTGATGCTGATCGATGGCCGCGAACAGCGCGATTCGTGCGCGGCGAATCAGGGCCTGCCCATCGATCCAGCGCTGGTCGGCAAACGCCGCACCGGCAACCAGCTCCAGACGCACCGGAATGCCGTGCACCCGGACCTGCGTTTCGCCCTCCTCCTGCAGCCGGCGGGCAAGCATGGCCACCGCATCGCGATCGACGCCCTCGACGAGTACGGCCAGTTCGGAATTGCTGAAACGGTATACGCCGCGCACGCATGCGTCGCAGTCACGAAACCGTCGCGCAAGCCTGGGGAGAATCTCCGCCGTCGCATCCGCGCCAACGGCCTCCAGTGCCTCCACAAGGTCCGTGGCACGCACCACGATCAATGTGGTGCGACGACGATACAGATGCGCATCCTCACCGCCGCGGTGGGCGATCACATCCTCCTGCAATGCCGCCTGATTGGGCAAGCCGGTCTCCATGTCCGTGCGCCTCGCCCGATGCTGTGCATCACTAGACCGCGCCAGGCGCAGGAACAGCGCGCCAGCAAATCCACCGAGCCCGCTGTAGGCGACCAGCCGCGTCAACCAGTTCGCGGTGGCCTGCAACTCGCCCGCCGCAACATCCAGCGGCATGTAGGGTCCCAGCAGCAGCCCGCCCAACAGACCGGCAAGGACGCCACCCACGACATGGAGCCAGGCAGCCGCAATCAGCACCGGCACCAGCATGACGTAGGGCCACGCATAGGCAGTCCCGCCCGTCATGTATACCAGCCCCGCCCCGGCAAACAGCAGGACGACTACCAGCGTCGCTATCAGCAGGGACTCCCGGCTCGGCAAGCGCAGTCGTCCCTGCAAGAAACCATCCATCCAGGCCTCCAGTGACAGCGACAGACAGAGTCGCGATCAGGCTGTGCCATGATCGTACCGAGCCCGGCACGTTCGTGGCAATGCCGGTCCTGCCCCCCCCGCGAGCGCCGCAAGTGCGCTCGGCCCACCCCTGTTCACAATTATTCACAGAATGATCATCAGTGCGCTGCAGGCAGGTGATGCACTCACGTGAAGGCGCCGTTTCATGCGGTCTGGCGCTGATCGTCGACCTTCTGACACATGCGTACGCAAACCGCGGCCAGGGCTAGCGGCTCCGCCCTGGACTTGAACCGTACGTGGATACCTCGTACGGTATATAACGCTCAACGACAGACGAAACGCGAAACCGTGTAACAAGACGCCTTCCACAACTTCACGCAACGAACCATGCAAGTTCGCCACAACTCGAAGATTACGCAGTATTCGCAAGGCAGACCGATAGTCTGATTCCCGCAGGGAGGCCTCCGGCGCAGAGACGTGCCGAACAACGGGCCGCCGAACGACGCATCCGAGTACATTGCAGGAAGGGCTCGCCGGTATCGGGCCATTCGGCAGCACGGGAACAATCCGCCGCCGAGCGCTTGACTGCGCTCGGGCCCGCGAACGGGCAAGTGTCGCGCATACGCGCCGTGAAGTGCGGAAAGAGCGTCACGAGTACAACCGATCATGGGGAGGGAATCGATGCAGACCGCGAACGAACAGACTCAGGACACGTGTACCACCGCGCACCAATTGAAGAGCAAGGCGAATTTCGACCAGATCTACGATCAGGATGATCCGCGCGAGTACTACACCGTTCTGCAATCACTCGATTACGAACTACCCCGTCATATGCAGCATGCGTTCGGACAACTCGTCACGCAGTGGGCCGAACGCAATGGCCGCCCTCCCCGCATCTTCGACGTCGCCTGCTCGTACGGCATCCTTGCCAGCCTGTTGCGTTACGACGATGTGACCTTCTCGAGCCTGGCCGAGCGCTACGCCAGCGACGAGATGCAGCGCATGACGCCCGAGGAAGTCGTCGCCGCCGATCGCGAGTATTTCGCCGCGCGACTGCGCCCCGACGCGCCCTCGATTTGCGGTTGCGACATCGCGGGCAACGCGCTGCGCTATGGTGAGAGGGTCGGCCTGCTCGAGCACGGCTGGGCCATCAATCTCGAAACCGAACAGCCCGATCAACACCTTGAGGACATCCTCGCGCAGACGGACATCGTCACGGTGTCCGCCGCCATCGGCTATGTGACCGATCGCAGCATCAAGTCCATTCTTTCGCGGATCCCGTTGAGTCGGACGCCATGGTTTGCCGCCTTTGCGTTGCGGACCGCGCCGATTGATCCGGTCGCCCACTCGCTGCGTGATCTGGGCCTCGAGCTCGCGACGCTCACCGGACGCACCGTGCGCCAGCGGCGCTTCACCGATGACAGCGAGCGCGACAAGGCGCTCGCGGCGATTCGCCAGCGCGGCCTGCAGACCGAGGGCGTGGAATCCGATGGATACTGGCACGCGGCGCTCTACGTCGGGCATCCACCCGGCGAGGATCCGCTGCCGATGATCGAACTGTTTGAAGACTGAATTGTTCTTGCGAACNGANTTNNNTGAATACTGACCGGAGGTACATCCGATGAGCCAGAATTACCTGTTCACATCCGAATCCGTGTCCGAAGGACATCCGGACAAGATTGCCGATCAGATCTCGGACCGGGTGCTTGATGCGATCATCCGTGATGACCCGCACGCCCGTGTCGCCTGCGAGACCCTGGTCAATACCGGCCTCGTGCTGGTGGCCGGCGAGATCACCACCACGGCCTGGGTCGATCTTGAAAGCATCGTGCGCGAGACCATCCAGGATATCGGTTACACAAGCTCCGACATGGGTTTCGATGGAGCCACCTGCGCCGTGCTCAACGGCATCGGCAAGCAGTCGCCGGACATCTCCCAGGGCGTCGATCGCAAGGCCCCGGAGGATCAGGGCGCGGGCGACCAGGGTCTGATGTTCGGCTACGCGAGCAACGAGACCGACGTGCTCATGCCCGCGCCAATCACCTACGCACACCGCCTGGTCCGGCGGCAGTCGGAGGTGCGCCGCAAAGGCATCGTCGAAGGCCTGCGCCCCGACGCCAAGAGCCAGGTGACGTTCCGCTATGATGACCACAAGCCGGTCGGTATCGATGCCGTGGTCCTGTCCACACAGCACCACCCCGACCTGTCACAGAAGGAGCTGCACGAGGCGGTCATGGAGACCATCATCAAGCCGACCCTGCCGGCCGAGTGGCTGGACCAGTGCCCCACGGAGCGCATTCACATCAATCCGACGGGCAACTTCGTGGTTGGTGGACCGGTGGGCGACTGCGGTCTGACCGGGCGCAAGATCATCGTCGATACCTACGGCGGCATGGCGCGCCATGGCGGCGGTGCGATGTCGGGCAAGGATCCGTCGAAGGTCGACCGCTCCGGTACGTATGCCGGACGCTACGTGGCCAAGAACATCGTCGCCGCCGGCCTCGCCAGTCGTTGTGAAATCCAGGTGTCGTACGCAATCGGCGTGGCCGAACCGACCTCGGTCAGCGTCGATACCTTCGGCACCGGCACGATCGACGATCGCCGCATCGAGGAACTGGTTCGCGAGCATTTCGATCTGCGCCCCTACGGCCTGATCCGCATGCTCGACCTGATCCAGCCGATCTACGCCCCCACGGCCGCCTACGGCCACTTCGGCCGCGAGGACGTGGACCTGCCGTGGGAGCGGACCGATCGCGCCGAAGCCCTGCGCGCCGACGCCAAGCTGGCCGCGACGGCCTGACACCAGGCACGCGCCGAGTGCAACGGTACGCACTACAATGAACATCAGCAATAACCAATGGAGTCAACAGACATGAGTGCAATTCCCGAGAAGATTGCCAAAGACAGCGCGATTGCAGATCCCTCGCTGGCCCCCTGGGGCCGCCGGGAGATGGCCATCGCCGAGACCGAGATGCCCGGCCTGATGGCGCTGCGCGAGCGCTACGCGGACGAGCAGCCGCTGGCCGGCTGCCGCATCGCCGGCTCGCTGCACATGACCATCCAGACCGCGGTGCTCATCGAGACGCTCACCGCGCTCGGTGCCGAGGTCCGCTGGGCCTCGTGCAACGTGTTCTCGACCCAGGATCACGCCGCCGCGGAGATCGCGCGCACCGGCGTGCCGGTGTTCGCCTGGAAGGGCGAGTCGCTCGATGACTACTGGGAGTACACCCATCGCATCATGGAGTGGCATGACGGCGGCTTCCCCAACCGCATCCTCGATGACGGCGGCGATGCGACGATGCTCGTCACCCTGGGCGCGAAGGCAGAGAAGGATCCCTCCGTGCTCGACAACCCGGGCAGCGACGAGGAACGTGCGGCCTTCGCCGCCATCCGCAAGCGCCTGGAGACCAAGCCCGGCTGGTACAGCGAGCTCGCCAAGGCCATCGGCGGGGTCACCGAGGAGACCACCACCGGTGTCGCACGCCTGTACAAGATGGAGCAGGAGGGCACGCTGACCTTCCCCGCGATCAACGTCAACGACTCGGTGACCAAGTCGAAGTTCGACAACCTCTACGGCTGCCGCGAGTCGCTGATCGACGGCATCAAGCGCGCCACCGACGTGATGATCGCCGGCAAGATCGCCGTGGTGCTCGGCTACGGTGACGTGGGCAAGGGCTGTGCGCAGGCCCTGCGCGGCATGGGGGCGACGGTGTGGGTCACCGAGATCGACCCGATCTGCGCCCTGCAGGCGGCGATGGAAGGCTTCCGCGTGGTCGAGATGGATGAGATCTGCGACAAGGCGGATCTGTTCATCACGGCCACGGGCAACTACAACGTCATCCGCTACGAGCACATGGCGGCGATGCGCAACGAAGCCATCGTGTGCAACATCGGCCACTTCGACAACGAGATCGATGTCGCCTCGCTGCGCCAGCACGAGTGGGAGAGCATCAAGCCGCAGGTCGACCACATCACCTTCCCCGACGGCAAGAAGATCATCCTGCTCGCCGAAGGGCGGCTGGTGAATCTCGGCTGTGCCACGGGCCACCCGAGCTTCGTGATGTCGGCCTCGTTCACCAACCAGGTGATGGCGCAGATCGAGCTCTGGCAGCGCCCGGAGAACTACGAGCACAAGGTCTACGTGCTGCCCAAGCGCCTCGATGAAGAGGTCGCCACACTGCACCTGGGCCGGATCGGTGCCAACCTCACCGCGCTCACCAGGGAACAGGCCGACTACATCGGTGTGCCCCAGGATGGACCGTTCAAGCCGGATCACTATCGCTACTGAGCGAGCTGCCTGCGTGCAACCGCGGGCCGGGTGACCATCCCGGCCCGCGGCCAACTTGCAAGCTGCCCTTTCGAAACAGGGAGGAGCACCACCGAGATGAAGGTTTCATTCGAATTCTTTCCGCCAAGGACGGAAGCCGCCGGCAACCGCCTCTGGCAGACCATTCTCGAACTCGAGCCCCTGCGTCCGGCATTCGTGTCAGTCACCTATGGCGCCGGCGGTTCAACGCGCGAACGCACACACCGCACGGTGCGCCGTATCCTTGACGAAACCAGCCTGCTGCCGGTGGCCCATCTCACCTGCATTGGCGCCTCGAAGGAGGAGATCGAGAGCATCGCCCGCAACTACTGGAACATCGGTGTGCGTGATCTCGTGGCGCTGCGGGGAGACATCCCCGACGACGACTCCGGGCTGCGCGACGATGGTTTCTCCTGTGCTGCCGAGCTCGTTCCCGCACTGCGCAAGGTCGCCAACTTCGACATCAGCGTTGCCGGCTACCCCGAGGTCCATCCCGACGCGGAGTCGGCAGACGCCGACCTCGCCTATCTCAAGCGCAAGGTGGATGCCGGAGCGGACCGGGTCATCACCCAGTTCTGCTTCGATGACGAACCAATCCTGCGTTTCCGTGATCGCGCCGTCGCCGCGGGCATCGATGTGCCCATCGTCCCCGGCATTCTCCCGATCGCCGACTTTACCAAGGTCTCGCGTTTCGCCAACAGCTGCGGTGCGACGATTCCCGCCTGGCTGGCGGAATTGTTCGAAGGGCTGGACGAACACCCGATCGAACACGGCATGGTGGCCTCGGCCGTGGCCGCCGAGCAGTGCCGACGACTGGCCGCCGAGGGCTTCAATCAGTTCCACTTCTACACGCTCAACCAGGCCACGCTCACCCGCGCCGTGTGCCGGATGATCGGGGTCTACCCGAGTGACCCGCCCCAACCCGAAGCCGCACGCGCCTCCGGGGCGGCGTGACGCGCGCCCGGCTTGACCCGACACGACCCCGCGGGTACAAAGCGAGGCCCCGCCCCGGTAGCTCAGCTGGATAGAGCGCTCCCCTCCTAAGGGAGAAGTCGCAGGTTCGAATCCTGCCCGGGGCGCCAGTCCCGACATGCCTCCCCTAAACCATCATGCGTTACCCATCGGAACAGGGTGCGCGTTACGAACGGTAACGCGCACCCGTTTTCGGTACCACAACTCAATCATAAGTCACTGTTTAATATAGTCTTATATGGCTGGCACGATCCTCGCTATATGCATTGTGCGATCCCGTCTGCACGGGGTCTGGACCGCGGATCAACCCAAACAAGCTGAGGGGGATGCCTACCATGGAACCGATGGCCATATGGCTATTAATATTCGTAGCGCTGTACTGGGGCTACTGTATCTTCTGGGGAATCAAGGGATACATCTGGTCCCGTACGGCGAGTGACTACTTCGTCGCGGGGCGCAAGGTCAGCATGTGGGTCTTCATGCTGGCGGCCACCGCTACATCATTCTCGGGCTGGACGTTTGTCGGCCATCCGGGTCTGATTTACGCGGACGGGCTGCAGTATGCCTATGCCTCGTTCTACACGATCTGTATCCCGTTCACGGGGATGATGTTCCTCAAACGGCAGTGGATGATCGGCAAGCGCTGGGGCTACGTGACCCCCGGCGAGATGTTTGTCGACTACTTCCGCACCGATTCGATCCGGGTCCTGATCCTGATCGTGGCCGTGATCTTCGCGGTGCCGTACCTCGGCATCCAGCTGCGTGCGTCGGGCTTCCTGTTCCACGTGCTCACCGACGGCTGGATGGGTATCGAGGTCGGCATGTGGCTGCTCTCGGCCGTGGTGCTGTTCTATGTGGCCTCGGGCGGCCTGCGCGCTGTGGCCTACGTCGACGCAGTGCAGTGCATCTTGCTGATGATCGGCATTTTCGCCATCGGCGTGATCGCCCTGTACTACATCGGCGGCTGGGGCAACTTCACCAATGTGTTGTCCGGCCTTGTCCATTGGGAGAGCGCAACCGGCGGTACGGCACCGGGCTCGCCAGGACTGATTCCGGGTGAGAGCGGCGCGAGTGGCTACGTTGCAGTACCAGGCGTGATCCAGTGGGTCGGCGGAGCCGCCGACGCTCAGGGCGGTGTCTGGACCGGCATCATGAACCTGACCTACATGCTCGCGCTGGGCGGCATCATGGCCTCGCCCTCGTTCACCATGTGGGCGTTCTCCAACACCAACCCGCGGCCGTTCGCACCGCAGCAGACCTGGATGTCGCCTCTGGGCATTGGTGGCCTGCTGTTCATCTTCACGGCCATCCAGGCCCTGGCCGGCCACGGCCTCGGCGCCAACGTACAGTTCGCCCAGGACGTGTTCGACAGCCAGTACGAAGAGGAACTGTCGGAGTACCGCGAGCTGTTCCTGCCGGATGCGGAGCATCGCCCACTGATCACGGAAGTCGGGAATCGCCTCGACGCAGGTGAGTCGCTGGCCGACATGAACCTGACGCCCGTGGTGCCCGCAGCCGTGCTCCAGCGTGGCATGATCCAGGCCGACAAGCCCGCGCTTGGACGCCAGGAGGTCGAGCAGTACCTGGTCGCCGGCCTGGCAGCGCTCGAGCGCGGCATGAGCCCGCGTGACCTGCCGAGCGAGTGGCTGGACACCCTGCCCGGCGACTACGAGTTCGGCTGGCTCGATCTGCAGGCTGACCGTGGCGGCGATGGCGAACTGGTGCCGCAGCTGCTCAACATGCTCGAGGCAACGGCCCCGTGGCTGGCCGCCCTGCTCGCCGTCTGTGCCCTCGCGGCCATGCAGTCGACGGGCGCGGCGTACATGTCCACGACCAGCGGCATGTTCACGCGTGACCTGCTCAAGCGCTACATCATGCCCAATGCGAGTCACGGTGTGCAGGTCGCGGCTGG
>SL_3KL_010_SEDDRAFT_10006084_pt1 | contig 10807 bp, 6 predicted proteins | sample SodLakKL_010_SED_2_FD_10381 | JGI IMG/M metagenome (IMG submission 10381)
GCATCGCGGCACTGCCAATGCGCGGATCAGAATGAAACCGTCGCACCATGACCTGCTGATGGAGCAGATTGTNGATCGCCAGCAGCGCCATGCCCTGGTGATGACTCATCCACGATTGCACCACGCGCGGCCGGTGCGGCGCCAGACTCTCTCGGCTTCCGAAATCCACGGCCTCGTAGTAGCCGTACAAGCCCACCGCGCGCACCGCACGCAACTGCTCCAGGTTGGCGATCACCCCCAGCGGGTCATGCGACAGGGCCATGATCGAGGCATAGGGCGCGATCACCAGTCGATCGCCCAGGTCGCGCCGGAAGCCCAGCATCGGCACCCCGAAACTGCGGTATTGATAGTGGCGCTGCTCATCGAGCTGGTGATAGCCCGACTCCGAAATACCCCAGGGCAGGCTGAGCCGCGCGCAAAACTCGCGATGCAGACGGATCGCTGCGCAGTTGGCATGGGCAAGCAAGCTGCCGGGCGGATGGCGCATGTACAGCTCCGGCATCAAGTACTCGAACATCGTCGCGCCCCAGGACATCAAAATAGCGCGACCGCGCCGCCGACGGTAAGGGCGTCCCAGGTGCAGCCAGTGCCGCAGCGGCACATCACCCTTGGCGATGGCGATCAGGCTGGCCAGGCGCGCTTCAGAGGCCAGCAGGTCGTAATGGTTGCTGTCGGCGGTTCCGCTGTCCAGATCATGGCCAATCCGGAACAGGTGCCGATCGCTGTCATACAGAAAGCCGAAATTCATCCCGCTCACCCATTCGGCCGCGCGAGCGCCCAGTTTGTCCAGAGTGGCCTGGATCGCTGCGGCCTCGGCGACGGCCGCGTGCAGGCGAGCGGGCAAAACCTCGATGAAGCGCTTAAGCGCGGGGGGCAGTTCAAGCGCGGACAAGTCCGCAACGGCGGCTTCGGCCTTGGCGCAGAGATCGCCCGCCGCAGCTGCCGACCACTGTTCCAGCAAGACCTGCTCCAGTGTCTGCCAGCCCGCAACAGCGGCCACCGGTTCCAGGTCAGCGCCTTTGAGCCGTGACCAGTCAGCCAGCCAGGGCAGCAGATGCTCGACCAGTTCCTCGATCCGCAGGCTTTGCTGCGCCAGGGCCTTGAGCCAGACCCGCAGTTCGAACAGCGTTTCCTTGCTCAGATCAATCTCCGGGTGCTCGGCCAGCGCCAGCACCTTCCGGTTCAGTTTTTCCAGGTGTTGGCGCCGGAACTGCATCAGGCTGCGATAGCGTTCCGGCTCGGTGTCGCCCTGCAGTTCCTGCCCGCGCTGTTCCAGCCAATCCAAGGTCGGCGGCAGCAGCTGCTCCAGTTTGTCGTCGGCGGGCAGCGCCTGCAGGGTTTCACGCATGACCATCAAGGTATCGCGCAGGCCATCCATCAAGAGCTGGAGCCGGATCGGCCGGGACGATAACTCTGCCATCGCCTGGCTCAGAGCGATCAGGCTGGCCGCCAGGTTGCCGCTGTCGACGGTCGAGACATAGCGCGGATGCAGCGCCTTCATGTGCTCGATGTCATACCAGTTCAACCAGTGTCCGCGATAGCGCTCGAGCTCCTGCATGCGCTCCATGCTGTTGGCCAGCCAGGCCAGCAGGGAGCGCAGGTCGATCCAGCCGAAATCGTGCGCGGCAAGCGCTGAATTCAGGCCCATGCCGATGTTGGTCGGCGAGGTCCGCCGGGCCAGGGCCACCCGCGGGGCTTCCTGGTAATTGTCCGGAGGCAGCCAGTGATTCTCAGGCCCCACAAAATGTTCGAAAAACAGCCAGATGCGCCGACCGGCGCTGCGCAAGGCATCGGTTTGCTGCACGCTCAGCTCGGCTTTCCGGACTCGAATCGGGCGATCAAGCAGCCAGCTGGCCAGCGGCGCGACCCACCAGGCCAGCAGAAACGGTGCGGCCACAGGCAAGGAAGACGGCTGGAAATAGGCCAGCCCCAGGCCGGCAACAACGGCGATGGTGGGTGACAGCCACATCTGGCCGATCAACTGGCCCAGCCGACCGCCATGGCGCTTGTGGGTCTGGGCCGCGGTCGTCCACTGCAGCAGCTTGCGGCCGGACACGGCCATGCGGATCCAGGTTCGGGCAATGGCATCGATCAGCACGCCGGATTGATAAGGCAGCAGCATCAGACTGATCAACCAGTGCAGCAACTGGCGCTTGAGGTCGGGCAAGGCATTGATCGCAACCAGCGGCGCCAGGCGCGGGCGGCGCAGCAGGCGGGTCAACAGACCGAGGAGTTCGGACAGCAGCGGCGCTGCCGAAAGGCCGGCGATGAGCAGCGTCGCGGCCAGGGCCGAGCCGGGCAAGACACCGACCCATCCCAGGAGCAGCAGCACCAGCAAGGATGGGGGCAGGACACTGCGCCGAAGATTGTCCATGATCTTCCAGCGCTCCACGGGCCCGAGCCGATTGCGACTGAGGCTGCCGTCGGAGCGCTTGATCGTGCGTCGCAGCCAAGGCACGAGCTGCCAGTCACCGCGTACCCAGCGATGCAGCCGGCGCATGAAAGTGACCGTGGTCGACGGGAATTGCTCGAGCAAGACCAGGTCGCTGGCCAGCCCGACCCGACTGTACATGCCCTCCAGCAGGTCATGGCTGAGCACGGTATTGTCCGGGATCGCGCCACCGAGGCAATGTTCAATGGCGCGCCAGTCGTAAATGCCTTTGCCGCTGAAGATGCCCTGGCCAAACAAGTCGTGGTAGACGTCTGAAACCGCCTGGGAATACAGATCGACGGTGCGATCGCCGGAAAAGATCCGGCTGAAGACGGTGTCGCCGCCGTGCTCCGGGTCGACCGCCAGGCGCGGCTGGATGATGCTGTATCCGGCTTTCAGGCCGCCCTTGATCGGGTCAAGCACGGCCCGGCTCAAGGGATGGTCCAGGGTGCCGACCAGTCGAACCGCCGTGCCTGGCGGCATGCGGGTGTCGGCGTCCAGGGTGATCACGAATCGAACTTCGTTCAGTGCCTCGGCCGGACCCAGAATCACGTCATAGCTCGTGTCGGGACTGCCACCGAGCAGCTGATTGAACTCGTCAAGCTTGCCACGCTTGCGCTCCCAGCCCATCCAGCGCCGCTCAGACGGGTTGTAAATCCGCCGTCGACACAAAAACAGAAAACGCCCTTGTCCGTACTGGGCGGCAAGCGCGGCAAGACAGTGCCGGGCCTGGTCGATGACCAGCGCATCGGCTGCAGTCTGCTCCTGAGCGGCATCGGTGAAATCAGCCAGGACGGCATAGATCAGTCCCGGCTGACGATTGCCCAGGAAGTTACCTTTCAGACGCTCGAAACTTTCAATCACGTCGGCGGCATCGGCCAGCAACACCGGCATGACCACGATCGTTCGCGCACCGTCCGGCAATGCGGCCTCATAGTCCATGCGCGCCAGGGGACGTGGTGGAACCCAGCGGCTCAGCAGCAGATTCAGCAGGGCCATCGCCACGCCCGAAGCCGGCAAGGTCGCCAACACCAGCACCAGCAGCACGGTCAGCAGTGCCGCCCCCGTCCCGGCCATCAGCCAGGTCAGGACCGCCAGCACCAGCGTGATGAAAAAACCCAGGCCCGCAAAATAGACCCGCTGCGGGAATCGATTGACGAAGCGATCAAGATACTGACTGAGCTTTGGCTTGAACCCGATCAGGCTTTCCAGTTCGGGCAGGCCGCCGCCCAGCAGCGCATAGCCGACGTGTTGCTTGCGCGGTTCGGCGCTGTCGGCCTGACGGGCCAGGCGTACGGCAGCCCGAGCAATGTCGCTTTCCGCCAGCTTGCTGCCGCGCGCGAGGCGCTCGATGACCGTGCGATAGCGGTTGCGGGAGTCAAACTCCATCCGGGCATATGCGTCTGCAGGGTCTTCTCTCAGCGCCCGTTCAACGCGGCTGATGCGCTCGAAAAATCCGTGCCAGTCATGCACTGCAATGGCACGCAGGCTGATGACCAGGCCGGCAATTGGTCCGGCAACCAGGCTGGTCGCCCCTTGATAGGTCTTGACAGTGGCGGCGCTCTCAGCGCCCGGCGCTTGCTTGAGCTCGATGACGAATTGATCCATCAAGCGCTCAAGAACGCACAGGGCCAGCACACCAGGCAAAGCCCACAATTCGCCGATATTCAGTTCGGAGAGATCCTGAAACTGATCAATCTGGTGTTCCAGCCAGTCCGTATCCAGGGGCAGCTGACCGGCATTGAGCAGCGAGCGGGCGAGCACCTCGACGCGCAGCGCCCAGCCCTTGCCAGCCTCGTCGGTGTCCGCGCTGGGCAACTGTCTCAGATACGCATTGGGCAATTGATCAGCCAGAACGGTGATCGCGTCCTCAATGACATGCCGATTATCGAGCAGCCATTCCTCGGACCGGGTGACCACGCTGGACTGCGCCAGCCTGGCCTCCAGTTGCCGGTAGAGTGCAAGCTGGTGTCGCTTGAGCCGGCGAATGCGACCGCGCGCCAAGGTCTGACGCGACACCCGGCGACCGGAAGACGGCTCCAACCGTGCCAACTGTTCCAGGCTTGGGTCGAGTGCATCCCGACCCATCCCCGCGCTCATGGGCCGCTACTTTGCAGGATAACCAGCGGCAACTCGCTGATGATCTGAACGGTCTCGCAAAGACTGAGCCGGCACAGGCGTTGCGTCTGACCCTGCTCAGGGCAGGTCATGATCAACAAATCAGCTTGTTCAGCGCCGGCTGCACGCGTGATGGTTTGCACCGGATCGGCGCTGACCTCGAATAGGCAAACCATGCTGACGCTGCTCTGGAATCGACGCTGGATATCTTGCAGATGGCACTCAGCCGCGCGAGCGTTGCTGGCAATGACCTGATCATGCAGCGACTGCTCTTCGGCGCTCAAGGACCCGCGACGCGGCATCAGGGGGGCCGCAACCAGGTGCAGCACGACGATCTCCATGTCGACGTTGGACGCGGCCATGGCCACGGCAAACTGAAGGGCCATGTCGGCCTGCTGGCTGCCATCGATCGGAACCAGCACGCGCCGATAATGATCTGCGCCGTTTTCGCCTGGTTCTCCAGGCCCGCCCACGATCACCACCGATGTGCCCGCAGCACCCAGGATTTTGTGCGCCGTGCCGCCGAAAGGACAGCCCGATGGCCCATTGGCACCGTGAGCGGACATCACAATCAGATCGGCACCGACCCGCGCGGCGGTGTCGAGGACGCAGTCGGCCGGCCGACCTTCATTGAGCTCTACGGAAACGGCCAGATCGGCCAGCGTCGCAAACGCAGCCAGTTCCTGCAGATAGCGGTGGGCTTGCGCTTTTTGCATCCGCCAGTCGATGCTGTCAGGGCTTTGGCCCGCGCTGGCTGCGTCAAGTACCCGCAGCAGCAGGACGCGCGCGCCGAATGGCCGGGCCAGCCGTGCCGCATGAGGGATGGCCGCCTCCGCTGCCTTCGAGCCATCCAGTGGGACGATGATCTGCTTGAATGCCATGGCTTTAGCCCCTGATCTACCTTGCCGTGATCCAAGCTAGCCTTGCCCGCCGACCGCGATGCGATCGATGATGGAGGCGCCAAGCCAATCGAATTGGCCACGATCACTTTATGCCGGTGCGTGCCCAACAGTTCCGACACCGATGCGTTGGCAATGCCGACTATCGACTTGTTGAACAGGCAGATGATCAGACACGGGCTGTTTTTGCCACGAATAGTTCTGATGCTCGGCACAGCTTAGCGATCGCACCATCACCAGATCGGTGCGCTAGCGCACACGGGGGAATATCCTCGCTTGATGGACTCGGCATGACGCCCCGCAGCCAGGCCTTGGACACACTGCCAGACCTTACCGGTAGAAACGGCGCCGCGAGCTCTGCCGGACGACTCCGTGTGCTCGCGAACAGACCGTCGTGGTCCGTGGCCTCAAGCTGGGTACCCATTGCCTATCGCAGAGGACTACCCCGCAGTGAAGCACTCCTTTTACACGTCGCCAAAACAACTCGCTCGGACACCGGCTTGCCGGCCGGTGCTTGCGACCCGCGGCTTTGTGTTTCTGGAACTCGGGTTATGGATAAGCGGCATTGCGCTAATCGCTCTTTACCTTGCCAGCAGCTTCGTCCTTGAGCATCAACGCAGCCAGGGTCTGGCAAGCTTTGCCCAAACCCGCGCGGCCGTGATCGTGGAAGATGATCTGACGGATGATTCCGCGGCCATGGATCCGGCCAGAATGCAGCCTGATCCGGATCAGAACGGTCCCGGCCCTGTCCAGACCTCCTCACATCCCATCGCCGTACTGCGCCTGCCTGACGTGGGGCTGGAGGTGCCAGTTTATGCCGATCTCAACGAACTGAACTTGAGCCGGGGCGCTGCATGGATCGACGGCACCGCCGCTCCCAACACGACCGGAAACATGGCAATCGCGGCGCATCGCGACCGCCACTTCCGTCCCCTAAAAGATGTGCGACTCGGTGATCTGCTGGAACTGGAAAGCCTGTCCGGACCCCGGGCGTTCCTCGTCATCAGAATTCTGATCGTCGATCCCGAGGACGTCAGCGTTCTCGATGACTCTTCAGTATCCATGGTCACACTCGTCACCTGTTACCCCTTCTATTTCGTCGGTACGGCGCCGCAGCGTTACATCGTCCAGGCCATTGCCTTGGACGCGTCTGCGCAGGCGACCTTCTTCAAGCCAACACTCACCGCGCCAGCATCAGGAGAAACAACATGATTACCCGTTTGTACAAGCTGAAACTCGTCTCAGCAGCGCTACTACTAGGCCTGACCGGGAGCGGAAACGCGATCGCCCAACAAGAGACCGGCGCCTCGATGCCACGCCCCGGCACGGATCGCGCCAGTTGTAACGCCATCGAATGGCATCGAGACATGTTGCGGGATTATCCGTGGGTGGCCGACGCATGCCAAGAGGCCGTCACCGTCAATGGACAAAAATGGGCCCGGCTCGAGGCGGAATTTCAGACCTTCAGCGACGATGGGATCCTGCGCTCGAACTTCCGCGATGATCGCGGCCGTTCCCTGGGTAGCATCGACTTGATGCCCGATTCCGACCAGCGCGTGTTGCTGGATGGCCGGCCCCGGATGTTTTCTGAACTCCGCCGAGGACAAGTGCTTAACTTTTACCTGCCGCAGGGCGGCTCCAGCTTTGCGACCGAGCCGGTAGCAACGCCCAGCGCTCAGTTACGACTCGCCGAGCGCCCGAATGAGTCCGCGCAGCGACAACTGGCGCAAGCCGAGTTGCGGCTCGCCGAGCGCTGGGATGAGCAGCAGCGACTGGATGATCAGCCTCGCGAAGATCAGAGTCGGAACGAGCCCACGCAGAGACAGCTGGCACAAGCCAACCGGAGCGGAAGCACGCGCCCCGCCGTTTTGCCGGCCACCGCGGGTCCCCTGCCCTTGCTGGCGCTAGGCGGCATATGCTCACTCCTGGGTGGATTTGCTCTCAGCACGCGCCGGCGACTGGCTCAGAACAAGAAGCTTCAATCCGGTCAAGTGCGTGGAGCGAGTGTCAGGTGGATCAGAACTGGCCAGCCCTGAAGCGCAGGAGCATGGGCGCAAGAGCACCCATGCTTGCTGCGTGGCCTACTACCGCCAGATTCTGCCGCACGATCAGTCCGAAATTGTCTTCGCGCCGACACTTCAGGTCCGTGCGCTAACGAACATACAGCAGGGCGGCGACTGTGCTTTGCTCGGCTGGTAGCAATTGACCTTCGGGGTTTGTTCAGTCCTTGAAGCCCCGCCGCTAGAACCTTGAGGAGATCGTACATGCCCGACCACCAGCACTATGCCGCGGAGGAGGGTCGGCCGGCCACACAGTCCGAGCGGATCGGACAATGGGAGAATGAAGGTGGCAGCCTGAGATCACCATTACCAGCAAAAATACCGATCAAGCCCCCATCCACGCCGGCAGCTAAGGTGGATTGCGCACTCCTGCAGGCCCTGCCGCTGCCCACGCTGCTGACCAACGATGCAGGAATGATCATCCAAAGCAATCGGGCCGTCCAGCGACTTTACGCCGCTTCGGCCACCGAGTTGCTAGGCCAGCCCTGGCAGCAATTCATTGACTCATCCGACCGACCGTCCACCGAGGGCAACTGGCAGGAAATCTGCGATCACCCCATGCCGTTCAGGTTCGAGGCTCGGCTGGTCAGTCGGGCAGGCGAGCGGATCTGGGCGCGCTACAGCATTGCCAGTTTGGACTCGACCTCGGCTGGGGCTGGCTGTGTCCATACGATTGAAGACATCAGCGCGATCAAGACATCAGCGTTGGCCGCTGATGCTGCAAATCAGGCACTTTCATGTGAAAGGGAGAGGGCGCGTGTCACGCTCGAGAGCATCGGGGATGCCGTGATCAGCACCGATTCAAGCGGGCGGGTTACCTACCTGAACGCGGTGGCCGAGGAACTGACCGGCTGGACTCGCGAGGCCGCATTCGGGCGGGCCTTCAACGAGGTATTCCGAGTCTTTGATTCCACTACCAGAAAGCCCGCCAACAATGCAGCGGAGAGTGCCATGGAAAGCCTGGGCATTATCCAGATGGCACCCAACTGTCTGCTACAGCGACTGGATGGCAGCGAGCTTGCGATCGAGGACTCTGCCGCACCCATTCTGGATGCTGAAGGGGAGTTGATTGGTGCCGTCGTTGTATTTCGTGATCAGAAGATGTCGCGCAAAACCACTGCGCAAATGGCCCACGTTGCCCGGCACGACGTCTTGACCGGCCTGCCCAATCGCCTGGCCTTCGCCGAGCACTTCAAGCAGGCGATCAATCTGGCCCGGCGACACCATCATCGAGTCGGTCTGATGTTCATCGATCTGGATCGGTTCAAATGGATCAACGATACCCTCGGCCATGAGGCCGGCGATCAGCTATTGCAGGAGGTTTCCCGGAATCTGGTTTCCTGCGTGCGCAGCACCGACCTCGTTGGACGCCACGGGGGCGATGAATTTGTGGTCCTGCTGAGCGAAATAAAGCAGCCAGAGTATGTCAGGAACATTGCCGCAAAGATGCAAGCGGCCGCAGCGGCACCCATGCTCTTCCAGGGCCAGCTGGTCCGGCTCCAGCTGAGCATAGGGATCAGTCTCTATCCCGAGCATGGCGCTGACATTCCAAAACTTTTTCATTGCGCTGATGCTGCGATGTATAGGGCCAAGCTTGCAGGTGGTGATGCCTGCGCCTTCTACCATGCCAGGCTTGACGATCGTCCCCACGGAGGGGCACCGAGACCTCCGGCCAGTGTGCGCCAGCGTACCGACGGTCGTGCCAAAACCGGCGATGCTGCAGGCAGGGATTGATCGGGCACGCGCGGGTTCCGCAACGGTCAAGCACCCTTTGTCATCACTCACTCGGAAAAATCATCATGAAAACCTTAGCAAGAACCTTCCCCATACTGGCATTGAGCCTGCTGCTGGCAGCACTTTCCGGTTGTGCCGGCACGGACACCCGCTCGTCAACTGGTGAGTACATCGATGATGTAGCCATTACCACGCGGGTCAAGGCTGCGATCCTCAACGATCCCGATCTGCGCTCCTCCGAGATCAGCGTCGAAACCTTCAGAAATGTCGTACAGCTGAGCGGATTTGTCAGCTCTCAGGCCGAGATCAATGCTGCAGTGGAATTGACCCGATCCGTAGCGGGTGTCAAGTCGGTGAAAAATGACATGCGATTGCGCTGATACAGGCAAGCCAGGAGAANGGAACATGAACAAGAANCAGATCAAGGGCAGCACAAAAGAGCTCGTCGGCAAAACGCGCGAAGCCACTGGCAAGCTCATTGGCAACACGAAGATGGAGCGTCAGGGCAAAACCAAGCGACTGATCGGAAGCGCCCAAAAAACAGTGGGCGATATCGAGGCCGATATCAAGCAGAGTACATGACCGAAAATAGCCATCCGGTCAGGACACCGATGATGAATCACCTTGGCGCAAGGCCGCCCGTCGCCACATCGAACGTGATTTATTTCGCGGCCGTTCATTTGCTTGGCCTGGTAGCAGCGCCCTTGTGGGGTGTTCTGGTCGGCTTCAGCGGCTGGGCCTGGTTGGCCGCTGGGCTGATCTGGCTATTCAGCGGATTGTCGATCACCGCCGGTTATCATCGGCTCTGGTCGCACCGCAGCTATCAGGCGGCCTGGCCGCTGAAGCTGTTCTTTGTCATTTTCGGCACCTTTGCGCTGCAGAATTCGGTCCTGATCTGGTGCGCGCGCCATCGCATTCATCATCGTCATGTCGACGACGTCGAGCGCGATCCGCACTCGATTCGCGTCGGTTTCTGGCATGCACACATCGGCTGGATGCTGCGCCACTGGCCCTCGAGCAAAGTCGACTTCAGCCAGATACCAGACCTCGAACGGGATCCCCTGCTGCGCTGGCAGCATCGGCACTACTGGCTTTTGACCTGGACACTGAATCTGGGCGTGCCGCTTGTCCTCGGGATTCTGCTTGGCGAAGTGATTGGGATGGTGCTGTTGGCCGGCGCTGCGCGACTGGTATTCAGCCAGCATTCGACCTTCTTCATCAACTCGCTGGCCCATACCTGGGGCAAAAGGCACTATAGCGAGGACAACACTTCACGCGACAATGGCTGGCTGGCGCTGTTGACCTGGGGCGAGGGGTATCATAATTTTCATCATTCCTTCCAGGCTGACTACCGAAACGGCGTGCGCTGGTGGCACTTCGATCCGGGCAAATGGCTGATTGTCGCCAGCTCCTGGATCGGACTGGCCCACAGCTTGAAGCGCACACCTGATTTCAAGGTGCGCAGGGCCCGCGTGCAGATGCAGTTCCGCGCTCTTGAAGCCGCCCTGTCCCTGGCAGACGCCACCGAAACCTGGGCCGAGGCGATCGATCGAGAATATCAGCAG
>SL_3KL_010_SEDDRAFT_10006085_pt1 | contig 10804 bp, 19 predicted proteins | sample SodLakKL_010_SED_2_FD_10381 | JGI IMG/M metagenome (IMG submission 10381)
GGATGCTGCTGTGTCTTTAATGAAGATGAAAGTGAAGTGTTGCAATGGTGCAATTTACATGCAAACCTGCGGGGGCCGAAATGAGTAAGTTTAGTTTTACCGTTGAAAATATTAAAGTACATATCTGGTGCAAGGAACTTGAAAAAGTAGAGGTTGAATTTCCGCCAATAGTCGCTGGTGGTGGTGCGGATTGGGCTTCAAAACCAGGAGGATGTGGTGGTGGAGGCATTAGAAAGGAGCTTGAGAAGGACAAGGCTGATCCTGACCCTTGCTCACGAAAATGTTCGACATGCAAATATGGGTATTTTTATGCAATGGATCTTCCTTGCAGAATATGTGACATTAAAGATAATAACATGTGGGAGTTTAAGCCTGAAACTGATAAACCCTTTATAGATACCGAATGGACTGATGCACTGCTTGAAATTTACCAAGAGGCAAAAGCTGATGGCCGTGACGCCATTTCTTTTGCCGAAGTAGATGAACGATTAAAGAGCAAGGCTAAGCCTAGTGAAGTTTTAATATGATTCGAACCCCATTAATATTTCTTAGCTGTCTTTTTATTATTTATTTGGTATCTATGTCTGAATATCAACATAGAACTAAATTTCAAGAATTAAATAAATCATTCAACACTGTCTTGAAAGACCTTGAAAGTGCTGAAAAAACAATTGAATCAATGCATCGAACGCATAATTTTATTGTTCAAGAATATCAAAAAGACCTTGAGGCTGTTCGTCACGAATTACAAATGCCTAGCTGGTATTTCTTAGAGAATTTAGCTAAACGATTAGAAGAAAACGATCAATGCAATGTGGTCATTACGACTGTGGGGAGATGAATAAAGCAGTGTTTTTTGAAATTAAAAAGTATATAAAAGGACATATCAATTGATTAAAAAACTTATACAACTAAAACACAGTGATATTCCTAAAATTCGTAAGGAACTGCTAGAGCAACAGAACGGAATCTGTCCAGTCTGCGATAAATCAATAAACTCACCTGCTCTTGATCATTCACATACTCGTAAAGTCAAAGGAAGTGGCTTAGTTCGTGGTGTCGTTTGCAGATCGTGTAATGTGCTTATCGCTAAAGTAGAAAATAACTGTGTCAGATACGGAGTTCAGAAAGAAGAACTCACGCAAGTACTGAGAAACATGGCAGACTATTTGGAACAAGATGATCTTCCTATGATACACCCATCTGAAGCTCCTAAACCACGTCAGTTGAAAAAAAGTAGTTATAATAAATTAAAGAAACAATATAATGGAAAAACTAAATTTCCACCTTATCCAAAAAGTAAACGACTGACTAAAGAACTTGAACGATTGTTTAAGAAGAATGATCTCAATCCTGAATTTTATAAGTAAGGAGCATAGAATGAGTGAGGATAATACATATTACATTGTATTTCACAAATTTTCGGACAAAGTTCATAAACTAGAGGATCCTGTGAATATGTGCATATGTAAGCATTTTACTAAACAGAATATGGACACATTGTCTGGTTTCAATAAAGTACTCACTGATCTGCGAGAAGAATACGAATGTGAAATTCGCATACTGAACTGGAAACGACTGAAAGACAAATAGGAGAAACACATGGGATTTTTACAAAAAGCTAAAAAGATTAAACGTACACGTAAACGTAAACGAAGTAATTCTATTTCTGAATGTGAAATTCCCCCTTTATTAACAATTAAATTAATTTCTGTAAAAGAAGAACTTCCTCCAGAAACTCGTGAAACTATTTTAACTTGGGAACCTGAACAAGGACACGATGTACTTCCTGCTCATATAGCCAGAGATCACATTATTTATGACAAAGAAGTGTTTGGATACAACCGAATAACTTATTGGGCACATCTGGAGATAAAATGATTAATAAACTCCACTTAAAAAACTTCCAAATACATAAAGATTCAGTCTTTGAATTCAAAAAAGGACTCAATGTAATTACAGGGGACAGATCAAGGGAAGTCGGCTGTAATTCATGCTTTGTATTGGCTTTTCTTTAACAGACCTAGTGGTGATGAATTTTTAAATTGGGACTCAGATTCATGTTCTGTTCAAATTAATGTTAAAGACGATTCCTTGACTCGTATACGCTCTAAAGAAGTTAATCGATATCAGATCAACGATCAGAACTTTGACGCTGTCAGAACCACTGTCCCGCATGAAATTAAAGAGATTATAAATATCACTGAGACAAACATCCACTTACAAGATGATCGTCACTTCTTTTTATCGCAACAGCCTGGTGAAATAGCAACGATGCTTAATCAAGTTGTAGGAATTACAAATATTGATTCGAGCTTACAATACGTGAATAGAATTGTTACTAAACAAAGAACTGCGATTAAATTCATTGAAAATGAAATAAAGCAAAAACAAAAGGAACTTACAAAATACAAAAAGCTTAAAAAAATTGAAAAAATACACAGGAACTATCAAAATAAATTGGATTCGTTAGATGAACTTGAAAATAAAATTGAAAGAATTCAACAAATCAAGAAAAGGATCAAGTCATTTGATGCTATTTTAGCAAAAGAATCACTGATTAAAAAACTTGCTTCAAAGTTGGATATTTTCAAACAAATTCTTAATAAGAAGGAAAAAATAAATCAAGAAAAAATAAAACTAACACGTGTACTTACTACTTTATCCAACGCACAAAGAAAATTAACAAATCTAAGTAAAGAAAAAGAACGGCATGAAATTCATTTCAAAGAAATGAAAAAAGAACTAAAAGTATGCCCTTTATGTGAACAACCTTTTGCTAAATAGGAGAAAAAAATGCCTCGTATTGGTTCTTTAGGAGATTTACATTTAAGAGCGAGTAAGCCGGTACATCGAATTGACAAATATTACGAACGTCAATTTGAAAAGTTATGTTTCGCATTCAATGAATTCAAAAAGAATGCCGTTGATTTTGTACTTCAACCAGGAGATTTCTTTCACGATTACGGAAGAGACCCATACAATATTGCATATGATGCTGTTGCTTTTCTTATTCTGCATAAAATTCCTGTTTATTTAGTATTTGGACAACACGACATAAAATTCCATAATACTGAACTTACTGACATTCCAATACAAATTCTAAACAAAACAAGTTTAATCACACAATTAAGTGATGTAGCAATTGAGCCTAGCCGAAATGTTCTTGTTTATGGAATGAATTGGAACGATAAGATGCCCACTAATATAGATACATCAAGAAAAAAATTCAAAATATTAGTCATGCATAAAATGGTAATTAATCGAAAAAAATTATGGCCTGAACAAACAGATTATATTACAGCAAGAGATTTAGCACATAGTAAATTTGATCTAATTGTTAGTGGAGATAATCACAAAGCATTTATTTATAATAATAAAGTAATCAACTGCGGAAGTCTGATGCGAATGACAACTGCACAGTGTAAACATAAACCAATGTTTGCAATTTATGACACAGAATCACAAAAACTTAAAAAATACGAATACCCTATTGAATCTCATGATCTTGTCTTAAAACAGAATGTTAAAAAACAAGAGGAATTACTCGAAGCTGAAAGTCATGAAGTATTCGCAACAAGTTTAGATGGAAAAGAATTTGAGGGACAGCTTGATTACAGAGCAAATGTTCACAAAGTAATTAAACAGAGAAGATGCAGACAAAGAACCATTGAAATTATTGAAGAAGCACTATCACAATAAGGAAATAATTAATGTTAAACGCAGAAAAATTATTTAAAGACTTAAAAACATCATTAGAAAGAAAAAAAACAGAATTATCAGAAGCAAAGGGACATTTAAATTCAGTAAAACAAATGTCTAAAGAAGAATTCGGAACATGTGAAATTCAAGATTTGAGCAATTTAGAAAAAAAGTATACAAAACAACTAGAAGCACTTAATTCACAAATTGACGTTTTAGAATCAGAATTAGAACAGCTACTTGATCAAATCGAGGATCAGTAAATGACGCTTGAAAAAAGAATTAACGCACTTAAAGCACGTAAAAAAGTTTTAGAAGAAGACATTATAAAAAATCAATCATTACTTGAAGAGCATGAAAAAGAAAAAGAATCTGCACTTGAAGCTAAAATAATCCTACAAACAGCCGCAACTAACACCCAAAAGAATTTAGAAATTCATTTCTCAAATATTGTTACAAAAGCACTAAAAATTATTTTTGAAGATCCTTATACGTTTGTTCCTAAATTTGTTGAAAGAAGGAATAAAACTGAATGTGATCTATGGTTGGTTAAAGACAACAAAATGCTACGTCCTAAATTTGCTGTAGGTGGAGGAGTTCGAGACATTGTGTCATTTGCTTTGAGACTTTCTTATTGGAAACTTGAACGAAGTTCCCCTGTAATTCTTCTTGATGAGCCTTTTAAAAATTTATCCAGACATTTAATTCCTAAAGCTGTGGATACTTTAAAATTTTTAGCAGATAAATTCCAATTACAATTAATTATTGTTACTCACATACCAGAAATTGCACAGCAAGCAGATCGTTTATTTGAAGTAGAACAAGGAAACGTCACAACTGTTTTTTAAAGGAGGAAAAATGTTTTTTATACAATGTACACTTGAATTTTGTAAAAAAGTTGACGTACAAAATACACAGGGTACACATAATACACCTGTAAATATGGATTTATGTAAGTATTTTTCTAAATCACAAAACCAATGGGGTGAGGTGACTGCTCCTGTATATACAATTGTATTTAATTTTCACGATGGGCGCACTTATTCATGGAATTTTCCCACAAAAAAAGAGCGTGATCAGGAATTCGAACGTTTAAAAGATATTCTGAGGCATGACAAATGAAAGTATTTAACATGATTTTTAAGCCAAACAAACCTTTTGTAATTTCAACAACATGGCCCTGGTGGGAATTCATTCTGCTTAGACTTCCTATGGTTCGTATGGTAGTTCGAGCAGAAGATGTACAACAAGCAAAAGAAGAAGTGTATAAAGCTCATGTTCCGCTACATGAAAAAGATTTTATTAATATTCAATTCATTTCATGTAAAGAACAACCTAATAATTTCAACCCATTTAATGAATCATTTCCTAAACGTGATGAAATGCAATGGGAAATAAAGGAGTAATCATGACCAAGAAAAAAACATCTATTTCTAAATCATTCACTATTGCTGATAAAAAGAAAAAGAAAAAACGAATTCTGTTAATCGGACAAAATCCTGATTGTTTTTCTGGAAATGGAAATATGCTTGGAGCATGTTACGATGATATTGACAAAGATGAATATGAAATCTGCACCTTTGTAAAAGATGAAGTTCCTCTTGCTTTGTTAGGAGACCCATTCAAATCAACATCAACAATAGGATGTAATACTATCGTTTCTCACGATTACGCACATAATGATCCGTGGGGGAAATTCAAACTACTACAACTGTTGAATTCGATTAAAATGGATCAAATAATTTTTATCGGACTAGATATATGGAGATATGCAGACATATTTCCTCAGATCAAAGATATTCAGAAAAGAAATCCATTCATCTGGAAAATGTTGATACCCTATGATCTTGATCATGTTCGTAATGATTGGTTACATTGGATAGAAATGCCTGATCAAGTTTATATTTATTCAGAATTTGGACATAAACTCGTACAGCCTTTTATTCCATCTGTTAAATACTATAGACCTAAACTAAGATTCAGTGATATTTATCAACAAATTGATAAGACAAACATCCAGCAGATACGACTTCAGTTCTTTGGAAATATTCCTGAAGATACTATTCTATTTACATACATAGGAAACAATCAATTCAGAAAAAACATTTACAACATTGTTGATGGTTTCGCACGTGCATTACAGAAACGTAAAAACATACTCTTGTATATGCACTTGAATGACACTGAAAAAGTTTTCAACATCGAGGCATTAAAAAAAGAATTTGATATTGCTCCTGATAAGTTGCGACATAACGCAAAAAGTAGAAAATTATGGCCTCATGAACTTGCAGTTATTTACGCAATTTCAGATTGCCATGTACTTCCATCTTTGCAAGAAGGATTGTCATGGACAGTTGTTGAATCTAAACTATGTGGAGTTCCCAGTATTCTGAGCGACAGCACCGCTCATAAGGATTTCATTACTCTTGCAGATAAAATTGATTGTTCACATGCGTTATTGCCGATTCAATCGGATACTGTGCAATTCTTACCACTGATCACAGAGCATGGGGCTAATCACGTCTCTGTGCATGGATGTTCTGCACACGCAGTAATGGAAGGATTTCTCAGTTTCAAAAAAGATGAAGCAGTACAAAAACAAGCTTTAAAACTTGGAAGACATTGGATAGGCGCATGTAATAATTTTAATGAGCTTATTAATGACATTCCTGAAGTTAAACCACAAGTACTAGGAGAAATTTTATGATCAAATGGATAGGCCCTGTATTTGATCCATCTGGATATACAGCCGCTAACAGAGATTATATCTGTGCTCTGCATAATCTTTCTGTAGACATAAGAGTACAGCCTATCAATCCTGCTCGTGCTACTGACGAGTGTAATGAAACGACAAAATTGATTATGAAATTGTCTCAGAAAATGATTCCTTATGAGTATGTCATGCATCACTTTGTTCCTGAACGCATACATACATATACAGAAAAAGACAAAATTAACATCGCATACAATACATGGGAGACTACTGCACTTCCTACACATTGGGTTCAACGTATGAATGCGAGTGTTGATGCTGTTTTTGTTCCTTCTGAATTCAATAAAGCTGTGTATGAAGACAGTGGTATTAAAGTTCCGATTAAGGTGATTCCTCACTGTCTTGATCCTAAAAAATACAAAGATACTGAAGTTGACGTTCTGTTTCGAGAGAAAGAAAATCTGTTCAAATTCTTGTCTGTATTTCAATGGACAGAGAGAAAGAATCCAATCGCTCTCTTAAAAGCATACTTCAGTGAATTCTCAGAAGATGATAATGTTATGCTGATTTTGAAGACATATGGATCGAACTTCTCTCTGCAAGAACAAGAGCGAATTAAAAAAAGTATCGCTACATTGAAGAATGACATGAATCTGAAAAAATATCCTTCAATCTACTTTGTTGGAAATAAACTCACAAAGAATGAATTATTTTCACTTTATAAACAGAGTGATTGTTTTGTGCTTCCTACTCGTGGTGAGGGATTTGGACTTCCCTACGCAGAAGCGGCATTGTGTGGAAACACTGTCATAGCTACTGCTTTCGGAGGACAAACTGATTTTCTGAACAGTCTATTTTCAGAATTGATTCAATATCAACTCACACCAGTATCAGGAATGTCATGGATACCGAACTATAATGCTCATATGAACTGGGCTGAACCTGATATTATGCATCTGAAAAGAGCAATGCGTGAAATGTACACAACAAAGATGGAGAAGCCTCAGATATACAAAATGCGTCAAGAATATGCTCAGTCATGTATTGCGCCACGACTGAGTTATGAAATGGTTGGACAGATGTTGCTTGATGCAATCAAAGAAACACGAAAGGTGACGTAATGTTCGATATGTCAAAAGCTGAAATTAAAACTGATGAGAATATGCTTGATAAAGATGGCAATCCTAGAACTGATGTTCTTATTATGCCTGACAATATATTGAAATGTCATCCGATTATGAAAGATAAACTTGAACAAGCAATTGAACTGTTTTTTAGAAAAAAAGGAGAATAATCATGACAAATGAATGGAACAGTATTCAAGACATAGAAGAAGCAAAGAAAAAGATTTGCTCAGGATATGTTGGTAACAAAAAATTCACTGCAAATTTTGATCTCGTCACGTTAGTAAGAGGACCAATAGTGCTTGATTTTGGTGGAGGAATAGGAAGAAACACATCACTATTAGTAAATCTAGGTCATGATGTTTATTTTTATGACTATTCAAATATGGTTGAACTTGCAAAACAAAATATTGATTCTGGTCTTATTGAAAACATTTTTTGGCTAGAATATGGAAAAATTGATTTAAAAGATTTTTATTTCGATTCTGTGCTTGCTTCACTTGTATTTCAACATATTCCTAAATCTGAATTAGAACAAATTCTCAAAGATTTGAATTGCTTTCATCTTGTTATGCATAGTCGTGGATATTTAGATGATCACAGACATAATATATGGCCTATTATTCTAAAAGAATTCACACCCATTACTGAATTAGATGCAACAGCAGGTACAGAAAAACACCAAATTGTAATATTCAAAAAGAGGTAAGAAAATGATTGCTTTCTTTCCTGGGAAATTTCATCCTCCACATATAGGACATCTGCAAACTATTATGAACATAGCTAATGAATACAATCAAGTGATTGTGGGAGTTACAGGAGATATTCCAGATCATCCTTTAGTTACAGCTAACGATATTGCGATTTGTTTTAAACAGATATTAACTTGTTATAAAGATATTTCTGTTTATTTAATTGATGGAGTACTCTGTGAAAAAAAGACATTAGAAGGACTTCCTAAATTCGATATTTTACTGTCTGGAAATAAACGTGTTCTAGAATGGGCAGATTCAATGGATATTAAAAACAAATTCATTGCAAGATCATTTGGATTCAAATGTAGCGGCACAAATATCAGAGAACAATTGAAAGAATGAACTTTTTAATAATAGTAGATAAATTTAATACAATTGCTATACGCAAAATTATTTCAGATTTATCAACTGAAGCAAATAATGTGTATGTAAAAATACCAATTCAACCAGGTGATGGAAAAATCACTTTGGAACGAAAACAAAAAGTTGATGCTCTAATTAATTTTGCTGAAAGAAAAGAAATAGATTTCTGCATCATGATTTGTCACAATGGAAATCCTGTAATGCGTTTTTTTCAAGACAATTTTAATCCTAAATACGGATATTATGACATTGAACATGATCTTTTTACATTAAGACCTGAGCTTACAGTTGCAAAAAAAGCATGGGGAACATTCGCTTTTACGCAATTGCATTTAAATTATTTAACTGAGATCAACAGACATGCTCTTAAAGCACGTTGGTATAAATTTGATCAATTTACATTCAAACAAATAGATTGGAATTCTGCACTAATTGTAAATTCTGCACGAATTGATCAATCAAAATCATTTGAATATTTACATTTATTTAATAAGACGTATTTAAAACCACATTCATCAAGTAAATTAAATAGTTTAGAAAAAAATACAATAACAAATACAGAATGGAAAAATACACAAACTTTATTTGATATTGGAGCAATTTGTGGATTTTGGTTTATTCATTCAAGTAGTGCTTTTGTAGAAGCATTAATGCTTGATTGTATTCCTATTATTTGGAGAAATAAAAATTATACTTATAAAAAAGAATCAACAACAATCTTGAGTACTGTTCAAATTCAGAAATTAAATAATACTCGCATTCACGCTTTAATTGCAGACGAAGATTTGCCTGATAAAATTCAAAAATTAAAGCAATCAGAAAATTTAAGGAAAGAGACATTACAAATTTTAAAACATGAATGGTTACTAGATCAGAATTTAGACTCGGTTTCTACTGTGCTTCTTAATGACATTCAGCAGAGGATTGAATGAAATTATTAATCACAGATGATTCTATTAGACATCGTTATTTTGTTCTTAAAATCCTACAAAAGTTTTCTGATGTCTTTTGGATACACGGGCACAGAAACAGATTACAATATTATCAAATTTCTAATCAAGATGAGATGATACAGCACTTTAAAGATTTAGCAGAAACAGAAAAGTTTTTTTTCGAAACAGATGTGTGCACACAAACTGAAATATTACTTCAAAGACGACTTGGAACTTTTCACGAAAATGAAATTAATTCATACAAGTTTTTTAAATTTATTAAAAATCTTAATCCTGAATGTATTATAACGTATTCTATTCCAATTATTACAAGTGATTTGTTGAATCTAAATATATGGGGAGTTCATGCTGGGCTTCTTCCTTACTATAAAGGATCAACTACTAACATAATGCCAATTGTTCACAACAAACCAGAATACATAGGAATGACTATTTTTAAACTTTCAAGATTAATAGATGAAGGAAAAGTAATTTTACAAAGACGTCCTGCTATATGTTCTTTAGATGATAGTCACGCAATAGGATGTAAAAATACTATACTTGCTTCAAAAATGGTTATTGAATTATTTACATATTTAAATTCAGGAAAAACAATTATTTCACTTGATCAAAAAGAAATCTCTTCAGAAGGAGCAACATATTACAAAAAAGATTTCAACTTACAAAATTTGAGAAAAATGAATTATAATATTAAAAACGGAATATTCAGAAACTATAAAGATAAACAAATCAATATTAAAACAGAAATCTGAGGAGAAATAATGGGAGAATTTGTTTTAGTAACAGGTCCAGAAAGTTCAGGAACTAAATTAATAACTCGTATTCTTATTGAGATGGGATACAAAGGAGAATATACTCACGAACAAACACTTGATAAACTGGTTGATAACAATGTCCCATTGAAATTGAATAACAATCCTAAAGATCATTACGTACTCAGACGATCAGTTCCACATTACAAAATCAAACAATTTCCAGATTATGCGGAGATTAAAGATTGGGCAATTTCAAACAAACTGAAATTCAAAACTATTATTACTTTTAGAAATGCTGTTCCGTGCTTGCTGTCAAAAGTTTTGAGAAAGCATAACGAAGCACTTCCTGACTATACTTTATTGATGGATCAATTCACGTACATAGCAGAAAATATTTATATGTTGCGCCCATTCTTAGTTGTCAGCACATCATTTCTGA